>Ga0172362_10006126_pt1 | contig 10361 bp, 8 predicted proteins | sample LakKivs1_kivu2a2_FD_114534 | JGI IMG/M metagenome (GOLD analysis project Ga0172362, IMG submission 114534) | Sediment microbial communities from Lake Kivu, Rwanda - Sediment s1_kivu2a2 | ecosystem: Environmental > Aquatic > Freshwater > Lake > Sediment | place: Rwanda: Western Province, Lake... | reverse complement strand
GCAATTGCCACACACGGGCAGATTCTCCAAGACGATCGGCGGCCGTTGGACCGAGGAGATCGATCCGAACCGCCAGCGGATCGTAGAGGGGTCCTTGACGGCATCGACGAAGGGCAGATTCACCTCCCGATAGAACAGCGGCGCTCCCACCTTGTCGGACGAGGTCCGGATCGTAACGCGTCCTGCGGACAGTGCCTTGGACGGCATCTGCCGATTGACGCCGATCACGGTCACGACCGCCGGCGCTGCCAGTGACCGGCGTTTGATCTCCGCCCAGACCGCCGGCTCCGGCTTCCACTCGGACTGCCGGGCGAAACAGTCGATGTGTCGCCGGCCGTCGCGGAATTCGACATCGACCAGCCACAGATCCGAGAGCGCATTGTCATTCCTCCAGCGGAACGTGGGAGGAACGAGATCGGGCGGGAACAGCGTCTCATCCAGCGGGTATTCGATGATGATCCGATCCGGCCGTGTCGCCGCAGCCAGCGACTCCAGAACATCCCGCGGGTCCCTCCCCGACCTGCAAACGACAAGAACCACCACGCAGGCGGCGACGACCACCGCTGCTGTCCCTACCCCCAACAGGAAGTTGCGAAGGGACTTCCGCACAGGTCCTTGACTCCCACTCCGTCATCCACCGACGGGGCGACGTAGCGTCGACTACCCATGTTGCCCATATAATAACATAATTGGGCCCATAGGGCGACAAATGCGTCTTTCTTTTCGAGCGTCTTTCACTGGTTCAATTGTCCCGGCTGGCGGCGACGGGTACAATCGCGGACATAACGAATAGGAGGAATCCGTATGCAAAGACGAAAGAACACACTGCATCTCTTTCTTCTGTCGGCCGTAGTCCTCGTAAGTGCCGCGTGCGCACAACAGGCCCGTGGGGCTTCGCAGAGTCCATCCACTGGCCGGCGGGTCACTGCGGAGGCAGGCGACCTGCGGATGATTCTTGAGACGACCCCGCAGGGCCTTCGGGTACTCAGTCTGCGCGACGCCGCCACAAGCCAGGAACTACTTGCCGCCAATCCGCTTCCCTTGTTTTCTGCGACGGTACGGGACACCCAGACCAAAGAGTCGGTGACACTGGCCGCCGACTCCGGCTGGCGGCAGGTGGACGTGTCCGAGGACGGCACCGCCGGCGTGTACAAGCTGGCGTTTGCCGCGCCGGCTGACGAGCGTCTGAAAGGAATCCGCGTGGAAATCACCCTGGCGGCATCGAAAGCCGAGAGTGCCTTCGCCTGGGACCTGCGAGTGATCAACGACAATCCTACGTGGGGCGCCTGGCAGATCGTGTTCCCGGCGGTATCGGTGCGGGATTTGGGTCCGGACGGCAAGGTGTTCCTGCCCATCGTAGCGGGGGTAGAACAGTCCGGCCTGTGGAGCAAGGCGTACAAAAGGGGCGGCACCTACCCCAGCGGCTGGACCTCGATGCAATTCATGGCGGCCTACAACCCGACGGCGCGAACCGGGCTCTATGTCGGCATGCACGATCCCTTCGGCTCGACGAAGGAGATCTTCGGGGAGAGCCGGCCCGATCAGCATGCGGTCATTCTCCGATTCGAGCACCCCGTCGCCGACATGGGCAGGGCAGGCGCCGGGTTCGATCTGCCGGGCGAGGCCCGATGGCAACTGCTGCGAGGAGACTGGTTCGACGCCGCCCAGATCTATCGCGCCTGGGCCAGCCGGAAGGCCCGCTGGTGGCCGACGCTGGGACCCGGCGGCCGCGAGGATACCCCGCTGTGGATGCGGGAGCTGCCCGCCTGGGTCATGACCGGAGGGGCCCCTTCCGACTGTGTCCCCCGCGTGGCAGCCTTCGCGAAGGCGGTCGGCACGCCCACCGGCTTTCATTGGTACAACTGGCATCAGATTCCCTTCGACAACGATTACCCCCACTACTTCCCGACCAAGGAGGGGTTCCGTGAAGGCGTGGCCCAGCTCAAGGCAGCGGGCGTCTATCCGATGCCCTACATCAACGGGCGACTTTGGGATACGCACGACCAGGGAGCCCAGGACTGGCAGTTCACCCGGACGGCCCGGGCGGCGGCGACCAAGAATGAACAGGGCGAGCCCTACATCGAGACCTACCAGAGCAAAGAGACCGACGGCAACAGCGTCAAGCTGGCGGTCATGTGCCCCGCAACTTCGCTCTGGCAGAACCGGGTCCGCGATATCGTGCTCCGCCTGTTCAACGAGTACGGCGTCAGCGGCGTGTACATCGACCAGATCGCGGCGGCCGCGCCACGACTGTGCTTCGATGCCTCCCACGGCCATGCCCTGGGCGGCGGCCACTGGTGGATGGAGGGGTACTGGGCAATGCTCGACGCCATCCGCGCTGCCAAGCCGGCCGATCGCATGCTGACCACGGAATGCAATGCCGAGCCCTACATCAAATGGCTGGACGGGTACCTGACGTGGCACTGGCAGGAGCCCAACACGGTGCCGGCGTTCCCGGCCGTCTACGGCGGCACGATCCAGATGTTCGGGCGAGCCTACCGCGGCGGACCCACTCAGGACCTGGCCCATCGCATGAAGGCGGGACAGCAGTTGGTGTTCGGCGAGCAGATCGGGTGGTTCGGCCCCGAGATCATCGACCGTCCCGACAGCGGCAAGTTTCTGCGCGACTGCATCCAACTTCGCTGGCGACTCAAAGAGTATTTCTAACGGGGCCACATGGCCCGTCCGCCGAAGTTCAGGACGCCGAGCCCGAAGGTCACCGCCGACTGGCAGTGGAGCGGCGTATGGCCGGTCACGACAGATGCGGTACTGACGGGCGCGTGGCGGATTCCGCCGGAGAACAAAGTGGTGCTCTTGTTCGCCAACGTTTCCGACAGTCCCTTCACTTCACGACTCGAACTGAATCCCAGGGATTATGGGCTCACGGAGGAATCGCCAGTGGTGACCGCGATGACAGCCGACGGGATAACGACGACACACGAGGCTCAGCCCATCGACCGGTTTGAGCTTGAATTGCCCGCTCGCAGCGTTCTCGCGTGGGAGATCGCGCCGGCCCGCGCCCCCGGCTCACCGTGAGACAGACGGACGTCGCGCCGACGGACGCAGGCTCTGCGCTCGGCAATGCCACCCGGTTCCGGACGCCGTCTTCCGGGAGGAACGCAACGACGACGCCAACTCGATCCCGAGGTCGGAGATTGCCTATCTCCGCTCGCCATGCATGGCGAGGTCCGTTCCATGGGAGGCTTCAGATGTCTTCCACGAGCCGGCAGGGGAACGTCGAGCGGTGCTGTCCCCACTCCCGCGCGGTCCGCATCACGATCAGGCCCGCCAGGGCTTCCTTCGAATCTCCGGCCGGCGCCCCCAGGCCGGCGGAAATCGGCTGGGACACTCCCTCCCGCGCCGGCCCGCCGGACTCTACCACCCTCTGACGGATCGTGCGGTACCGGGACTTGAGCAGGTCCAGGAACGCTGGTGCGTCGCCCGGCGGTGCAGGGCCCACGGTCGAGCCGTGTATCTCCGCGTAGAGGCGCAGGATCACGCTCAGGCGCAGCTCCGGGCCGGCGGTCTTGTCCCACGGCAAAAACGGCAGGCACGCGAAGTCCAGCCAGAAGGCTTCTTTGGGGGAGTACCCGAGCCCACGAAGGTCCTTGACATGTTCCTGATGCATCCAACGGATCGATTGCAGGATCTCGCGGAGCCAACTGGGTGGCACCTGCCCAAGCCTGCTCGGATACGGGCCGCGATGCACCCCGCGAGCAGTCGATATCATCCTACACTTCCCTCACTTTCCTTCACGGCGGACAATCCGTTACCTTCCATTCACCTGGTCACAGTAAGATCCCGGTATGGCGAGAAGCAGGAGCGCCTGACTCCTCCTCCAACAGACCGATAGTATACCCTGCCACCGCGGCAACACCTAAGGAAAATCCTGATTCGAATTTCTCGTGACATTCTGCCTCCGCTTGCAGCACCGCCAGAGCCCGGGAGGGCCAAGCATCACTCAAGCCGACGCATCGATCTGCGACGGCGCCTCCGTTGCGGGTTCCTCCATCTTCTCGAGAGACCGGGACAGCAGGCGGATGTAGCGGTCTTCCTCCGCGATCATCCGGTCGATCATCCGCTCGCTCTCGGGACCGAGTGCGAAGCCCTTCAGACCCTCGTAATAGACGATCGTATCCTGGGACCGCCGGATCGCGTCATGAACGATCTGCCGGGGGGATTCATGTCCGACGGGCCCGCCTTGACTCGGCGAAGGAGCTGCGAAGCAGGTCAGACCAGCCATAACCTGAGGATTGGAAAGGACATAGTTGTCGGGATCGAAGGTGCCGAATTCCCCGGTCCGCTCGGAGTATTCCCGCCGGGTCCGGGCCCACGCCCGCTCACGCCGGGCACGCCAGCCGGCCAGACGGTAGTAGATCGTCCGGCGCTCCAGGTCGGGCAACCGCACCGCGGCACGCAAGTAGAATTGGGCGGCCTTGTGCTCAACCTCTTCCGCGATCCGTAGAACATCGAACACATTGAACTGCATGTCGTCCGGCGCGGGGCCGCCGCACGATCCGATTCCACAACACGTTTGCGACCATTCCGCCGTAGGACTCATACCTCACCTCAACACGTTTCCATTGTTGCGAGTCAGCCGTTCTGCCTCTCGGCTACTCCAGGATACGGAAGGATTGCTAAGGCCCTGTTAGTGCCGCGTTAACTTTTGACGAATCCGGTGTCTCCGGTTTCGTCAAAACCTCCAGGGTACGGCCGTCGGACTCGTTCTACCGGCTTCCTGCGACAAAAGGAACGCCGGTGTGGTGTCCAAGCAACAGCCACCACACCGGCTCATCACGACCACTATTCCAGGTCCTCGTCGCTTGCCCTGTCTGCGGCGTGCCCGCGAAGGCACACCAGAGAACGCCTCACGGCATCGCCACCCAAGGCCTCGCTCACCGGCCTTTCTCGAGATCGTCCGCATTCCATTGCGGCTTACCTTCTTTGTCGCGCAGGGTCAGGGTCTTGTCCCCGACCTTGATCTGCGAAGCGATGATGACGTCGCGCCAATCCAGTTTGCCGGGCGAGCCCGTGACCGTGACCTCATCGCCATAGTGGAAGGCGATCTTCTCGCGATCCACGTACGGTCGAGGTCCGGCGTGGACGGTTACGCTCTTGCCGTCATCGGTCTTGATGCGAAGGCGCAATCCTTCGATGGAGGTGCCTTCCGGACGGAAGGTCCCCACGCTCTCGATGGTTCCATGGATGGTCTTGACCTCGCTCGGATTGTAGAGCGAGTTGTACTCGCTCCCTTCTTTCCAGGGCGAGATCCCGCTGGGTTGCCCTTCCTCGCCCGCGACGAATCCCAGCGTTTCCCAATAGGGTCGGGCGCCGAACCGCTCATGTAACTGGCGGCTGTACTCCCGATCTTCGAGGTTCGGGAACTCATTGCGGTCGAAGGCAATCGCCTCCAGCGTTTGCTTGTCCGCGTTCAGGCGAGCGGTACCCATGTCCGGCAGGATATTGAGCGAAGCCCAGGGTACCGGGACATAATCCTTGTTCAAGCCCAGGAAGCCCTTTCTCATCGACAGGACCGCGTAGGCAACGGTGCCCTTATGGGCATCGAGGATGACGTCTTCCAGCTCCCCGAGTTCCTCACCCTGCGGGTTCTTGATGGTCAAACCAACCAGCTCGCTGAGCTTCCGGTACTTCAGATCGGCCTTGGTCGCAGCCATCGGGCGGGCGCCCGCACGGGGCTCCTCCCCTTCCGACCGGGGTACGATCCGCTCCCGGTCGGGAGCGCTCTGATACGTCCGCGTGTCCGTGGCGACCCCCTCCTCGCGAGGCGTCGGTGTGGCAGACGAATTGGAGCCTGACGAATCCGGCCGCGTCATGTCGCCTGTTGTCTCACGGCTCATGTCGCGCCCGAGCCAGTTCGGGCTCGCCGTCATCGGCCAGTTCTTCTTGTCGAATCCCGTCGCGTTATCCAGGTCCGTCGGACTGACCTTGCTCAGGACCAATCGATTCTCCTGGGGGCCGAGTTCGAATTCCGACCATGGTACCGCGAAGAACTTGCCGCCCCATCCCAAAAAGCCACCGTGCGCCAACACGGCGTAACCGACCGCGTTGTGCTCGGGATTCAGGACGATATCCTCAATGGTTCCCAACTCCTGTCCCTTGTCGTTGACGACCTTCGCCCCGATCAGCTCATTAGCCTTCTTGAGACTTGACTGGGTGTCGACGGTCGCCTCCGGATGGTCCGGATGGTCTGCCCCTATTTCCGCCTGCCGAGAGGGAACGCCCGGTTCAATGGGCGCCACCTGGGCCGCCGCACCGGCTAACAACGGCAGGGATACAATCAGTAGCCAACCTGATACCCATTTCGTCTTTCCGTTCATGATGCACCTCCACATGAATCCTTCGGGAAATGCCGACGGCTGTGCCAGCGGGCACGCCGTCCGCGGCTTTTCTTTTGCTTCTTTTTCACTTCAATCATCTGTCTCTACGTCATCCAAAGATAGGAGGGGCGGCAAGCAAAAGACGTGAGGTCGATACGAGTTTTGCCTAACCTGACCCCGGGCCTTTACAGCCTCTAACAGAGGCGGCTTGGCGACTCGCCATGACGTGGCCATGCTCATTCTGTTAGAGACTCTCAGGTCCCGATGCTGCCCCCGTCCTCGGATTTCGTCACACCGGGTGTTTTCCTGATCGCGAATAGGTTGCCTTCCGTACCGGTAGAAGGGACAATACCCGTCAGCGATCCCATACACCCAGAGAAAGGAGTCATATGACCAAGTTGGTGTGGATACCTATCGCCGCGACTATATGCCTGGCGGGTTGCTCCCCCGCCTACCGTGTGCACGTGAACACGTACTCGGACCTCGCCGAGCCGCTCGACCAGAGTGCGCCGATCTACGTGGCTTGGGATCCCAACTCGCGAAACCCGATCCTCCGCAGGCAGATCGCCCAAAAAGTCCGGGACCTGCTGGCGGGCAACGGCTACCATCCCGTGGAGGATCTTCAAGCCGCGGACTATGTGCTCACCTTCGAACTGGGGATGGATTCGGAGCGGGTCATGGACTACGTACCGGCGTACGAGCCCTTCGGCGGGTTCTATGGGGGACGTTACCGAGGACGCTTCGGCTGGGGCGGGTTTGGCTATACGACCTATCTTCCCTACATTGAGACGGTCTACACCCACTGGCTGAGAATGAGGCTCTACCGCGCGCGAGACGGCGACCAGAAGGCTCAGGACCGCCAGGTCGTGTGGCTGGGCGAGGCCGCCGTGGGCACGAACGACCCAGACCTCCGCGAAGTAGTGGACTACCTCCTGGCGGCCTGCCTGGAGTACTTCGCCACCGATACGAGAGAGTGGGTCACCGTGAAGATGAAGCCGGACGACCCGCGCGTCGTGGGAATTCGAGGAGAGAGCCAGTGACGACCTGTGCGCACCGAGACACGGAAGGTCGATGACGGGCCGCGGAACGAGGGATTCTGTGCAGACCTCAATTCCCAGTCTCAAGGCGGGGGTTTGTATCGTCGGGGCGGGTCCGGCAGGACTGATGGCCGCGATCCATGCGGCGGCAGGTCCCCTGCCGGTGCTGGTGCTGGAAACCAACGCGACCGCGGGGCGCAAGCTCCTCCTCACCGGGGGAGGCCGATGCAATTTCACCCACGCAGGCAGCCCGGCGGAGATCGCCAAGGCATTCGAGGGGCTTCGTGGCGCGGAGAATCACGCTGGTGGGTCCGTCAGGCCGGGACGATTCCTCCGCCACGGTCTGTACGAGTTCTCTCCCGACGACGTGAGGGAGTTCTTCCACTCCCGCGGCCTGGCCAGCACGGTCGAGCCGGACGGCTGCGTGTTCCCCGTGAACAATCAGGCGGTCGATGTCCGCAATCTTCTCACACGGGAGGCGGAGAGACTCGGCGTGCATCTCCTGTCCCAGGCCCGCGTGTCCGAGATCATCGCCGCCGGCGAGGGCTTCATCGTGCGTGTGCAAGAGCGCCGGATTCCCGCCGCCCGAATCATCCTTGCCACTGGGGGTCTTTCCTGGCCCCAGACCGGCTCGACGGGCGACGGATATCGCTTCGCCGAACGATTGGGGCACGCGATCGTCCCGCCGAAACCGGCTCTCGTGCCGCTGATCACCCGAGAAACCTGGGTGAGTGAGTTGGCAGGCGTCTCCCTGGCGGACGTCGAGATCCGGCTGCCCCCGGACAGGCGGCCGGTCGCCGCCGGCAACACGTTGTTCACCCAACGAGGCATTGGCGGGCCGGCGATCCTGGACCTGAGCCGGCTCCTGGCCGACGCACTGCCCGACCAGCAGCATGGCATCCCGATTGAGATCGACGTCTTTCCGGAGATGGATGAATCCCGCATGGACCGGCACTTGCAGGAGTTCCTGCAGGCCGTCGCGCGGAAGGCCGTGGCGAACGCCTTGGCGGAGTTCATGCCCAGGCAGTTCGCGCAGGCCCTGTGCGTCCTCGCCGGATGCGGCCGCGACCTGCCGGCAGGCCAACTCACCAGCGAGAAACGCCGGCAGCTTGTTCGAACGATCAAGCGACTGCCCCTGCACGTCACCGCCGCCGAGCCGATCGTCAAGGCCACCGTCACGCGCGGGGGCGTCCGCCGGGACGAGATCGACCCGCGGACTATGGAGTCGAAGGTTCATCCGGGTCTGTTCTTCGCAGGCGAGCTGATCGACCTCGACGGCCCCTGCGGGGGCTACAATCTGCAGATGTGCTGGTCCACCGGCGCCCTGGCCGGCCGCTCCGCCGCCCGTTTGTAGTGACTCCTGCTTTCGCAGGGGGAGCCTGCCCCGGACTTGATCCGGGGCCATAAGGCGTTATCTTATCCGGACCGAAGAAGATATGCCCTTACGGGCACACTACAAGCAGGCGCCGCCACGGGCCATCCAATCCCTACTTGAACAACTGTGGCGCGAACTCGTTCAGGTAGTTGCGCCAGTTGGTCCACGTGTGGGCGCCCTCCGTCTCCCTGAACACCACCTCGAATCCGTGCTTCTTGAACAGGTCTACGGTAGCGCGGGAGGTCCCGATCAGGAAATCGTCCTTGCCGGTGGCAAACCACAGGAGCTTGAAGCCCTTCTTCAGCTCGGCATCGTCCAGTTTCCCCTTGTTCTGTTCTTCCCACGTCGATCCGGCGGGCGCCGCGGCCGCCCCGCCGCGGCCTCGGCCGCCGAGCTCGAAGATGCCGGAGCTGAAGACGCCAACGTACGCGAACTTCTCCAACTGCGGGATTGCGATGCCCAGCGTCTGGGCGCCGCCCATGGACAGGCCGGCGATCGCGCGGTGCTCGCGGTCCGCGTACACGCGGTAATTCTTCTCGATGTAGGGTAGGATGTCGCCATTGAAATCCTGGACGAACTCATCCACAGGCAATCTGGATCCGCCGAACGTGAAGGGGCCCGTATGGCCCGCGGGCATCACTACCACCATCGGCTTAGCCTTCTGCGCCGCGATCAGGTTGTCCAAGATGAACCCGGCCCGGCCGACGGACGACCAGGAATCGTCACAATCGAACGCCCCGTGCAGCAGGTAGAAAACGGGGTACCGGCCCTCGCCCAACTCGTATCCCGGCGGCGTGTACACGTGCATCCGTCGGAACCGCCGGAGCGACTTCGAGTAGTAGGTGACCTCGGCCACCGCTCCATGCGGGACGTCTCTCGTATCCATGAAATCCGAGCCGGGGATGTAGACCAGGCTCCACGTGTTGCTGTTGGACTCGCTGGTCGAGGGATTACGCGGGTCGATCACCGAGACGCCGTCCACGTTGAAGTTGTACCGGTAGGCCCCCGCCTCGATCGGGCCGAGCGTCGCTTCCCAGACACCCTCGCCATTCTTCGTCATCGCGGCGCCCTGGCCGAGGCCTGGGATGTCGCTGCCGGTGAGGCGCACGGCCTGGGCCTTCGGCGCCAGGATGCGGAACGTGACCCGCCGGTCCACGGCCACGTCGGGAGACACCACCTGGGGTCCCTGTGGCCCGCGGACTCGCGGCGTCTCGGCCGACCGCTGGGCCGCCCGCCCTGTCGGGACCCATGACGCCAGAGCCAGGACCGCCACCGTTGGAAGGATCGCTCTCTGTTTGCGCATCGCTCTTCTCCTTTCAAAGAACCTTTTGCCTTCGATCTCCGTGAGGGGGACCGTTTTCTCCCCTCATCACGTCGGAAATACGAGTAAGGAACTCCACCAGAGCGTCCACCTCCTCCGGCCGAAATACGGCCTGCATCCGCTCCCGCAGGGGGTCGCTCCGAGTCCAGAGCCTCTCATAGGCCTGTCGGCCCTTACGGGTCAACGCGACGCGGCGCGCGCGGCGGTCCGTGGGATGCGGCGCACGTGTCACAAGGCCTCTGCCCTCCAGGAGCAGGAGCATAGCCCGCACCGTATTGGCATCGGACGAG
>Ga0172362_10006125_pt1 | contig 10362 bp, 12 predicted proteins | sample LakKivs1_kivu2a2_FD_114534 | JGI IMG/M metagenome (GOLD analysis project Ga0172362, IMG submission 114534) | Sediment microbial communities from Lake Kivu, Rwanda - Sediment s1_kivu2a2 | ecosystem: Environmental > Aquatic > Freshwater > Lake > Sediment | place: Rwanda: Western Province, Lake... | reverse complement strand
TCTTCGCGATGTGTGTCTTTGGAATCCCCTGCTCATGGAGTTCCCAACAAAGGGTGATAAGTGTGCTGTTTTCCATATCCATGATTGTACATGGACTGTCGGATTTCTACGGAAACAATGCGTATCCGGCATCGATCTTATAGTGACAGAGGCTGGATGCCTCACGATGCGGCATTGTGCGAAGAGACAAACAGGCCGATTACACCGGTGGCCTGTCGTGCATGAAGAAGACGCGGTTGCGTCCGCCGTTCTTCGCATCGTACAATGCATCGTCCGCCGCCTTGAGCAGTTCTTCCATTTCCTCTTCCCCGCTCAACACTTTTACCCCGATGCTCATAGTAACGGACACGTTCCCGCTTTTGGTCGCCAGCGGATTCTCGGCGACCTCCGACAGCAGGCGCTTGTACACAGTGATCGCGTCGTTTTCCTTAACCCCAGGCGTTATTACCAGGAATTCCTCTCCGCCGAAGCGCCCCAGTGTATCATATTTCCTCAAGTTACCATTCATTATGCGGACAACCCCGCACAAAACCTCATCGCCCACAGGGTGTCCGTAGGTATCGTTAATCTTTTTGAAATGGTCTATGTCACAGATCCCTATCGCAAGGCCGATATGCTGCCGCCTCGCTCTGGAGAGTTCCCGTGACAATACATCCAATATAGCCCTGCGATTAAGAGTGCCGGTCAGCGGGTCATGCGTCGCCTGGTGCTCAAGCGCATCACGCGCCTCAATAAGCGCGAGCTCCGCCCGCTTCCGCTCGGTTATATCCTGCAACGTAACCAGACACCCTGAAGCGCGGTCGCTGCGGTCGTGCAATTGAGAAATGCAGACATCGAGCCATAGCGGCGGATCCCTTTGTTCAAGGGAGACTTCCTTTCTCCCATTTACGCCGGCGGAAAGTGGGGGCATTTCAGGCCAACCCGCCAGGGCTTCTTCTATCCCCTGGCCGACCTCTATATTGCTGCCGACGATGCGCAGGGCCGCCGGATTGAAATCCACGATCCTGGCTTTGTTATCCATCACCAGCATGCCTATATCCACATGCTGGATCATGCTCTCCCGTGCCACAGGAACAATATCGAATAACCGCAGTTTCAGGATACCCATCGCGAAGATGAGTCCCGCTATGGAGAATACGATAGGTGCAACCAGTGCGGAGACGGGAAATCCTCCAAATACATAGAGCGCATTGCCGACCCAGGGCATGATCGCCGCGAACAGGACCGCGAACGCCTGACGCCGGTAAAGCCATGGAAAGCTGATTGCTACACGGCTCAGCACGATTAAGCTCGCGAGCATCACTATGTAAGAATATGCCACGCTGATCCAGAACCAGACGCCATGCCCGTATGTCAGGATGTTCGTACCGGTTGACTCGATGGCGAAGCTGCTCCACATGAGATGATGCGTATTATTAGTTGTACTTAGTATTATTGTGGCTATCGGGATGAGCCAGATGCAGATCTGATACGGCAGTTTGATACGCAGCTCAGGACGCCAGTAGTACAGCGCAAAAAGAAGGAAAAGCGGGGAAGCCGCGCAAACCCCTATGAAAGATATCTGCAACCACACGATTTTTATGTCCTGGTCTGCGCTGACTATCTCTATAGCGGATGCGGCAGACCACAATGCCACAGCCAGCATCATCAATGCCAGATAGATGGAACCTGGAGCGGACCGTCTGCGCCAGGCTAGAAATGCCACCGCAAGCGAGACCGCCTGCGACACGGAAAGCGCTATGGCATAATATGCGTTTGTCGGCACTTAACAGCCTCCAGTCGACAATTCTGAATATGAGTTACCTGACTGGTAATTAGTCGCCAGAATTAGGGAAGTATGAAATATCGCGCCGTCTTTGTCAATATGATAATGATGAACCTTGATACAAATCGTCTCGTGTTGTATATTGATTATCTCCTGTATCTACACAGCAAGGGGGTATTATGAAATCGTGCCAGGGCAAAATAGGACGCGTCTTTATCATTCGGCTTGAAGACGGCGATGTCATACCTGATTGTATCGAGAAGTTCGCCAAGAAGAATAAAGTTACGATGGGCCATGTCATACTCGTCGGCGGCATCGGCGGCGGCCAGATAGTGGTCGGCCCGCGCCGCTCGGATGCGATGCCTCCAGAGCCGATGCTCCTGCCAATCGACGGCGCGCACGAGGTAGCAGGGGTCGGCGTCATCGCCCCGGACGAGAGCGGCAGGCCGGTGTTGCACATGCACGCCTCACTGGGACGATCGGGACACTCGATGACAGGCTGCGTGCGACCAGGGGTGACAACGTGGCTGGTGGGCGAAGCGATAATATATGAGATCATCGGCGCAAAAGCGACTCGGATAAAGGACAAGAAATCCGGCTTCTCGCTGCTTCAGCCGCACTAACAAGGTTTCTCTCAGATGCGTTGAGCAAGCCAGCAGATTTCAGACAGCTTTCAGCTTGAGATGGCGACCGCAGGCACACATTTAGTGTGAACAAAAAGTGGCCCTGTAGCATTCATCTAGAACAGAGACCTTCCCCCATGTAGCTCACCGACATTAAATATTACCAAACAGCTTTTTGGCGATCGCGGCGACATGACGGCCTTGAAAGCGCGCCATAGCCAGCTCGTTCTCGCTGGGCATGCGGCTGCCATCGCCGCCTGCTATTGTGCTGGCGCCATACGGGCCCCCGCCGGAAATCTCACTTATAGTCGTCTGGCGCTGCTCGGAATAAGGCAATCCCACTATGATCATACCGTGGTGTAGCAAAGTAGTATGGAAACTGGTAATTGTGGTCTCCTGTCCTCCATGCTGAGTTGCGCTCGACGTAAAAACGCTGCCCACCTTGCCGACTAAAGCGTTCTTGGCCCACAGCCCGCCTGTCTGATCCAGAAAATTCCGCATCTGGGCGCACATGTTCCCGAACCGTGTTGGCGTTCCGAATATTATGGCATCCGCGTCCGCCAGGTCGCCGACTTTAGCCACCGGTATATGTTTAAATGTATCTCGCGCTTTATTTGCTCCTGATTTCTCCAGCGCGGCATCAGGCACCAGCTCGGGTACCTGAAGCAGCTCGACATCAGCACCTTCCACCTCGCGGGCGCCCTGAGCCACAGCCTCGGCCATCTTGTAGACATGTCCGAACATGCTATAGAAAATAACCTTGACCTTCATCGACGCCCTTCCTTCCCTTAATCCGTAGCGATTCAATCTTAATGTGGAGCACTATGGATACAGTTGATTGCCTTTATCATCCGAAATGGTGATAGCCTTCACCGCACAGCTTTGAGCGGCCGCCAGCAGGGTTTGTTCATCAACCGAGGAAGGATCAAGAATCACAACCTTTCCGTCATCATCAAGATCAAATGCCGTAGGCGCAATAGCCGCACAGTTGCCTAAACTTATGCACAAGTCTCTATCCACTGCCACTTTCAACTCATACCTCCCGAAACCTATATGAATTCACTCAAAAGGCGTTCTATCTGCAAAGGCTCAATCCTCTGTTTCACCAGCGGACCCTTCTTCAAAGCCGGTACTTGTTCCTCGAAGCTGCTTGTCTCCCTGCGATAGATCACGCCGATAGGTATGCGATCGCCCCACTCCCGGGCTTTTTCAAACGCCGACATCTCATTGCCTGAGTCATAGCCCGTTTCGTCCAGCTTATACACCCTTTCCCGATACCATGCATAGGTGTTCTTTTTATTGAATGTAGGACATGGCTGAAGTATGTCAATGAGTGCAAATCCTTTGTATAAGATTCCAGCCTTGATTAAACCGGCAAGATGTTCGATGTCGCCGGCGAAACCGCGTGCGATAAAGCCAGCGCCTGCCGCTATGGCCAGAGCTATGGGGTACACAGGGGTCGGAGCTCCATCCGGCGTGGTCTTGGTGACGGATCCCGGGTCGCTCGTAGGTGAAGCCTGTCCCTTGGTCAAACCGTAAACCTGGTTGTTATGCACCAGATAGGTTATATCATGATTGCGGCGCATGGCGTGGATCCAGTGATTCCCGCCTTCGCCATATCCGTCACCGTCGCCGCTGATGGCGATTACCGTCAGCTCCGGATTAGCTATCTTGGCGCCGACAGCCGCCGGCACCGGCCTGCCATGAAGCCCGTTGAATACATTACATTTTGTGTAGTGCGGCAGTTTTCCCGCCTGACCGATGCCTGAGACCATAAGCACCTTGTACGGCTCAAGCTGTAAATCGACAAGCGCCTTCTTAACTGCAGCCAAAATGCTGAAATCGCCGCAGCCGGGACACCACGCCGGTTTGCCTCCGGCGTAATCATTTATCGTAACCATATTATTTATTCCTCTTCTTTACTTCTTGCACGATATCCGAAGGTGTGAACGGACGCCCGTCGTATTTGAGTATCCTATCGCTTACTTTTACACACGTCTCTGCCTGAATGAGATGAGCCAGCTGCCCCGATGCATTGCTCTCGACAATATAGATTCTGCCGGCCTTCTTCAGGATGTCAGAGACACCGCCTGATGGGAAGGGCCATAGTTCGCTGAAATGCAGCGAGTTCACGCTGACTCCCTGCTCCAGCAGGATGTCGACTGCTTCGCGGATAGCGTAGCAAGTGCTGCCCCAGCCCACGAGGGCCACCTCCGCTTCTTGAGAACCGTATATTTTCGGCAGTGCAACGTCTCTTTCCACACTGACGAGCTTCTTCATCCGCTTACGCATCATGTTATTCCGCGTCTCGGCATCCTCGATTAAGTGTCCCTCCTCGTTGTGCTCATCGGAGTCGGCCACAACCAGTACCCCCTCCTGCTGCATCGGGAAAGCCCTGGGCGATATGCCTGAATCTGTAAGCCGATACCTTTTGTATTCGGACCCGGAGGCGTAATCGCCTATCAAGAGCAGGGTTCCGCGGTCGATCACTACCTGCGATAGATCGAACTTATCCGCTGTGAAATAGGAGCTGGCCAGATGGTGATCCGTGATAAGTATCACCGGCAGCTGGTATTTGTCAGCCAGATTGAAGGCTTTGACGGTGAGCCAGAACGCATCCTCTATGGTTGATGGAGACAGAACGGCCTTGGGATAATCCCCGTGCCCGGCATGTATGGCGAACTCCAGTTCCCCCTGTTCCGTCCGTGTAGGCAAGCCTATGGCAGGGCCGGGGCGCTGCCCCAGCACTACTACGATCGGCGTCTCCGTCATGCCGGCAAGGCTCAATCCCTCCACCATCAGGCAGAAACCGCCGCCGGAGGTCGCCGTCATCGCGCGAGCTCCGGTATAGGAGGCCCCGATGACGGCGTTCACGGCCGCTATCTCATCCTCAGGCTGCAACACTACAAGGTCGAATTCCCTGGATTTGGCGGCCATGTATTCAATAATGGGCGTAGTAGGGGTCATAGGGTAACCCGACACGAACTTGCATCCCGCAGCAATGGCTCCAAGCGCTATAGCCTCATTGCCGTTTATCAGCATGCGCTGTTTGTTGTCGATCGCATTCAGGCTCCGTGCATAATCGCCACTGTAGTTCTGAAGGACATAATCATAGCCTGCCTTGACCGCCTTCGCGTTGTCTTCTCCAACATTGCCTGCACCGAAATACTCCAGGACAACTTTTGACAAAAGGCTAATATCGGACTGTATCAAACCGAAGATTGCACCGAGAGCTACAGTATTCGACGCCTGCGTATTGCCTGTCGTTTCTTTAGCTATCCTGTCTAACGGCACGCTGAACATGGTGCCGCCGTCGCCGGCATCCTTAATCTTCTCTCCGTCGTAGATTATAACGCCGCCCCGGGTCAGCTCCGTGCGATGAATATTTATAGTATCCCTATCCAGAGCCACCAAGATATCTATCGGCACCGATATGGCATAGACCTGCGAGTCCTTGGCTCTGACCCGGAAGAAATTATGGCCGCCCCTGACACGCGATTCATAATCCTGATCGGCAAAAACATGGTATCCGCATCTGACCAGGGCTTTGGCTAAGAGGAATCCTATGGACTGGACCCCCTGTCCTGCCTCGCCGCCTATCATGAAATTTACGTCTACAGACATATAATTCTTCCTTCCGTATTGCGATATACCAAAAACACTGCTTGCCGGTGAGCCTGTTTACGCGATTCAACTTGATAAGCGCTAATCCGTGAATTCTATTGCCACTTCCTTAACATCCCATAGTGTCTCTATCTTTTCCTTTATCTCATCCCTTATTGAATTAGCAAACTGATGGTTCGAGGCCAAATCGATCGTTATACTGACTTTTCCATCATTAACTTCGATGCCGCGCACCAGATTCGTGCGCACCACATCTAATCCGCTTAGAGGATTCATTACCTTCTTCAGCCGTTTTTGTACAACCTCCACCGTAGTGGTTTTTTTGTCCTTTACCAGCCCCTGCCGCTCCTCGTAGTTCTGTATAGCCGAACGCAAACCTTCAACAGCCAGTACGGAGCAGTGGGCTTTTATCTTAGGAAGACCACCCAGCGCATCCGAGGCCTGCTTCCAGGTGATGTTCTTTGCCTCCTCCAGCGTCTTGCCTTTGGCCAGTTCCGTGATTATCGACCCCGTGGCTATATTCGAAGCGCAGCCGTACGACTCAAACTTAACATCGCTGATTGTCTGCGTCTTTGGATCCACCTTTATGTATACCGAAACCATGTCGCCGCATGCCGGGCTGCCCTCTGTAGATTTACCATCAGCATCCTCGATCTTACCCACATTGCGCGGATGCTTGAAGTGCTCCATGACCGTCTCGCTGTATGGAAATTTCATCTCACACCTCCTTCTCTTTGCCCAACGGACTGATTTTTCTCAACTCACGTATGATCGAAACTAGCGCTTCAACTACAGTATCGATCTCGTCAATGGTGTTAAAGCGCCCGAAGGAAAACCTTATCGACCCGTGCGCCCTTTCATGATCGCCGCCGATCCCATATATAACATGACTGCCCTCGAGCGAGCGACTGAAACAGGCGGAACCCGTGCTCACCGCGATGCCATGCATATCAAGGTGAAGCGTTATCGATTCACCTTCGACATAGTGGAATGAAATATTAGCATTCTGCGGCAGTCTTCTGCTTCTGTGTCCATTGAGTGTTGTATCCGGTATCTCGGCAAGTATGCGGTCGATGATGCGGTCGCGCATAGAACGAATCCCCGCGGTCTCTTCAGGTGTTACCAGTTCCACCGCTCTGGCGAATCCTATCGCCCCGGGTATATTCTCCAATCCGGCGCGAAGATCGAACTCCTGGAAGCCACCGTCCATCCATTTAGCTATCTTGGTACCCTTTCTTACATACAACCCTCCGATGCCCTTAGGTCCGTGTATCGTATGCGCCGACACAGTCGCGAGATCGACAGGCGTTTTCGATACGTCCAGCGGACTGCGGGTAAACGTATGCGTAGCGTCAGTATGAAAAAGCACTCCCTTCTCGCGGCAGATGCCGCCTATAGCATCTATATCTTGAACAGTTCCAATCTCCTGATTCGCGTGTTGGATGGACACCAAGATGGTTTGGTCTGTTATCGAATTTCTGAGCCTATCCAGATCAACAAAGCCTTCACCGTCAACTTCCAGATAAGTGACCTTAAAGCCCTGGCGCTCAAGAGCTCTTGCGCTGTTTAATACAGGAAAGTCCTCGATCTTGGAAACAATGATGTGCCTGCCCTTTTTCTCTCCTAATGCTAATGCCACACCCTTCAACGCGATGTTGGACGATTCGTCACTCCCCGACGTAAAGATGAACTCCTCGGGGCCGGCGTTTAGAGCTTTAATAAGAACACCGCGTGCCCCGTCAAGCGCTTCTCTGGCCTCGATGCCCTGTGAATACGCGAACTCGGATGTAGCTACAGCATACGTATCGAAGAAGTAAGGTTTCATGGCCTCGAGCACGCGCTCGTCCATACGCGTAGCCGCTGAGTTGTCGAGATAAATCTGCTTTTCAGTCATGTCACCCTCCCGTTAAATAAACAGGGTTATTGTCGAATCTTTCGCCTCATCCAGGTACGTTCCCACGCCGCAGTAATCCGATATCAGGTCGTCGCGCAGGTCCTCCCTTTTTATGCCCATTATATCCATCGTCATATCGCAGGCCAGAATCTTCCCGCCGAGCTCTTTAAAATCCTTGGCCAGCCTCTCTAAAGACGCAACGTTGGCCTGTTTCATCTTCCTTTTAACCATCAATTTGCCCAGGCCGTACATATGCATCTTGGAAAGAGGCCCTTTTTCAAGCCCGCCTTTCTTAAGCCGCTGCAGCCCCCAGAATGTAAAAAACATCGACACATCCATACCCATGGCCAGCGCTCCATTGCCTATAATAAATGCGCTGTAGACCTTATCCATATCACCGCTATGCACTATCAATGTAGCTTTATTAGGCATGACTTCCTCCTCACTTACGAATCCTTATACGCCAGAAACCTTCTTCATCCTTCAGTTCGACCAGCTCCAGCCCCAAAGCTTTGACTGCCATCGGTATCTCCTTCTTAGAAGAAGGATGAGTGCCTATTACCTCGACGATGTCGCCTTGCTGCGCTTTTCGCAACGCCTTGCGGGTTTCAACTAAAGGAACTGGGCAGGTCTCTCCTCTGCAATCTACCTTTATCTCAGCCATACCTATACCTCCACAATTATTACCTACATTTAAATGCACTTCTCTTTCCTTGATATTAATGCCAAAGAATCGCCGCTATCAGTGATTTAAGTCTCATACCGATTCTACTCAAGAAATACGAGCTGTAACAATGAATTGCTGCCCCTATTTTTTGATGACATATGTGTGTGTATGCCCACCGACCCGACTATCGATAACGGTGACTTCGCTGCCATCCTTTATCGTTTGATAGTCCTGTTGTGTGAGCGTTATTGTATGCCTGTGTCCGTCGTCATAGGTAGTATTGATAGTTCTGTTCACAGCCGGTGGGTTCTCGATATCGGCTCCGCTGATAGTGACGTCATGGGTATGCCCTGCATCAAAAGATGAGGTTATAGTGATGTTCTGCTGTCCTACGGAAACGGTCGCAGTCGGGGTGCTGGTGCCACTGGAGATTGTGGCGGTCGGCGTTCCGGTTCCGCCGGGGCTGCCACTGTTACCGCATGCGGTGATCGCGAGCATTCCAACTATCAGTCCGACCGCCAATATACTGACCAAGGATTTGTGCAACATTGTAAAACCTCCTCTTTCTTTTCTAACCCGGCCATCCCATAAACATGATGGCAAAGAGTGCATGAACAACCACGGAGGGGCACAGCACATACCAGAGATAACAGTGTTTGGAAAAGAAGCGTTTATAAAAGCTATATCTCATCAGTCTGCTGCCGATATTCGATCCGGCAACGCACCGGCATGATAATGTAATGAGGATAATAAGGAGAAAGTTAAGAATACCTAAAGCGAAGATTATTCGCGCCGCCGCCAACGAGTGGAAAAAATCCATATCTGCCTCCAAATTATTCTGCTAAAGATGTAGTATAGATCACCTTTTAAACCATTAAGCCGAGAATACATGAGACAGTGATATGCAGTAGATTAGGCAACGATATTATCACAATCAAAGAAAGCTTACAACCTTATTGCGCTCCGGGATGCCTATATTATCGCATCGTGCTGATTCGGCTGCTCCCGCACAATTAACTTCAGTGGATATTATAGCGCCGCATGCTCAGCGAGTTGGTCACCACACTCACCGAGCTGAAGGCCATGGCCGCGCCGGCGATTATCGGATTGAGCAGAAATCCCGTAGACGGGTAAAGCGCTCCGGCCGCGATCGGTATCGCGACGACATTATAGAAGAAGGCCCAGAACAGGTTCTGTCTAATCTTGCGCATGGTGTAACGGCTCAACTCCAGTGTCCGCACCACGTCGCGCAGGTCGTCCTTTACCAGGACGATGCCGCCGGACTCGATAGCGACGTCGGTGCCCGAACCTATGGCGATGCCGACATCGGCCTGAACCAGCGCCGGAGCATCGTTAACCCCGTCCCCCACCATCGCCACCATGCCGCCGTCTTTCTGCAACTTCTTTATCTCCGCCGCCTTGTCCTCCGGCAGCACCTCGGCCAGCACGCTTTCGATGCCGAGCTGACGGGCGATATTCTCCGCGCTGCGACGGTTGTCGCCCGATATCATGACGACCTTCTTTCCCATCAGTTTCAGCTTTGCAATCGTCTCGGCGGCGAAATCCTTGGCCGCATCCGCAACCGCAATGATGCCGACAGCCGCACCGTCGATACCAACCAGAACCACCGTTTTGCCTTGCCCCTCGAGTCTCGCAACATCAGGCTCCGCCTTCGACACATCTACGCCCCGTTCAGCGAAAAGCTTGCCATTGGCCACAAGAATGGACTTTCCACCCATCCTGGCCTCGACACCCTTGCCCGGTATCCCTGAGAAATCCTCGACATCGG
>Ga0172362_10006122_pt1 | contig 10363 bp, 16 predicted proteins | sample LakKivs1_kivu2a2_FD_114534 | JGI IMG/M metagenome (GOLD analysis project Ga0172362, IMG submission 114534) | Sediment microbial communities from Lake Kivu, Rwanda - Sediment s1_kivu2a2 | ecosystem: Environmental > Aquatic > Freshwater > Lake > Sediment | place: Rwanda: Western Province, Lake... | reverse complement strand
GAGCAATGCTCTTGATGAATTGAGAGACATCAACGTCCAGGTTGACTATTGGCACGATGATGTGATTGATTATTTCAAAGAGGAAATGGAGAAGTTCGGTCTCGACGATGTTGAGGTAAGTTATTCGGGATTCTACTCGCAAGGAGATGGTGCTTCGTTCACCGCTGATGTGACAGACACTCAAAAGTTTATGAAAGAAGCACTGGAACTTGAAAGCGATGAATGGCTGGATATGGGGGATGGGGTTAAACCTAAAGATGAGCTTGACGCCCTAAGAAGTGACCTTTTAGACATAGGATTCGACACCAGAGAAAAATTAACACCGGATAATTTCATAATCTCCATAAGAAGAACATCAAGCAGATATTCACACGAGAATACGATTGAAGGGGATGTAGACATTGAAGACATACCGGAGTCAATAGAAGATGAATTCCCCGCTTATGAATACACTGATGAAATACAGGACAAAGTAACAGATTGGGCCAGAAAAAAATCCGTGAAACTCTACAGTGATTTGGAGAAAGAATACGACTACTTAACTTCCGATGAAGCAGTCAAAGAAACTATAGAAATGAACGACTATGAATTTGACGAAGATGGTGAATTGGCATAGGGCGGAACAAAAATTAGAAAAATCTACTATAATATTAGTAATTGCCAAATTAAAATAAATGTATTTTTATATGCACCTTCCTAAACCTAGAGGTATAGAAGATTTAATAAATGATTTCAAAGAATCCGCCGGAAATTTTTTATCCTTCTACGAAACGATGGATTCAAGAGAAAAAACACTTTTCAAAGGTTGGCTTCATAAACTTAGAATCGAATCTCATTCTCCGTTACTGACTGCCACAACCGAAGAAGCTTCAAAATTATTTTAACTACTATGTACGCTTTTATTGTTAGCAATCTAAGCAAAGAAACCACTGCTATCACAGTTTACAATTTGCACGAAGAAGCTGTCACAGCTTACGAGGAATATCAAGAACTCCTTGGTGACGATATCTTTGTTCTTAAAATTTCCAGTGGGAAGGCTTTCGGAGTAAACGACCTCGGTAGTTTTGGAGGAGAGGAAATCCTATCAAACATATAAATATGCTAGTCAAGTTTTTCTGCAATACCGACAATAAAAAGGATTACCAGCAAATTAAATCCAAGATCAACTTCAATAGGGCGTCAATCACAAGAGAAAGGGTTCGTGATCTTAGAGATGACTTCTATGCAGAATTTGACATCATGTGTCACGGAAGAACGCTTTTCCTTGACCTCAAACAATCGGGTCTTTGCAAAAAGATTTTTCTGAAGCCAGGATTTGAAGAACAAAATTTGGAATAATTTCTTTTTTTCTTTACGCCGATTGTCTCTAATTTTGATAACTATTAAAAAGAAAGTAAGAAATAATGGACGAAGGGGCAGAAATTACGAAAGAAGAATTGGGAAGAACCCGCAGGGAAAATTTTGTTTTCTATTGTGATCAAGGATTTGATCTATTAAGCCAAGCTGCTTTAGCTGGTACAGATTTAAAATCAATTAAGGATTCCAATCTAGCACTCCGGAGAATGCTTGGGTTTTTTGTTGACCAGGAAGAATTCGAAAAATGTGCTTTGATAAAGATGCTCCTGGAAAAACACTTTCCTGGAAACACTGAGCCAATTTTCGACTATAGAAAAATATGAGCAAAAAAATTTCTACGGGGCAGAGTAGATCCGGTGCTTCAAAGGATCTTCCATGTAGAGAGTGTGGGGCTACAGTTTCCAATGTGGATTCCAACACAGTTTCTTGCGTTTGCTGGAGATGTGTTTCAAAAATGATCAACCCACACAGTAAAATGATTTCTGATTTGCCGCACGAAGAGTGGGTAAAAACTATAAAAACAGATTACAAAACAAATGGAGGATCCGAGGACACAACAACTGAAGGCTGATTATAATCAGGTCGTTCAGAGCGTAGCACGAAATGTCTACTTGAAAATGCAGGAGTGCGTTAGAGACTTAAACGAATCTAAACTTCGTGAGGAGGACAAAAACGCTATCAGATTGCACCTTATTAGAATGGTTACAGCTCAACCGGGTCAACCCCCCAAGAAATGAAATCACTTAGAAGAAAATTGGATTTTTTTATAGAAAATTTCAGGCGAGGAAAAATTCACCGGAAATTTGAAAGATCCATGAGACAAATTCGGATAAGAGACCAGAAGTATCGCATCGCAAAAGATCTTATGTTAGGTCATCATTTGGGCGAATATAAATTGCAAGCTCCAGAAGTTGGTGTTCTTGATTCCACGTGGAATGGGTCCAACCCACTCCCTCTACGGACTTTAATAGGAATACACAAAAAATACCGAGGATGACACCAGAATCCATCTTCGAATACCTTAGATGGTATGGAGAAAAATGGGCTGTCGATTCAGACAGGAAAGCAATCTTTGAAATAGAGGAGACAGAATGGATCTCAGATAAACTAATCATTTATGGAGGAGGAATTTCTCAGTCTTCCGAAAATTTGGAAACCCTTTTAGAATGCTCAGGTTTAGAAACAGTTAGAAATTGGTTGGAGAATCATTTTTTATTAGCGGAAAAATCCAATAAATTTGCAATCAATAAAAAGACTCATATGAAAGAAATAAAAGTTGCCGACGAGTACAGAACCAATCCTTTGAGTCACCAACCGGGTGGGGACGAGGTTAGGGTCTATTTAAGAGATGGAATGGTTTACACCTACGACAAAGTGAAAAGCCCGAAGAAATACATCAACAAGTTGGAGTTCAAAGAGAATATTGTCAGAATTGACATTAACGGAGAAAAGGCTTGGTCAAGCATGGAACCCGGTGTTCGTTATTGGGAAGTTTAAAAATTTTTAGAATACATTTTTTTTCCTCGAGGTTTAGAGTTAATTTTACAGTAAGATTATGACAGCACTAGAAAAACTTTTGAAAAAAATAGGAGGTGGAGGCGCAGTTGGTCTCATCGTATTTTTTGTCTTGGGACTCTTAATTGTAAGTCCAATCCTTTTGATCTGGGGCCTCAATTTAATGGGCTTTGAGATCGCTTACACATGGAAAACTATTCTGGGTGCAGTTTTAGTAATTTTAGTCGTACGCCCCTCGGGCTCAAGTAGTAGTAAATGAGAGGAAAAACAGTAATCTTCGATCTAGACGGAACCCTGGCAGACATCAGGGAACGCCGCACACTTGCCACTAAGGAAGGTGGTAAAATTGATTGGCCTAAATTCTTTGATCCAGCCAACATTTCACTTGACAAGCCAAACCATCCTGTTATCGAGGCCTTCAAGGCCATGAAAAATGCAGGACACTCCATGGTTATCTTTTCAGGTAGAAGCGATGCTACCAAAGAAGAAACAGAAAAATGGCTTGCCAAGCATGGCATTGTTTACGACAAGATTCTGATGAGACCTGGCACAGGATTGGGCATGTTCACGCCAGACGATAAGTTGAAGGAAGATTGGCTCAACAATGAGTTTCCCGACAAGAATCAAATCCTCTGCGTTTATGACGACCGGGATAAGGTGGTTGCCATGTGGAGAAGAAACGGCATTCCTTGTTTCCAGGTAGCCCGGGGCGATTTCTAAATAACCTTGATATATAGACGGATGAAATACGTCCGTACCTTCGAATCCGAAGATTCTCTTTTAGGAGATCTCGAAAAATTAGGATATGAACCTTTCGTGGGCTTCATGTATTGGGCAGGAACTCCTCAAAACGAATTTGGTTTTATTGTCATAGGACAAACCGAACAGAAGTGTCTAGAGCAACTCAAAAAGCACATCTATCAATACCTTGAACTAAAATCCTATGGAACTGGCGGTTTCGGAACATCATCTGGAAGCGTTGGGATGTATAACAAGGAATCCATAGCATCGTTCCTCGAAATGCTTTTTGAGCAAGGGTACATTCGGGATGCGGGTCATTATAAATTGAAGGCAAAAAAGAATGTTGCCCTATTAGAGGTATTCACTGAACCCTATTTATTAAATCCCAAATGGATTTGGGATAAAGCAAAAGAATACTTCTCCGATGCTGAAGAAGTATTCTCTAAAGAAACTCCGGATTCTAAAATTTATTACTTTGACTGAATCAAGTGAGGCTGTGCCTCTCTTGCTCCCGAGTTTGTAACCTGCACATAAGCTGGATGATACTCATCAAGATTGCTTGCTCCTGCGTAGGATAGTGCGGATTTAACACCATCAAGAAGTCCTTCAACCACAAATTTAACCCCGCCTTTGTAAGGGATTGTGGTGGATTCCCCCTCAACGTTTCTTTCTTCCTGCCCGTGGGTTGACTTAGTTTCCAAAGAAGCAGACCCTCGATATCTTTTGTAAAGCCCATTAGAGGTTTCAAGAATCTTCCCAGGGGATTCGTCGGTTCCGGCAATCAAGGATCCAATCATCACACATTGTGCACCTACAGCCAAAGCCTTTGCAATATCGCCAGATGATTTAATTCCGCCATCGGCCATGATAGGAGTTTTGGCCACCCTAGAAATCTCTTCCAGACACGTAACATTTGGAATACCAAATCCAGTTTTTACTCTTGTTGTACAGAGTGATCCACCCCCGATGCCAACCCTTAGGCCATCCGCTCCAGCCTCTTCCAAGTCTAATGCTCCCTCCTCAGTCGCAATATTTCCAGCAATGACATCCACTTTAGGAAACCTACTCTTAAGCCAGCCCAGCATTAGCAGAACATTCTCGTGGTGTCCGTGTGCTACATCAACAACCAAAATATCAATTCCAGCATTAACTAAAGCGTGAGCTCTTTCCTTTCCTTCCTCACCAACTCCAATCGCCGCCATGGTTGGTGATTGGATGTTGTTTTGATCAAGAAATTTTTTAAGAGTTTTAACGATCACAGTCTGCTTATCTTTTGACATGAACCGATGGATACATCCAACACCGCCCATTTGGGCCATTTTCTGTGCCATCTCTAAACCACAAACAGTGTCCATCGGAGAAGCGATCAGAGGAATATCAATTCGATGATTTCTACTGACCAGGGTGTTGAGGTAAATGTTTTTCCGTGAAGTGATGTTTGAGAATTCAGGAACTAACTGAATATCATCGTAGGTAAGGGCTAAGCCTCTCATGGGTTCATAATTTTATGTTCTAAGATTTTACCGGAATGGGCCGATTAGGTTTCAATAGGTCCCTTAATTTATTAGGCCACGGTAGGGGATATATAGAATATGTTTGAATCACTGGCCAACATCTTAAAAACGCTGACCCCAGCCCAGAGATTGTGGGCATTAAGCATCCTTCTAGTTGCTATTGTCGCAATCACACTTGGACCTAATTACATAGGGAGAAATAACTGTGACGATCTTTACCCAATCATCAAGCAGCAAAAAACGGAAATAGCTTCTTTGAACCAGGAAATATTAGTGGTACAAAGGGAGTGTACAAGAAATTCTGTTGATAGAGAAAAAGAGATTCGTGAAATAGTGCTTCAACTAGAGGGGCAGATTAATTTGATGAGCAATTTGCAATCTAGGAAGGTTACGATGAAAACGTCATTTCACGACACGGTTTCACTTCATGGGGATTCAATAAGGTTAGTTGAAAAGATACAGGTTCAGCAAAACCCAGTGGATATGTCCGGGATTAAGAAGTCGCTTAGCTGCCTGAAAGAAAAACTCAAAGAAAAGTAATTACTCAATATTACCTTTCCAGATTTCCTTCATTACATAATAAACAACCAAAGGAAAAAGTATTATCAGGTGAAAGAGTGATCTCAACATTTTCCTGACACTCCTTTTCTCCTGTCCGATTTTGACAATTTTAACGTCCATACAATTCTGTTTTTTCAAATCTAATGCCCTTTCTTGTTAAATAAAAATCTAACTGCTTTTTTTGATATATAATTCAACCACCATGAAAAGAATAAAAATCTTTGAAGAATTTTCCACGGGTAAGGAACCAAGGTACACAGAAGATGAGGTTGCAGATGCTTTTAAAATGTGTGACTTCAAAGGAATGGTGGACGTAGATTTGGAAAACACCGAGTTTGACGTCAATACTAGAGAAATTGAGACAGCAAAATCTAGAACAAATCCAGGTTACCTTAGGATTAACATGGAATTTTACCTGACTGACAACAAGTTTAAAATCGACGTTGAAGCAATCAAAAAGGAGGTTAAAAGGAATCTTCTCAACGTCAAAAGCGAAAGCCCAGATGACGAAGGCAATCTTCTTAAAGATCTAAGCTCAATCGGTCTAAAGGAAAAAACTTATTCTTTCTCAGAGATTATGGATAACCTTGGCGACGAGAAATTTATGAGCGATTTTTGCGTTGTTGACGACATGGATTACTTTTTTCAAACTGAAGTTGAAGAAGGAATTAGAAATCCAGCCGAAGTTTGGACAAAAATCTCATCTTACGAAGGCGAGGTCAAATTTGATAACCTGCTTTTTATGGACTACGTTCTGGATAAGATCGATTCTAAATCCGGAAAATAATCAGAATTTTTTTCTTTTTTCTTTTTTTATCCTCGAGGTAATGCCTTACTTTTAAGATGTAAAACAAAGACATCTATGAAAAAGCTCATCTTCTCTCTGGTTTTCTTCGCAATTGCTTCAATCACTTTTGCCCAGGATGTTCAATTGGGAAAGCAAGGTTTCGCTGCTTTTCAAATAGATCCTGCTGGTTACGATAGCTTGCTAAACAAGACTAGAGAAGATACTGGGGTCTGCAAACTTGTAAGAAAGAATGAACTGGATAAGTACTGCTACGAAAGATGCCTTCGTTTAGCTAAAATATTCATGGAAAATCCGGATGCTTATCAACTAGACTTTGAAAGTGCTAACAGCACTTTCCACAAACAAGCTCACTTAGGTTTTGCTAAAATAGAAAACGCACACAACTCTTTTGGCAATAACCCCAAGGTAAAAAAAGCAGATGCTATAAATAATGGTTACAACCGCTCGCCTGGACACTATGAGGCAAGGATTAACCCAAAATGGAAAAACTACGGAACTTGTACTATAGTAATTAATTTCGTTGGGCTAAACACTGACTACGATCCCTCAAATCCGACTTCAAGAAAAAGAATGCCTCAAAAGTTTGTTATCAGCTACGAGGCATTTGAATAAAAAAGGCTGGAATTCTACCAGCCTTTTTTATTAGTAGTAATGAATTCATTTAGACAAATCGTTTTGCCAAGAAGCTATATCGACCTTTTTAAATGTCAAACCAAAGCTTGTGCTTGTTGATTCTCCGAAAGTTGGACACGATCCTGGTTTAGATCCCTTGCCCGAAGTCGAATATGATTTGGAAATTGTAGGTACAGGAATGCTTATTTTTGTCTTAGAATAACGAGATGGAATAGCAACCTTTACGGGATATTTTAAATTAATCACCTTTTCAGAGGGGGGGACTTCTTCATCGATCCTTTTATCTACAATATCAAATTCTATTTCAATATTGTTGTATCTAAATTGATTATATTCTTTGACATCCGAGAGCGGAGCTTCTATTCTGGGCTTAATTCCATCCGCAGAATCCTTTGTGGGTGTTCCCTGCTCATCAATTGGTATAATCATCACATCATCCCTCTTGGATCCATCAACCCATTTAACATTCTTACCTCCTTTAACGTAGTAACCAAATTTAATTGGTTCTGGAGCGTTGGGGCCTGATGTACCATCTCCATTAGCACCTTTAGAATAAATTGATGTCAATTTTGGGAGTTGAGAAACGATATCATCATCCACGCCGGCTTTGATTGCCATCGCTTCAATTACCTTGGACATTGAAATTGCTCTGGCGTAAGCTAATTGTCCCCAGCTTAAAGATTCTGCATCACCGGTATTTCTGTAACGATCTGCAGAGGTGAAGATGTAAATTTTTTTAATTGAATTTATTTCGCCTGCTACGTACCTTTGGAAAATTGAACCTAAATTATCCACCATCTGTTTGAAAGATCCCGCTAAGAAATCAGCCTCTCCGTTTGCTCCTGTTTTATTTGGTTTGAAGACCTCTGATTCTTTTTCCTGATCAATTATAAAAGTCTTTTCAACTTTTACAGGCTTAGCAGGTGCGGACTCTGTTACTTCTTCCCTAGTAAGGAAAACCATAACTCCGGGGCTTGTAAGAGCAGCACCGTCCGCTTTCTTTTTGCTGCCGTAATGCTTTTGAATTACGTTGTCTAATCCCTCTTTGGTGTTATATCCTCTTTTAATCGCCAATTTGAAGAAATCATCGTACACCTTCGCTTTATCTCCTGAACTAAGCATTCCCCATAAAAGAGGAGTTCTAAACTTATAGGGGAGGTTTTCCTTGTAATTTTTTAATCCAGTCTCAGCTAATTTCATAGCTTCATCCTCAGACATAGTAGCAACCTTGTCTGCGAGCTCTTTTACCTTTACTTTCTTATCTGCTGATTTGGTTTTGCTGTCAAGATCTAAACCTATTGCCTTAAAAGCATCCAATTCTGTTGGTGAGACTGCACTTGTTTGCCCGAGTAAGACATAAAGTGTGGCTTTCCCGTATTCTTTTTTCTTGAGAGCCTCGATTGCTTTCATCCCATAGATTTTGGTTGGACTTTCTGCAGAGGTGTCAGATTTTTTCAAAGCATTTTCTGCTAGGTCAATATCCAGAGAAATGATTTTGTTGACTAATTCAGTAGCTCCGTCGAGCTTTAGTTCCGTTCCTGAATCTTTTTTAGCCTCGTTTATCGGGGCAGAGTTTCTTAGAAATTCTTCGAAACTTTCAAATACGAATCTTGTGTTCATTAAAAGAAGTTTTTTTCCACCTTTATATATCTATTTGAGTAGAAGATTTGTACCGACGGCCGGACTCGAACCGGCACGGACATCACTGTCCAAGGGATTTTAAGTCCCTCGTGGCTACCTTTACACCACGTCGGCAATTTTCACCATTCGTTTAAACCGCAAATCTTCACGAAGTTTCTCAGATATATAATGAAATCAAAGAATTTTCGATGAAAGTTATTACCGACTATAAAATGCACTCCTTGGGCGAGAAGATAAACGAAGCCTTGACTCCTGCAGAGCTCAAAAGATTAAAATCCGAGTTGAAAATCCACTGTGATGAAGTTGGGTCAGATTTCGATGAGGTTTGCAAACTCCTCAAGATCCAGGCTGGAAGTCTCTCCAAACTTGACAGAAAACAAGTGGAGTGGCTCAATTCAGTATGCAGTTCTGGCTGGGAGGTAAACGATTCAACAGGAAAAATTGATGTAGAGACTTACCAAACTTTAATTAGAAGTGGTAACTTAATAGATGGAGAAATACCCTACGACATCGAATTTGGCGTAATCCGGGGAACCTTCAGAACAGATGGTTCCGGATTGAAAAGTTTCAGGGGATTTCCTGAAAAGATTTACGGGGATTTAAATATCAGCGGAAACGATCTCGAATCTCTTGAAGGATGCACTCAAGAAGTGATGGGGACTTTCAATTGTAGCAACAATAAAAATTTGAAATCTTTAGAAGGAGGACCTAAGTTAGTGAGAGACGCTTACAACTGCTCAAGTAATATTGGCCTTGAAAATCTAGAAGGTAGTCCAGAAAAAATCGGGGGTAGATTTCAAGCCAATGATTGCAGTCTAAAATCTCTAAAAGGTGCACCAAAAGAAGTTGGTGGGGATTTTTATTGCAACGATAATTATCTGACAACAATGAAAGGTGCCCCGGAGCGTATAGACGGAAACAGCGTTTATTGTAGAGGAAATAGACTTTATAGTTTAGAAGGCTTGCCTCTAGACTATAGAGGAAGAGTTGAATGCTCAAAAAATCTATTCCCCGAAGAAGTACTCAGGAGTGTTTATGCAAATGCTAAAAAATACGATAGCTGGACAGCTGCTTACTTGGTACTTATCACTACCAAGAGGTTCCAGAGAATGAGTAAGGAACAAAGAGACCCAATTAGAGACGTGTTAACCGGTGATGCTTTGCGAAGCAAATCCCTAGAGCTTTCTTCAATTTGGAAAGATCCTATTATGGAAGATCCTGCGATTAAAAGAATGATAAAAAGAGCTCAGCTGGGTAAAGATGTAATTCAAGACGTCGAGCTCGGCTCAGACCTTAAAGATATTGGATTCTAATCCCTGTCCGGATTTATCTGGACACCTTGGGACCGGTGAGGGTCGGGATCGCTACCCCGGCCCTCTTTTTTTTATTACAAAACTTTTGCTTAAGTTTGGAAAATTATGGCAAAAACGAAGACAAAGACAACCATTTGTAGTTTCTGTTTGAACGACATCCCAAATAAAGATCTGTACGTCGTGGTGCTACCAATGCACCGATTACAGGATGGTGGATACACCGGAGAGTATCGAACTCCCTGCTGTGAAAAGTGTATTCCTAAAGAAAAAGACAGGTATTT
>Ga0172362_10006120_pt1 | contig 10365 bp, 11 predicted proteins | sample LakKivs1_kivu2a2_FD_114534 | JGI IMG/M metagenome (GOLD analysis project Ga0172362, IMG submission 114534) | Sediment microbial communities from Lake Kivu, Rwanda - Sediment s1_kivu2a2 | ecosystem: Environmental > Aquatic > Freshwater > Lake > Sediment | place: Rwanda: Western Province, Lake... | reverse complement strand
TGACAGACGACTCCGATAATTGCAATAACGATTATTATAACGCCAAGAGTGGACGAAGGGTTAGTGAAAATTCTGGAAAAAAAGGTCTTCTTTTGAGAGTCGAGAGCCAAAAGTAAAGGAATCCCCAGAGCCAGAATTCCCACAGAGATAAGAGATAAGAGATAAATTCTCTTCGCTCCACCAAGATAGAGCATTGCGAAAAATATTGCCAGAAATACCAGGGCCGAGCCAGGGTCTGGCTGCAATACGATAAGCGCCACAGGGACAAAAGTTAACAAGAAAGGAACTATCAGCCCGGAAAATCTTTTTACCGCTTCGGGATAATTGGTGAAGTATTGAGCGAGCACAATAATTAGACCGAGCTTGGCGAACTCAGCAGGCTGAAAGGCGAGATTACCGATAGGGAACCAGCTGCGGGCGCTACGCACACTCCTACCGAAGAATAGAGTGAGGACTAATAGGAGAAGTGAAAATAGGTATAGCCATTTCCCATACTGGTGGAATAACCGGTAGTTTATACCCATTACAACTATTATCACTACCATCCCCAGGAGAGCGTAAAAAGCCTGTCGTGCATAGAGAGGACTTTTAGATGGGCTTCCATACACTGCACTATAAATCATTAGACAGCCAATGGCAATAAGTAGAACCACGGCGAAAAATAGATAGTAATCGAATCTTATTGAAATATCTTTAAGGCGCATATTCTAAATGCTCCGAAACGCAGACTAAAGTCTGCTACTCCAAATGCTCCGACAAACGCTCCGATGAATCAGAGCTACTCTTTTAACTTTAGTCCTCATAGAGGACGAAAATTTCTGGCTCTTTCTCTCCCTTAAGAGTAAATATTCCATTCAATATCTGTCTGGCTAAAGGTGCAGCTGCACTGGCTCCATGTCCCCCGTGTTCCACCAGGACAGCTAAAGCAATTATGGGATCCTCTTCTGGCGCATAGCAGATAAACCAGGCGTGGTCTTCTCCCTGAGGATTCTGGGCAGTTCCCGTCTTGCCCGCCACACTCAATCTTTTAAACTTTAATACCTGAGAAGTGCCGGAGAGAACAGCTTCTCTAAGTCCCTTTCTTACGATGGAGAGTGTCTCGGGAGAAATTTTCGGCTTTACCATTACTTGGGGCAGGGAAGTCTTGATTACATTCCCCTGCCCATCAATTATTTTTTTAACAATAAGAGGTTCGTAAATTACGCCTCCATTAGCTACCATACTGATTAAACTTGCCATCTGTATAGGACTGACTTCCAGATAACCCTGACCGATGCTCATATTAGCTGTATCGCCGGAATACCACTGTTCACCAAAATTTATCTTTTTCCAGGTGGAATCGGGCACAAGACCTTTTGCCTCTGAAGGCAGGGAAATGGCAATCTCTTTCGCCAATCCCAACATGCGAGCGTACTTTGCCAACTTGTCTCCTCCCACTCTTAAACCGAGCTGATAGAAAAATACATCACAGGATTGGGCAATCGCCTGAACAATGTCCAGACGACCATGTCCTCTATCTTTCCAGCACTTAAATTCTCTATTTCCTATTTGTAAGCTCCCGCGGCAACCCAAAGTCTCATCTACAGTGATAACTCCCTCCTCCAGGCCTGCTATGGCAGTAATAATTTTGAACAGAGACCCGGGAGCATACTGACTTTGAATTACCCTATCGAACATGGGAAATCCTGGGTCGGTAAATAACTCCTGGGTGCGAGATAGAGGCAGACGTTCGGTAAACAGATTGGGGTCGAAATCGGGTTTACTTACCAGGGCTAAAACTTCACCGCTGGCGGGATTGATTGCACAGATGGCGCCTGCTTTGCCATTCAGGGAATCTTCACAGAGTTTCTGAATTCTCCCATCAATAGTCAGAATTATGCTATTGCCTTCCTCAGGCAAAACGCTACTGATTATTCGTAGCTGGCGACCGCCGGCATCCATTTCTACCTGGCGGCCACCGCTCCTCCCTCTTAAAGAATTATCATAAGTCTTTTCCACACCAGATTTTCCGATAATATCTCCCAACTTGTATCCCGCTCCGTAGAGCGCGTGTAGCTCTTTTGGCCCAATCTCTCCCAGATGTCCCAAAAGATGGCTGGCAAAATTATTGTGTAGGTAATGGCGTTTAGGCTGGACTTCAATATTTACGCCAGGAAGGTTAACTTTCTCCTCTGCCAGGCAGAAGACCTCGGAGCGGGGAACATCTTCAGCCAGAAGGATACTATTTAATGGCTGGCGAATCGAAGAACCCACCTTTGCTAACATCGAAGGGTAGTCGAAATTTAGAATCTCGCCTAATTTCTTAAGTGTCTCTTCCGTTTCCTCGCGGGTCAAATTGGTGGGTGAGAAGAGAACCGAAAAGGACCCTATATTCTCCACCATAACTTTGCCATTCCGGTCGTAGATAATGCCCCGGGGAGCAGGGTCGAAAAAAAGCTGGATACGGTTGGCTTCGGAACGTTTGTAAAGTTCCCCTTTTTTGATTATTTGCAGGCTGAATAGCCTTATGAAAAGAATGGCAAGGACGGCGATTGTAAAATACCTAAACCAGACCAGAGATCTCTGGAGCTTCGCCTCAAATTGCCGATCGATCTCGCTCTGGTGCATAAACTCCTCCCCCCCACAACTTTTCCCATTGTTCTATTATCCAGAACCATAAAGGAGCCAAGAGACTATTATAAACGGGATAAAAAATAACTACAAAGAACGACACCCGAGGTGGGGGTTGACCAAAGAAAATTCTTATCCAATACATACTCCAATACTGAAAAAGGCAGGCGAAAAATACTACCAGGATTTGGCTAATGGGATTTCCTCTAACCAATCTTTTCTGGAATGTTCCCACAGAGAAACCGATCAAAGTCTTGATTAAACTATTGGCCCCGAAGAGCCCGAAAGCAAAGAGGTCCTGGAGCAGCCCAAAAAAAAACCGATGGGAATCCCCAATGTAGAACCATGCTTCAGTGAGAAGTAGACAACTCCTATGAGTATCAGGTCGGGAGTGACGTCTCTTATGGCTAAGTGACGGAGAAGGACAATCTGAATTGTTACAAATAGAAGGAGGGATATCAAAAAGAAGATATGTTTTTTCATCTTATTGACCCTTTTTTTGGAGTCCTTGCGAAAGCAAGGAGATACATCCTCCCTCTCGGGAGGATTCCAGCATAAGCCTGCGGCTACCGTTTGATTATCTGGATGTCCTCTAACTGATTTATATTTATCCGGGGAACTACCCGTGCCCTCTTCTCCAATCCTCCCACCCCGGTCAGAACTTCCGCCACCGAACCAATAACCAGTCCTGCAGGAAATGTTCTTCCCATACCGGAAGTTATGATTAAGTCACCGATTTGTAGATCCGCAGTGGGAGATAGATATTTGAGCAAAAGAAACCTCTCTCCTGTCCCGGCAATCACTCCTTTCTCCCGGCTTCTCTGAACCATGGCCGCCAATTCACTATTGGCATCCGTTATCAACAGAACCTTACTCATATTAGGTCCGGACTCACTAATCCTGCCCACTACCGCCATTCCATTCAAACGCAGACTAAAGTCTGCTACTCCAGAATCTTGTGGATTCCCGGCTTCTTGCCAGGCAACCACAGGTGTATCTTTTTCAAATCCCTGCTTTATTCCTTTATCGATGAGTAAAGCGGAAGAGAACAAAGAGGGAGTCCATCCTACCACTCTGGCTGAAACCAGTTCATAAGGTGCTTCCTCCTGGTAATCGAGGATTCTCTTTAACCTATTACACTCGGAAACGGTTTCCCGGAGCTCCTCTTTTTCCTGGAGAAGTGAAGTCAAGCTCTCCCTGAGAATTTTGTTCTCCTCACGAGCAGAAACGAGCTGCGATATACTCTCTCCAATTCGACCAGTTTCACTCAATAGTTTACTTATTATCCTGGGATTGGGAGCCAGTAGATATAAGGATAGAGTTCTCCCCATTTCAACCATCCGACCCGTGCGAAAGATGAGGAGTAAAAGGGAAATGGAGAGATAAATTATTAATAGCTTGGGCAGTTTATGCTTCTCTTTGAGTAGCACCTAAATCACCACGGTAAGATGATATTGTTAATTTTATCTCCTGTGTTTTAATTTTTCCAGTTGTTCCAGATAGGTGCCAGCTCCCAGGACTACGCAGGTTAGCGGGTCAGGGGCGAGATTGACCGGAAGTTCAGTCTCTTTGCTCAATAGTTCAGGAAGCCCGGAGAGCAAAGCTCCCCCTCCTACCAGAATAATCCCCCGGTCAACAAGGTCAGCAGACAACTCGGCAGGAGTATCCTCTAATGTGTCCTTGATCAGGCTTACAATAATCTTGATTGGGCCTTTCAGTGCCTCATGCATCTCTCCCGATGAAACCTTGACAGTCTTGGGCAAGCCAGTAGTAAGGTCGCGACCTTTAACTTCAATTGTCTTTTGTTCCTTTTCTGGCATAGCAGTACCAATCCTGATTTTCGTTTCCTCGGCTGTCCTTTCTCCGATTAATAAATTTCTCTCTTTTTTAAAATAGCTTATAATGGCTTCATCCGCTTCATCACCAGCTACTCTAACTGACCGGGAAAGCACCATCCCCCCTAAAGAAATAACCGCCACCTCAGTCGTGCCCCCTCCAATATCGACTATCATATTCCCTGCTGGGTCCTGAACTGGAACTTCAGCACCTATAGCTGCAGCCATTGGTTCATCGATTAAATGTATCTCCCGTGCTCCCGCCTGTTCCGAAGCATCCCTCACCGCGCGCCTTTCCACTTCAGTAATACAAGAGGGAACTCCAATCACTACCCGCGGATGAAGTAAGCTCCTTCGGTTATGCACCTTCTTTATGAAATGTCTAATCATTTTCTCTGTTACTTCAAAGTCGGCAATAACTCCATCCCTCATAGGACGAAAAGCAGTTATATTGGCAGGCGTTTTCCCTACCATCTTTTTTGCTTCAGTACCTACCGCCAAAATATCTCCTGTGTCTTGATTGATTGCCACTACTGAAGGTTCCCAGAGGACAATGCCTTGGCCTTTCACATATACAAGCGTAGTAGATGTCCCCAGGTCTATTCCCATATCATTAGAAAATAATCCTAAAAGGAAATTAAACATCCATTTTCTCCTCTATTCCGACTTCTCCAAGGGACCACAAAGCTTAACCAAATCTACCCTTGCCCTATCCCCCTGTCGATAGCCCAATTTAATAATCTTCGTATAGCCTCCCGGCCGCTCCTTAAATCTTGGTACCAATGTCTCAAATATTTTATTGATGACTTCTTTATCTTTAATTTCCCTGTTTACTTCTCGAAAACTATTCAACCCGCCTTTTTTTGCCCTGGTAATTACCTTCTCGGCAAACCTTCTCAGTTCTTTGGCTTTTGCCTCCGTGGTTACAATCTGTTCGTGCTTGAATAGTGCTGTGGCAAGACTAACCAATAGCGCTTTACGCACGCTTGTAGTACGACCCAATTTTCTTCCGGCTCTTCCCTCACGCATATATAGATTCCTTTACTTTTTCTCTTCCTCTTTAACTTTTTCGGGGATAGCCATACCCAGGGATAGCTCTACCCCTTTCTGTTTGCCTAATTCGGCAATCTTTTTCTTTATTTCATTCAATGATTTTTTCCCGAAGTTTCTGAAACCGAGTAGTTTATCCTCTGTTTGTTTTACCAGATCTCCGATAGTCTTAATTTTAGCCCGATTTAAGCAGTTTATAGAACGAACAGTTAGCTCTATGATGTTCACCGGAAGAGCCAAAATGGACTCCAGGGCTTCTTCGGACTTTTCTTTTTCCGGTGGTTTCTCTTCTTCTTCAGGTTGCTCCTCAAAACCGATAAATATATTCAACGAATCTTTCAAAATTTTAGACGCGTACGTCAAAGCATCAACTGGTCTTACGCTGCCGTCAGTCCATATCTCCAGAATCAATCTATCGTAATCGATTGATCGCCCCACGCGAGCATTTTCCACACCATAGTTTACTTTTAACACCGGAGTAAAAATCGCATCAACAGATATCATCCCTAGTTCCTGATTAGCGCGGGGATTCTGCTCAGCAGGCAAGTATCCGCGACCCTTAGAAACTTCTATTTCCATCTCCAGCTCGGTATCTCTGTCCAGAGTGGCTATATGGGTGGAAGGGTTTAAGATTTCAATGTTACTATTTAGCTCAATGTTCTTTGCCGTCACTTCCCCTTTTTTTGTTGCTTTTAAATATATCTTTTCTGGGCCTTCACTGTAGACTCTGAACCTAAGAGACTTCAAGTTTAGGATTATCTGGACGACATCTTCCATCACCCCGGGTATTATAGAAAACTCATGCATCACTCCTTTAATTTTCACACCTGTAACCGCCGCACCTTCCATTGAAGAGAGCAAGATTCTGCGTATCGAATTTCCAATCGTATGCCCGTAGCCTCTCTCGAATGGTTCGGCGCTAAACTTACTATAATTATCGGTGGCGGTCTCTTCATCACAGACAAGTCTCTTTGGCATCTGGAAATCTTTCAGCTTCATATTACATACCCCCTAAAAATTATGAATTATGAATCACAAATCATAATTTATTTGGAAAATAATTCCACGATTAACTGTTCTTGAACTGGAATAGAAATCTCTTCCCTCTTGGGAAGTTCTAATATTTTACCTGTATTGGTCGACTGGTCAAATTCTATCCAGGCGGGAAAACCCCGCTCTTTAGCCTTTTCCTGCGCCGCCTTAACAGTCTCCAGCTGTTTACTCTTTTCATCTAAAGAGATTCTGTCGCCAACCTTCACCTGATAAGACGGGATATTGACACACCGTCCATTCACTCTGACGTGTCGGTGCCTGACTAATTGGCGAGCCTGATTTCTGGAAGAAGCAAATCCCAGGCGAAAAACAATGTTGTCCAGCCTGCATTCCAACAACCTGAGGAGATTCTCACCCGGTAATCCCTTCTTGCGTTCTGCTGTTTTGAAATATTTACGAAACTGTTTTTCCAGAATTCCCGACATTAGCCGGGCCCTCTGTTTCTCTCTCAATTGCATTCCATACTTGGATAATCTCTCGCGTACCTCTCCCCGTTTCCCGGAAACAGAAGCCTGTCTCTCAATGGGACACTTAGGAGAAAAACATCTTTCTCCCTTCAAGAACAACTTTATCTTTTCTCGACGACACAATTTACATACTGAACCACGATATCTCGCCACCATAACCTCCTAATAAATAAAAAAGTGATAGGTACGTTTTTCTAACAAAGACAATTTATCCCTTAATGCGAAGGGATTTGGTGTAGCGAGCATTACAATTTTTAGCCAAAAATCGAAGATTGTAGGGGCTCAATTCATTGAGCCCCGATTTTCAATCAGGGTTCGATAAATCGAACCCCTACAAGCAAAAAGTTATCAGCGAGCGAACCAAATCCCGAGCTACCTTTTGGCGTTAAGAAATTCCTCAAGCGATGAACAAACTATTTTTAAATTTTATCCTTTACACCCTTCTCTGTTTTGGCGGACGGCAGCCATTATGAGGAATGGGCGTTACGTCCTTAATACTGGTAATTTCCAATCCTGCTGACTGTAAAGAACGGATAGCCGTTTCCCTGCCCGACCCGGGTCCCTTCACGAAGACAGCAACCTGCTTCATACCCTGCTCAATTGCCTTTCTGGCAGTTGCTGTGGCTGCCAATTGGGCAGCGAACGGAGTCCCCTTGCGGGCTCCCTTAAACCCTGAGATTCCAGCTGAACCCCAGGCAATAGCGTTTCCGCTATTATCAGTTATGGTAATTAAAGTATTATTGAAGGTAGCCTGAATATACGCCTTGCCTTCAAAGATATTCTTTGCCAGTTTCTCCTTCGGGGGAGCAACTTTCTTTTCGGCCATAGCTTTTTTCTCTGGAGTATCTTTATTCTCAGGCATAGCCTTCTTCGTTGGAGTATCCTTCTTCTCAGGCATAGCCTTTTTCGCTGGCGCGGTTTTCTTCTCAGCCATATTTTATTCTTCTCCTTCTTTTACTACCTCTTTTTTGACAGTACCAACCGTCTTTCTTCTACCTCGCTTGGTGCGAGCATTAGTCCTTGTCCTTTGACCCCGTACCGGCAATCCCCGACGGTGACGTAGCCCTCGATAGGACCCGATATCAACCAATCTCTTAATGTTCCCCTGAACAATTCGCCTGAGCTCCCCTTCCACCCGGAAATTCCTCTGAATTATTGTCTGTATGGCGTTAATTTCACTTTCCGTCAGGTCCTTTACTCTGGTATCAGGGTTGACTCCTGCCTCGTGGAGAATATCATTGGAGGAACTTTTTCCGATTCCGTAAATATAAGTCAAACCAATCTCAACTCTTTTCTGCGAAGGCAATTCCACTCCTGCTATACGAGCCATACACTACTCCTTTCCGAACGCTCCGATGAATCGGAGCTACTCCTTTACTAAACGCAGACTGAAGTCTGCTACTCCTTTATCTTTTACCCTTGCTTCTGTTTATGTCTTGGGTTGGTGCAGATTATTCTTATTATTCCTTTTCTTTTTATTATTTTACATTTTTTACATATTGGTCTAACGGAAGCTCTTACTTTCATTGACAACCTCTATTTATGGCGATAAACTATCCTTCCTCTAGTCAGGTCATAGGGAGAAAGTTCTACCTTAACCTTATCCCCGGCCAGTATCTTAATGAAATGCATCCTCATCTTGCCGGAAATGTGAGCTAAAACCTTATGGCCGTTATCCAGTTCAACTGTGAACATAGCATTAGGTAGAGCTTCGATGACTGTTCCTTCTACTTCAATCTTTTCTTCCTTGGGCATAGCCCCTCCTGAATATACTTAATGCAGTTCCGTGAGTATCTCCGGGCCGTTATCGGTAATTGCTACAGTATGTTCAAAATGGCAGGACAGACTCCCGTCAGCAGTAACAACTGTCCAGTGGTCATCAAGAGTTCTTATCTCATACCCTCCCATATTAACCATAGGCTCAAGGGCAAAGACCATTCCTGCTTTCAAGTAGGGACCGGTAGACTTCTTCCCAAAATTGGGAATCTGAGGCTCCTCATGCATTTTCTGTCCAATTCCATGGCCTACTAAGTCCCTGACTACCGAGAAGCCGTTACTTTCGGCACATTCTTGAATTGCTGAAGATATATCGTAGAGTCGATTGCCCGGCACCATTTGACTAATTCCAGAAACTAAAGCACTTCTGGTAACTTCTATTAATCTCTGGGCATCTTCTGATATTTTTCCCACAGGTAGAGTTATGGCCATGTCGCTATAGTAACCCTGGTGAACAACTCCAAAGTCGAGGCTGATAATATCTCCCTCACGCAACCTGTAGCTTCCGGGAATTCCATGAACTATCTGGTCATTAACCGAAGTGCAGATGGATGCGGGAAACCCTCTAAAACCGAGAAACGCGGCACGAGCCTTATGCCTTCTTATTAACGTAGAAGCAAATCCGTCCAGCTCCTTGGTAGTCACTCCTGGCTTTACCTTTTCTGTTAACTTCCGCGAGAGCTGGGCAGCAATTTGACCGCTTTTTCTCATTTTTTCTATTTCTTCAGCAGATTTTAATATGATCATATACGACCATCTACCACTTCACATAAGTCTTCAAAGACTGCATCTATGGATTTATTGGCATTAATTTTTGTCAGAAGACCGCGGCTTTTGTAATATTCAATAAGAGGATATGTCTGTTTTTCGTAAGTCTTCATTCTCTCTCTTACTGTCATTTCCTTATCATCTTCACGCTGAGACAGTTGCGCCCCACACCGGTCACATAAACCGGGAGTATGTGGCGGACTAAAAACCAAATGGAAAGTGGCTCCACAGCGAGAACAAGTCCTCCTGCCACTCAACCGTTTAACTGCTTCCTTCTGACTCAACTCCAGGTAAAGAACTTGGTCGATGGGCATACTATTTTCTTTGAGAAAACCGTTTAATGATTCTGCCTGGGAAAGTGTGCGGGGGAAACCGTCCAGAATGAACCCTTTCCCACAATCTTCTTCTCCCAGCCTCTTCCTTACGATTTCCACAGCAATCCTGTCAGGAACCAGCCTGCCCGAGCGGACAATCTCTCGCGTTTCTCCATCGAGATAACCTTCCTCCTGCAAACCCGCTCGCAGGATGTCTCCGCTGGAAACGTGGGGAATACAATATTTTTTTGCAAGCCTTTTCGCCTGGGTGCCCTTACCACTCCCAGGAGGACCTAAAAGAACTAACTTCATAACCAAAAATCTCAATTAAAAGTTACCTAATGTTAAAATATCTTCCCTTAATTCTTCCTTTCTTCATAAACCCTTCATAATGGCGCATAATAAGATGAGATTCTATCTGTCCTATAGTGTCTAAAGCAACACCAACTACAATCAATATGGCGGTTCCTCCAAAAATGGTGGTAAGCATGG
>Ga0172362_10006119_pt1 | contig 10368 bp, 9 predicted proteins | sample LakKivs1_kivu2a2_FD_114534 | JGI IMG/M metagenome (GOLD analysis project Ga0172362, IMG submission 114534) | Sediment microbial communities from Lake Kivu, Rwanda - Sediment s1_kivu2a2 | ecosystem: Environmental > Aquatic > Freshwater > Lake > Sediment | place: Rwanda: Western Province, Lake... | reverse complement strand
CGGGTGTCGGAGGCTAGTATTACGCCGTCTTTGCAGACGACGCCTATGGTTGTTGTTCCTTTCATTACTAGCTGGTTTGCTGAATTACTGTCTATCATACTGTTTTTTCTCCCAAAACCTAAACGTGCGCGATATTACTTCGCTAGGAAGTAGCATCTTCTATTCATGACCATGAGATTTATTAACATTACGGTTTGAAACCACAAATAAACACAGGCTTGCACTCAACAACTGCTAACGTTCAAAAATCGAAGAACATGCTTCTGTCGTCAAGCTCAACAAAACAAGCTATTGCGTGGGAGATTTTGCAACAACCATTATAAGGTCTCAAACGCACATGGCTATGAAGCAAAAACAAGACTTGATCTTAAACAGTGGTTAATTTGTCGTTGAAACACCATCGCATGCAACTTCCAAGAGAAGTAATCGTGGGAAAGGGCACCATAGAGCGGGTCGGCGAAATCTGCAGAAGACTGGGATTCACAAAATCTGCTTTGATTATCGCAGGTCCAAAAACATACGACATTGCAGGAAAGACTGTTAAGATGATCCTTGAGAAAGAAGGAATGCAAGTTGACACTTTCCTCGTTGAAACGGCAACAGTCAAAGACATCAGAGTCGTGGAAGAAAGAATTGGGGCTTTGAAGCCGAAGATTGTTTTCGGAGTGGGTGGCGGGACAAAAATAGACGTGGCGAAATGCAGCTCCGCCCGCCAAGAAGTCCCATTTATCAGCGTTCCAACAACAGCCTCACACGACGGGATCGCAAGTCCGCTGTCTTCTATCAAAGGTTTTGAAAAGCCATATTCAGTCATGGCGCAGGCGCCACTTGCAATAATCGCAGACATGAACATAATAATGCAGGCGCCTTGGCACTTCGCCGTAAGCGGCTGCGGAGACATCATCGCAAAGTTGACTGCTGTCACAGACTGGAAGCTGGCTCATGAAGAAAAAGGCGAATACTACGGGGGCTATGCTGCAAGTTTGGCTTTGATGAGCGCCAAGCTCGTGATGCAGAACGCTGACAGCATCAAGCCTGATAATGAAGAAGGCTTGCGTGTTTTGTTGGAGGCGCTGATAAGTTGCGGCGTGTCAATGAGTATTGCAGGAAGCAGTCGCCCGTGCAGTGGTTCAGAACACTTGTTCAGTCATGCGCTTGACTTGATCAAGCCTAATCATGGCATGCATGGAGAACGCTGCGGCATTGGGACGATAATGATGGCGTATCTGCAAAAAGCAAATTGGAGACACATAAAAGAAACGCTTGAAAGGCTTGGAGCACCCACGAATGCTGCTGACCTTGATGTTGAAGAGGAGAGTGTTGTGAAGGCTCTGGAAATGGCTGCAACCATTAGACCAGAAAGATACACGGTCTTGAATAAACAGAGCTTGAGCCTTGAGGCGTGTGAGAGGATTGCGAGAGCAACTGGCGTAATTTGAGAGTCAGAATGGTTATTTTGCGGCGGTTTTTGTTTCTGCCGTTGCTTTTGTTTCTGTCGCTGCTTCAGCTTTGGGCTCTTTCTTGAAGGTTTCAGAGAACTTCACGCTGGTTATCTTCGGAAAGAACTTCTGAATGTCCAATGCAATTCCTCTCTTCGCTACTTGTATGCCCTCCAAGTAGAAGGCATCTTCTGGGATCTCAATATCCACAGCCTTCGCTTTTACTGAGAACTCGAACTTGGCTATTTCCACGGCTGGGATTCTGCGGTGAATCAACGCAGAGATTTTTTCCTCTGCAGTTTCAAGCTTCTTCTTCACAACCACCTCGTAAAGCAGGGTTTTTCCTGCCAGAGGAGGATTGAAATCCAGCAGAACGCGTCCTGCGCCTATTGCTCTTATCGTTGCCATTTTGCCGCCGTATTCAATGCGCAGTCCGATGGCGGGGTTTATGTCTTTGGCGAGAAGCTGTCTCAGCGGAACTCGTTTGACTTTTTCAGCGTCTCTGTCGCCGAAGGCTTTTGCTGGCGGTATTTCAACTGTTGTTGACTTGTCAATCTCCATTGTTGCGAAGCTTTCATCCAATGCTTTGAGAACCCAGTTTTCTCCAACTGCAATGAGTTTTGACTCGTAAACGTCGCCTTCTTTGTACATGTGTTCTTTTTTGGCGGTTTCTTCGCTGGTTGTGTCGAAAACTTCTCCTGTTTCCTTCACTTTAGCAACGTAGTTTACTAGTATGAAATCTCCTTTCTGCAAACTCATGACACATCATCTTTCAAAGATACCTCCAAGGTAAGTTTTGCTCTTTAATAAAAGCTTTCGCCAGTCAAATTGCCCTTCAAATCCATGCAATGCAATAACGGAAGGTTAGACGACAAGGCACCGTCTCTACCTGTTTTCCTTCACGAACAGCGGCGTTAAAGACTGGCTGATGTCTGGTTTGGTGAAAGAGTTTATAAAAAAGCGTTGCCAGAACATGTGAAATGTGAAGGTGCAGCAAGCCGTGAGTATACAAGACATACTTGATACGCAAACCTTTCTCGGAATCAGCGTGGGACAGTTGCTGTTGATAATCAGCGTGGCAGTCGTAGCTTTCATCTTTGAAAGAGTGGTGACTAGGTATCTGCGGAGATTCGCTAGACATGCCCACTTGTCACTGTCAGCCTCAAACAACATAATCTTGGTGTTTCGAATTCTGATTCTATTCGGTTCAGCCGCATTCATGACCAGAGCAGGCGGATTGGCGACCGAATGGTTTTTAGCGTTCTCTGCCCTCGGAGGAGCAGCATTGGGCTTTGCGTCCAGTCAGACTATCGGCAACTTTGTAGCGGGACTTTTTCTGTTGGCGGCACGACCGTTCAAGGTGGGCGACTACATACGTGTGGGAACGGTTGAGGGGATTGTGCAGGAAATCACGATCAATTACACGAGGATTCTGACCATCGGAAGCAACGTGGTTTCAATTATCAACCTTCAGGTTCTGCAGAGGGACATAACCAGCTTCCAAGATGAAAGCCAAGGCAGTGACGGCTTGTGCTGCTACACGTTTGAAATAGGGTTTGACCACAGCGTCTCCACAGACAAGATTGCGGCGATCTTTGACAAAGTTTTTGAGCTGCACATGCAGACGCTTCCTAAGAAGCCGAGATACATGCTTTTGAGGTCTGGAAGTTTTGAAAGGGTTTACATGGTTTATCTGTACGTGAAAGACCCGAGGGAGGTTTTTGTTTTGAGACCGCAGATTGCCGAGGAAGTGTTCAGGCGATGGGACGCTGAAAGAGCTAAAGGACATGCGTGAGAGGTTTCACGCGGTTTTTCAGATTTCAGCAGATTGTCCTGTTGAACTTGGCTTGTCATGGGCAAAAATCATATGAGCACAAACCACATTTCATGGAACACGGTATTCACTAGAGAAAGTGCGGTTGACAAAATGCCCTACTACGTCTACATAATCCTGTGCGAAGGAAACAGTTTCTACACCGGATACACGAAGGATTTGGATTCTCGGATGAAGCTGCACATGAACGGGAAAGGAGCCAGATACACGAAGATGCACAAGCCGAAAAGGCTCGTTCACATTGAACAGTTCAGTTCAAGAAGTGAAGCCATGAAAAGAGAAAAACGAGTCAAAAAACTGAACCACCGCCAGAAACTTCAACTGACAAAAACCAAGACCAAAACCAGAAAGAAAACAACGAAAACATGTTGAAAACACTTCAACCAGCTGCAAACACAGCAATGCATTGTCCGAAAACTCTCAAAGCATCAATATTGAGCCTATATATAAGGGGGGTCTAGAGCGTGCGAGAGGCTAGGTGTCTCTCAGTTCTGCGGAATTTCACTGACACATTTAAGGGTTAGTTTTGACCTAGAGAAATCTGCAATCAAGAAGGCGAGCCTCGCATTGGAGAAAGAACGCAATAGCAACCACAGAAACCAGCAATCAGAGGTTGTTGTGCAAGCGCTGTTCCTAGACTATGATGGAACAATAGGTCCATTAAACGTTTCCCGATCTGAATCCAAATTGTCTCCTGAAAACATGGCGGTTCTCTGCCAAATCAGCCGCAGAATACCTGTAGCCGTAATAACCACTAAGGACCTCGCATTTGTAGTCAAGAGAACGCCTTTTGCTCAGGCTTGGGCTGGTTTAGGAGGCTTAGAAATCAAGACAGCCAACAAGGTGACCAAGGATCCGTGCCTGAGAAAAATGGCAACGCATCTGGCAACTGCGTTAAAATACGCAAAGAGCCTTTCTGGCGACGGCTTAATGATAGAGGAGAAGCGAGACTCTGACGGAGCCACCGCAGCCTTCTCAGTTGACTGGCGACAAGCCGCAAACAGACCCAGAGCAGAACAAGTAGCCTCAAAGATAGTCGCCCACTGCAAAACATTGCCCATAACCACGATTGAATATGAAGGACAGCCTTTCTTCGACGTTTTTCCCTGCCCCTTCAACAAGGGCGAAGCCTTGCTGAAACTAAAGCAGAGCCTCGGCTTGTGCAGCGGCATCTTATACATGGGCGACTCAAGCGTTGACAACCCAGCCTTCGAAGCAGCAAACATTGCGGTGGGAGTAATACATGAAGAAACACCAGAAAACCTTGTTTGCGAGCACTACGTGAAATTTGAAGATATAACAGCCTTTCTTAACGATCTCCTAGAAAATCGTTTTCGCTTCAACCCAAAATCACCCATGATCATACATAAAACCCAAGTGCTCGAACACATTCGGCGGACAAGAACTAAGTGAAATACTTCAGAAGTTGAGGATACAATCTCTCCACGCTCCAGTTTTGCTTTTCTTCACGAATGTTCTCCCTCATCTTCGCCCTTTTTTGCTCATCAGACACTAATCCCAACACGGCGCGAGCCAAATCCTCAGCACGATACATGTGCATTTTGAAAAGCACAACATTCTCAAAGTTAAACCACGATACGTTGCTTAACGGCACAAGAACCCCGCTTTTGCCATGCTTGACAACCTCGTTGAACGGCGGAGCATCAACAGCCACAACTGGCTTGTCAAACCTGAACGCCTCCAGCATAGGAAGCCCGAAGCCCTCACTGTAGCTCGGCTGAACGTAGACACTGCACAAGTCATAAAAAGCGTTCAACTGGCTTGGATGCAGTTTTCCATAAAGGTTCGTCAGCCACAAACATTTGAGCCCAAGATCCTCGGCGACTTTTGAAAGGTTGTAGTAGCCTGTCGGCTCAGAATGCAAAACCAAACAAGCATCGTTGACTTCTTGCTCAACCAAACTGTAGCCGCGAAGCAAACTGTCTAATCCTTTCCTTGAATGATTTGCAGAAGCAGTGAAAACCACCTTCTTGTCTCCAAATTTCCTCTTCAAAACCCTCAAGAACCGAGCATCCACTCTTCGATCATCCATATCCAGCCCATGATGCACCACACCCACAACTGGAACCCCGACCTCTTCAAGCATCTGCCTGACAAAGTTGCTGACCGCCACAATCTTAACCTGCCTTGCAACCTTCAAGCTTGCCTCGTCCACGAAGCTATGACCTTCCGTTGTCCCATAGAAAACCACGTTGCTCTGCCCAAGAAAACTGCTCAAGGAATTAAGCGTCTGACGGAAAACCGTGCCTATAAAGAGGATGTTTCCCCCTGACTCAGCGTCAGCTTGGTCGCAAATTGTGCATTTACAGTAACCGCGAAGAGCCTTTCTCACCTGTACTGCCACATTTCTAAAAGACGGCCAATCCATCTTCGTGACTATCTTAACTCTCACTTTCATCCTCGCCACTCAGTTACTTCGCTGACTAGATCACTCTTATCCCTGATTACGCGTGACCAAACTCAAAGCGTTCCAGATGCACCACTTTCGGGCACGACCTACCGTCAAATTGGATTACCTTTTTAAACACACAAAAAGATAAACCCCTTCTTGTAGGAAACTTGAAGTGAACCAGAAGGATGCTCAGAAAGCGAATAGGAGTCATAATGTACCAGACGAGCAAAAGCAAGGGACAAGAGCTGGTTGCTCAGAGAATGGTACGCGAACTCATCAAGCTCGGAAACCAAGCATATCTAATCACCAGCATCTATCATGACGGAACAGAAGTGGTATCGCCGAAGAACCTGAGGAAAACCGGAGGCTACGTGTACGCAGAAGACAATGAACTCGATATACCCATAATAAGAGTGGACAGTTACGTTGGAAGATGGCCTCCTAGACGCATATTCTTCAGAGACTTCATTTCGACACTGGAAAAGATCGTGGACAAATTCCAACTCGACATCCTCATAACCCACAGCACTCTCTGGAATGGTCCAGAAGAAGTTGCCAAATTCATAGAATGGCGGCGCGACATGAGAAGCATAGGCGGATACCAAGACCCACTCGTGTACTGCCACATGTCACATTTCCAAGAACCCTCACCAAAAAGATACTCACTGATCGAACGTTCCTTCAGAATAGCCTGGAACAAGCTCACACTTCCCCAAATCTTCTCAACCGCCAACCTAATTCTCGTCGTAACAACTCTGGAGAAAGAAGTCAAAGTCAAGATGGGCGCAAAAGCCGAGAAATGCTTCCTGTTTCCAGGCGGCGTCGACGATGAAACGCTTCTGCGATATGCAAATGTCGACGTCAAAAGCTTCCTTAAGCAACTCAAAGTCAAAGAGGGCGCAAAAATAGTGTCCTATTTGGGAAGCATCGAAGAACGCAAGAACCCGCTTGCAGTCTTGAAGGTGGCTGAAAAACTTCAAGGAAGGAGAGAAATACACTTCGTAATAGCTGGAAAAGGCGATTCACCCTACGCCAAAAGAATCATCAGCACCGCCAACAATCTGCCGAACGTGACTTACCTGGGCGAAATAGATGAACGCGAAAAGATGGTGCTCATCAAAGCCTCTTACCTCAACATCCTCATGAGTCGACTAGAGGCACTGGGACTGGCCCAAATAGAATTCATGTATTCAGGCGTCCCCATAATCACTTCAGCAGTCGGAGGACAGGCGTGGCTTATTCGGAATGAAGTAGAAGGAATCCAAGTAAACGGACCAGATGATGTAGAAGGAGCGGCATCCGCCATTACAAGACTAGTTGACAACGAGAACTTCTGGAAAACTCTCTCAACCAACGCCAAGGAAAGAGCCACGAGAATGACAATGTCAAAACTGACAGCGGAGCTTGATGAAGCCATAACAGAAGAGCTAGTCAAAGAGAGAGGCTTAACCAAAATCCCACGCGAAGTCCGCGTCACTCTCGCCGAGCCAGAGAGCGTTTTGAAAAGCTGGTCATCGGGAAGCTGGGGAGTCATAGCCACGGGACGAAGGCTCTTCATCAGGAGAGGCATCATCTCCAGAAAGGTAACTGAAGTCCCCTACACAAACATTTCATCAATAGAATACATGCGAAGATATCCGTGGAAGACACTGGCAATAGGCTCAGTGATTTCTCTGCTCCTTTTCATCGAACCCTTCTTGAGACCAATATTCTCAAGAACCTTCATGCTGAAGTTTGAAGAGCTAACCCGTTATCTTCTTCCAGAAGCATTCCTCCAATCTCCATATTTAGAGGCATTTCTGGACGTGCTCCCCGCAATTCCCTTTGTAATAGCCGTCGTCGTATTTGCACTCCAAGCGAGAACAGGATTCGCCCTTCGAGGACCTGGAATAGGCCCGTTATATTTGCCTCACAAGTTCCAAGGGGTAATAGCTTTCATAAGAAGCCTTCAAGACGGACAGCGCTTGAAAAGAATTGAGGAAGAAACACCGTCCGCAAATAGAGGCAGGAAAAAATCAAACTAGACGTCAGATTTTGCCGCGCCGAATGAAAAAAGGCATTAGAGGAAGGTCTGAGTTGAGATTCCTCCTGACCTGCACTGGCGTTTCTATTTTCTTCACGTCAATTCTGGAACAGAACCTGCATGTTTGCTTCTGAGAAGTGTTTGAATGCTTTCTTGCCGCACTTCTCTTCTAACCTTCTCGTGCAAGTCTGCAATCCCTCAAGAGCAGCTGCGCCGCCAATCCTCTCCTCAAACGACATTTTCATGACCCAGCCTCTGCTCCGCAGATACCCTGTTCCAGTCGCTAATTCCTCTTCACGCACTCCTTCCAAAGCAACACGTTCACAGCAAACCCCAAATTCTGATAGGACTTTGAAAATGTTTTCTTTCACGAAAGACCAGATCGCCAGCGACTTCTCGCCGCCTCGGCTAGCCTCATAGGTTCCAGCGTCAACCGCAAGATACACATCCTTTTCCTTTTCCAGTTTGCCGTAGCGTCCAAGAATCCACAGGAAACGCAAAACGTGTGCTCTTCGGCTTTCAAGCTTGTGCTGCTGGGCAAACGTGTCAATATCCCTTAATCCCAACGAAGAACGGATTAGGGTTGCCAATAGCTTGTGAACTGCTCTAAGCGACGCTGTTTCTTCTTTAGAGAAGGGCAGATTCTCTGGAAAACCAATTATTCTTGTCTCAGACGTTGGAGCTTTAGCAGGTTCCACAATCTCTTCAGGCTTCAGCGAGGCACGGATAGTTTTTAAACGGCACAGTCCCTCGAAAGGCTCAACAAACGCGTGATACTCATCCTCAGAAATCGGTGAACCAAGCTTCTTCTCTATGTTTCTGCGGTTCCAAAGACCTGCAGTGGCTTTCAATGTGTCGCATGGAAATCGGGAACAGTAAGCGCAGTTTGCCACTCGACTATTGTCCACGCACAGGCGTATCAGACAGTTTCGATTGGGCAGTTTGGATCCTTTCGGGATTTTTGAGTCTGGAGTTTGACATGTCAAGCACGGTGTCTTGATAGGCATGTATCCCAGAATTCTCTTGGCATGGCTTCTAAACTGCTCAAATTCCTCGGCAGCCATGCCCTTCCGCAGGTAAGGTCCCCAAGGACAAGTGCCACAGTATATGCCACATTTGGCAACAGGTTTTGACACTCGGGTCTGCCTCCAAAAAAACAGACGTTGAAAAAGGCAATAAAAGACTTTCTACGAAAAATCTGCATCACGAAACTCCGCTTAATCACATGTAATACTTGCTCATCTTCTCTGCTGAAGAATCTGTGAAGCATGATACGAGGTCACGCCGCGTGGGCAATTGGAAGAATAGGCGGCTCGAAAGCAAAACAACTGCTGAACGACGCTTCCTGTAAAGAGAAGAATGCAGATGCTCAAGAAGAAATAGACAATGCCATTCAAATTCTCAGCTAAGAATTCAAACAATGCTCTGGTTACAGTTTACCGTTAACTCGAGATAGCTTCAAACTCTCCCTCCAAACAATTCCTAACAGGCTGTTTCATTGCGAGAAAAACCTGCAATACTGCGATTAGGAAGGCTAGATCTCGCCACCAAAGAAATCTGCTGTTTGCTCTCCCACGTTAAGCGGGTAGTAGATTAGCAAGCTTCTGTATACTGGGTCAAAGCCCACTTCTTCAAAAGTTTCCTGTAAAGCCTGCTGGAGTGTTTGCTTCTCTGTGAGAAAATGCTGAAGCAAATAGCCTGTCGCTGCATCCGTGTGGCTTGCTGTGACACATGTTACATGACATCACCACGTACAATCAGAAAGAGAGCCTATACAAAGAAGAACAAACCACTTACAGCAGCTTGCCTCTGTAGTGAACCGACGCTGGACAGCCTAGACACCTATCGCTTGTGTAGAAACTGCAGACGCTGCAGTCTGCACCGCAGGGCGTGATCTTCTTCCTCTCAGCCTGCGGCTTCACCGGCACCACCATAGACCGAACCGGCGTCACAATCAGATCAAACGCAATATCACTGACGGGCAATTTCTTCCTCAAACGCGAATCAACACATGACATAATCGACCTCACATTTTCCCCAACCAGAAGACAGCTTATATTGTTCTTCCCAGATGTCAAAAAACAGTTCATATACAAGGGACAAGTTTCCAACGCCTTCAGAACCTGCTCTACACTATCCGTTGAAAACTCGATTTTCGCCAGGAAAAGCTGAGCCTTCTTGATATCCGTTCCGATCATGTGAGTCAGCACTCCGCTTTCCTCGAGCTTTCGCATTCTTGCGCTGACGGCGGGTTGAGATATGCCTAGCCGATCTGAAATTTCAGCCTGAGACAGTTTGGGGTTCTCAGACAACATGGACAACATTTTCCTGTCGGTCTCGTCTATTCCGCTCATTGCCATTCAACTCTTACCTAAAAGGTCACAGACACTAACAACGTAAGCTACTTCTGGCTAATAAGCAATTCTGTTCTTCTGATTATTGTCCATAATGGCAATGTTTATAGCTTCATTAACGCTATTGTATACACCTAGTTCTAATGAGGCTGAATTGAAAATGGTTGAGCAAGAAACTTGGGAAAACAAATGTTGCCGATGCGAAGGCGAACCCCAATACAACTTCCATCCTGGAAAAAGAGCTTGCCACATTACCTGTGGGCCATGCTTGTATCCTGAAGACTGGGGTAAATGTGCTTCATGTG
>Ga0172362_10006117_pt1 | contig 10370 bp, 6 predicted proteins | sample LakKivs1_kivu2a2_FD_114534 | JGI IMG/M metagenome (GOLD analysis project Ga0172362, IMG submission 114534) | Sediment microbial communities from Lake Kivu, Rwanda - Sediment s1_kivu2a2 | ecosystem: Environmental > Aquatic > Freshwater > Lake > Sediment | place: Rwanda: Western Province, Lake... | reverse complement strand
CAGATCGCTCTTGCTCAAGCAAACGATCGACAGTAGTATCGGTGATGGTCACTGGCTCACGGGACTTGGTTTCTCTAGAAGCCAATTGGTAAAGTTCTTGTAGTAACGCCTGCAGTCTTAGCAGGTCAATCGGTGCTGATCCACCTACCTTTCTAGAAGTCAGTTCATCCGGGAGGATGCTCAACAACTCAGCCGAACCCTGTTCTTTATGCATCCCTTGCATCCATTGGAGGAGTTTGTCGAGAGCTCCTTCGGATAGGCTAACGCCACCGGATTCTGCCGATTCTAGTATTGCAACTCGCACTGCCACTTCAGGCATTTCCTCTAGGTAGACAGTCGCCTGAGCGAGGTTACCAACTTGGCGATCTAGCCGCTGGAACAAGAAGGAAAACTCCTGTCTGAAAGACAGAAGAATTTTGACGTTGAATCTTCGTTGCTTGACCAGTTGAGCAATCGTGTCTAGGATACCAATCCTTTGCTCCACGCTTCCCTGAAGCACTTCTTCAAACTGATCCATGCAAAGTAACAATGAACCAACGGCTTCGGCTAGGCTGGTGATGTAGTGGTATGCAGTCCCGGTCTTGTCCACGCTGGACATATCTTCGAAATCTCTCTGTATGACTTCCCAGACGGCTTGGTATTGTTTTCCTTGGTATGCAGGTAAGACTTCTGACTGCAAAGCTTCGATACTGCGTATGATTGCATCTTTAAGAATTTCATCATAGCTCTGTTGTCCCTCCTGCCTGGCTGTTAGCCAGTCACGTGCGACCAATATGGCAGGCCTAACGGTCTTATCTCCGTCATCTAAAATGGCTTGAGTACGTTCAACCCTAAGTCTAGGGATAAGGGCAGCCCGCAGGAACGATGTCTTACCCGTGCCGCTATATCCGGTTATCAGTACCAGTGGTTCTCTGTCCACGATACGCAATAATCGATTTAACTCCTGTGTTCGACCTCTATAGTGTTGATCTCCTTCTCGATAAGGCACTGGACCTGGCCACGGTCCTAATCGCTCCAACCGACCTTCTTTGTAATCCTGTGGAAATTGTAGTTTCGACATGCAGCTTTCACCTCCTCCCCCACCGGAGTTTCCGACTCATACTACTTTTGCCCTTTATCATCGGAGGTCACCGGTCTAGGGTCTCAGGTTCATTTTCCATCTATGGCAATCCTCGTGCATAGTGTAATAGATGTAGTGTGAATCCTTCTAGAGCTCCTTCCCATCTCTGGATACCCAATGAATCAAGAATCGACGAACAGTAATCGTCGAATTCCTTGTTGATGGCTACCATCACACGATCAGGATAGTATCTCCTTCCTGGGAACCCCGGGAACACGAGGTCAGACATTCGCAGGCGTATATTCCATTCTGACGTAGACAACCCCAAAAAGTAGAAATGGCGATTCTTGTCCTTAAAAATATCCTCGAAGAATTTCGGTATGTTCCTAATCACAACAATATTGTGCAAGTAACCGGATTCAGATAGGGTGACGAAAGGTTTTAGTGAGGAATAACCAACTTCAGGCGATGGAGTCGCAATGTATTCTGTCGAAGGATCTTTTCTTCCTTTGCTTTTCTCGTCAAATTCTTCCTGAGAGACAGGTATTGGCAACCGATGAAGTGGCGAGCCATGCAACTTGACCACGACTGGCCCATCTATTTCGCCATCCATAGTTATATCGTCAGAATACCACGCCCAAGCTGGTTCCTTATATTTTCTTTCCTTAAAAAACTTTGCCAGCAGCCAGCGTTGATGGATGTGTTCTTCAAAGTCCTGGCGGGGCAGAGTGGTCGCTTGGACTGGGAGGGCGACATAATACCTACCCACCCCAGACCTTTCGAGAGCCTTCTCCATTTCTAGATCCAAGTTTAGAGAGAAAGCTACTGGCTCCCTTCTTAATTTTTGAACGTTACTATGCCAATACTTATCCTGTTTGAGAAGAATAAGTGCTAGGGCGTCGTAAAAATCCTTCATTTGGCTTGAGGTACTAGCAGCATCTTCGTTATAGCGCTTGAACCAAGCGGGGATGATTTCTACCAAGGCATCCCCACCTTTTTCGAACACATTAACAGAAGACGGTCGCTGGTCACTCTCATCAATATGTAGCGCGGCATGAAACGATAGCTCGTCGTTAGTCGGATAAAACCGCCCATCGAAACTAAAGCTATGGAATATTAGGTCCGCCAGCCACTCTAATTGGTGGAGGAATAGCTGGTGGCGGCAATCCCTTGTGACAGACCTGTTCTCAAGGTCCCTATGCACTTCATTCACATAGTCTCTATTCTTTTTCCCACTACTGAGGAGTATCGAGAACAGCTCTTCTGTTACAGGAGGTATTTGGCCACCCATGAACTTGTATGTAAGATCCAACAGGCGTGAGTATATATCGGTCTCGTCTAAGCCTATCCGAACACCGGGCTTGTCTGGCTCATGTATTGTTTTCATTTGCTCCAGTGCAGCTAGGCAAGCTCTGACTAGGCGCTCATTGACCGCGGCAATATCACGCTCATGGCTAACATGGACTTTACAGGCTGCTATATCGCTCACAGCAGAATCCACCATCCCATGGGCAAATATCTCAGTAGCCTTGGAAGCCAGCCGTACCAATTCTTTGCGAAGGGAAGCAAGCTCATCTGTCACCGGCGCTATGTCAGGCACAGTTACGTCCGAAACACGTTTTTCACGAATTAGGGATGACAGGTAATTGCGTTCCGCTGTGTCCTCGAGACCAGAGAGAGATCCGCGCATTTCATCACTCATCCGTTGCCAAGACAATGTAGACTCCCGGCCAATTACTGATGACTCTGTTCCAATGATAGGCGTGAAGCGCAATTCCTTGATGCTACGCTCCAAGGTACGCAAGTTTGCTGTCAAAGAGGTCTTAGGTCCGCCTCTTGGTCTAATGATGGGTATATCAAACACATGGGGGCTGCTCTCATTCATTTTTGTTGACCTCCACTTTCCTCAAGACTTCAGATCTAAGTCTTACATTCGCCAATAGGTACATCTGCTAAGTTGCACTCCTTAAATCCATACGTTGTTAGCATCTTTAGGACCTGCTGTGATGCTTTTTCCCCTCCTGTGCGTCTCACAGTTACGATGGCCTTGATTTTCCAGTCTGATTTGTCATTGCTTTCGGAACGCAGGTCATCAAGCAATTGTTCTATCTCACCATACGCATTGGGGCCCATCACCAGGTTCCCCATACTATCATAGCCTGTCAATCCCCTCAATATGAGTATCAGGCCGCCTTCATATAGATCCTTTTCTATCTGAGAGAGCCGGGCATTGCACTGTTCTATACAGTCCGACAAGTCGATTCCTCCCAGTCGGGCGACTGTCTGTCCCAAAGTGCCCGTCTTTGAGGAATGTGTGTGATAGTCCATGTAGAAATCATGAGCAGACAAGCACACCGGTATCCTGATGGCTCCCCCTTGGGTCCTTGATAGTCGATAGATTTCTCGAGCCAGATCTGTCTCAAAGTTCTCGCTTTCTGAACAGACTCTATCAGACCAAGCAGGTACCGAGATCACCCATCGGTTGCCCAAGGGATTGACAAGAATCCGGTGAGCTGCTTCTTTGGCTAGACTGCTGTCCTTGAATTCGCTACTAGTGAGTGTGGCGATGATGTTTCCATACATATCAGGGAGCAGATAGTTGAGAGCTTCTTGAAGACTGCGAACACCTTGGCAAGAACAAGAGAATGACCAATTTTCCTCTCTTGTATCCTGGTTACTCTCTTGTGAGTACTGCTTAACCTCTCGCAAGTATTGTTCTACGCCTAACAGGAACATGGTATGGTCATCGTTGGCGACAAGGACCCGGGCCATATAACAACCGGACGCATGTGCAAATAGAGCAATGGTTCGGCCTTTAGCTTTCAAATAAGGGTCTACTTTATCGGATTGCCTATTACCAAGCGCCTTGACCTCACCCTCAGAGGTGAGTTTGGCCGTGGCGTAGCTATGGGGCGGCATCTTCACTCCCAGCGCTTCGCTTGCCAACAATACTCCAAAAGCAAGTCCAGCAGACGGCCCCTCAAACTGTGAAGGGCCATAAACGAATTTCTCGCACTCGCCCTCACACCGCTCCTCAGCTTCTATGCATACAGCACCCCCGGGGCAATACACACCACCTGGATAGTCACCAACTACCAAATGACAGAGTCTTGGGAGAGGATAGCTACCAGCGAAGTGTCTTTCGACTGCTTCTCTGGCAGGGATCAGTGACTCTCGATTCAATTCGCTTGTACAAGGTGCTGCAAAGGGGACAAGCATAGCTCGGAGAACGTGACCTAACTCCCATTTGGACCTGTTGCGGCACACTAGCAGTATTGGCACTTCTAGTGGAATCCCTTTGGTCTTTGTCTTTACCAAACGTACGGAACTCAGATAGCTAGCTGTCTCCCGAGATACGCCACCCAAGTTCCACTTTCTTAGAGCAGAAAGAATGCCATCTAAAGGAGATGCTTCGTCAGTACCACGCCCGCGTACGCCAGCTCTTTCAAGCAATTCTCCATATTCGGCAGGGTTCTTAACTATTTCAAGCTCCCTATCAAAGTCGGGAATACGCTGCCCTTGCCACGCCTTAGCCTCGTTTATCTGGTCGCCTATTGCTGGCTCGTACCATGCGGCAGGTAGCCAAGTCCGGCTCAGCATGGGCATCACCACAGAATTGACGAAGCGCCTGACGGATATGCTACCTTTCGTCAGCAAGTCCATTTCGCTAGCCGTGACCCCACGCCGCACAGCTCGCAGTTCATCAGCCAGGTATTCACAGCATGCCAGATCTTTTTGTTCTTTTAACAGCCACCGTTCCCTATATTTTCCATAGTCCTTGTCTTCCTCGATATCAGCCATAATTGACTTGCCTACTACATCCAACCCGGCGAGCAAGACAGTACACTCGTAAACGGACAGTTGTTTCTTCAGACACTTCTTCACGTACTGGTAGAAACCATCCCGATCTGCTACGGGGTCCTTAATAATGTCTATTACTTCGTTCGGTATTTGATATGGTACAGGCTCTCTCATCGTGAGTCTGGTGCCTCCTGGCTAGGAGATTCAATGACAAGATAGTAGCATATCCAGTTCCTGACGATATTCTTCTGCTCCTCGTCAATCGAGAGGCATGGCTGAGTGACAGGGACCTCGAGGCTTCTTTGATGAGCCTTGATTTCTCCTTCCCACTTGCCGCGCATAACCCATTCAACCCATTCCAATCCTTCTGGTGGTGGAACATTAGCCCAAAGCACAATTTGTACCGGCCTAGCTCCGACAAGGCCCAGCTTACGCCGGTCTTCTATGCTGAGATTCAGATATACGCCAGGACGTACATCGCGCGGCCAGTATAATGTGCCTCTCATCCCTGGTCGTAACTCTCCAAATACCTCTCCACTTTTCTCGTCTCTCACAGCCTCACCAGCCGCCATGGCTCCCATCAAGCTAGGGCGCATGAATGCTTCAGGCATAGGAGCTCCCTGCTGTAAAATAGCTGCAATCTTATCCCAGAGTCCTCTTTTGCCTCGAGGTTTGACTCCATAAGTTGAGTGCAACCATCCAAGCACCTCTGCTGAATCTAGCATAGCTGGCGTCATAGTTCTTGCAGACACCCCTTCCCGCTCCTGATTGGGCTTTGGTGCATGTCCCTTCAACTCCTCAATCAGAAGCTCAATGTCCTGCGGTGAGAGGCTCCCTAGCCCAATAGAAGCAAGATGCTCGCTTGACAGACGTCCAGATGCCAGTTTCAGGAGGCTGAGAGATCTTTCTGCGATCGCGACCTCCTGAGTCCAGCGGGCAATGTAGCGGCACACAAGGCTCAGGGAGTAGCACACCTCAGCATACTGAGACAGGTCCGTACGCTCTCCGAGAAGAATCACAGCCTGGTTGAGCGCGCCGTGAGCGAACTTCGCTAGCGGCTCCCAATGAGATGGATGCATGCTAGACAATAGCAGACGATAAGCAAGCTGGCCAACAAGCAACAGGCGGAGGCCTCGTTGTGTTGGGTCTTTTTGGCCACCAACGCCGTTCACCAGGTCGGCCAGTTGCTGGGCTACCCCTTTGACTTGTTGAGGAGAGAGTACTAGCTCCGCTACCGGCGGCGCCTCAAACTTCTGTTCATCCAGAAACCACCACCAGTACCTCTCCCGGTCCAGAACCCTGTCACCAAAATCCTCGCGTAAGTTTCTCATGAATCTGTGTAGCGGTTTGAAAGCCTGAGCATGTTGCCGAATAGTGGTATCAATTTTTGATAGCCGAACTCTCTGTTCTTCCCAGGCGTGACTCACATCGGCGCTTATTCCTGTTGCGTCTATTAGTGCATTAATCCCATCAACGACCAATTGCAGTTCATCACGTTTGAGAATTAAGTCACAACCTATCTGTACTAGGTGCTCGGTTGCCTCCGTCCCACGTCGGGGTCTAGATCCGTAGTAGTCATGGAGCCCCAGATACTCATTTAGATCAGGGATCAACGCCTCACAGTCCAGCGTATTCACTAGAAGGTGTGCGATTTCCTCGCCACTGGCAGCAACTACTTCCTCCACAAACAGGCGTTCGAATTCATCCACAATTTTTGCTGGGGATTGGACATGTCCCTCCGGGTATTTAGCCAAGGCACTTGCATACCTCTCCATTTCTCCCTTAGCCTTGAGTAGCATGAAAGCGAGAAACTCCTTCGAATAGCCCAGCTGATATTCAGGTTTCATGTTGAAGTTAGCCCACAACTCCAAGTATTCGGCGAAAGACGAAATAGCACGTTCGAAATTGGTTATGGCTCGTTTCAAAGACTGCATTGGTACTCCGTTAATTCTCCCTTTTCTTTTTGCCCTCACTCAGGCTCGTCTTCAGTGAATCTAGTAGGCGCCTGCTTTCTTCATCAAGTCGATCGTAGAGTTTAGTAGTGTATCGATATTGTTCTCTTCTTGGACGGACTGTCGGCCTTCCCTGTCCCTGAATAATCTTGCCTCGTTCCCCTTCGTCTGCAATTGTGAACCCCCATGTCTCCTCATTATACAGCGCAAGTATGCTGATATCCCCTGCGGAGCATTTTCTGAAACATGATTCCTTGGCATAATGAAGGTCTTCTTCACCCCATTTCTTTTTCAAGGGTGGCACAGGTCTATAACAAGTGACAACATGCAGTTTGTTAGTCTGGTGAACGGATTCACTAAGCGAGACCACGAATACGCCCATACTGTCAAGATGATACATACTGTTTAGCCCTTTTTTCTCCTCTCCCATCTCAATTTGCAGAGTGAAGCGAGGGAGCGTTTGTGAATAGTATAGTGCTCGCTTGATGACCTCTTCATAGCTGTATATCAATGGCATTAATACCCGATTGCATCGCATCGGGTCTACCTTTTCACACTCCCTACAAGTGTTCTCACACATGAACATGCTATTAAGTTTCCTAATCTCGTCACGCTGCTTAACCACGGGGCAACCTACTGCTGACATCTGCTCAAGCACTTGATTTCTGTCAAAATTCAGACGGTAGAACAATTGATTCCAACGCTGTTTATCCCAGAACGAGTCATCGTACTGGAGCCCAAGGATGTGTTTCATAACATGTGCTTTACACTTAGCTCGTAATCTGAACCCTCTTATTATGAAGGCTGAACCATTGATGTCAGCATTCAACCATATTTTGCTTTTCCACTTTTTTTTCTGTATTTTTCCCATTTCCCACCCATTCGGGCATCTGAATGCAATCATACAAATACTACCTGGCTAGGTGGTTCAATGACAACACACTGGCATATCCAGTTCCTGATAATATTTCTCTGTTCCTCGTCAACCGAGAGACATGGCTGAGTAATGGGAACTTCAAGGCTCCTTTGATGAGCCTTGATTTCTCCTTTCCACTTGCCGCGCATAACCCATTTAGCCCACTCTAATCCTTCTGGGGGTGGAATATTAGCCCAGAGCACAATTTGTACTGGCCTGCCTGCGACAAGGCCCAGCTTACGCCGGTCTTCTATGCTAAGAACCAGATACACGCCAGGCCGTACATCCCGCGGCCAGTATAATGTTCCTTTCATTCCCGGTCGCAACTCTGCCAACACCTCCCCCCTTTCCTCATCTTTCACAGCCTCACGAGCCCCCATGGCTCCCATCAAGTGGGGACGCATGAAGCTCTGAGGCACGGGCAATCCCTCTCGTAAGAAGGCTTCAATTCTGCCCCAGAGGCCTTTCTTGCTTCGCGGTTTGACTCCATAGGTTGAGTGCAGCCATTCAAGCATCTCTCCCGGGTCCAGTACAGGCACCGCGGCTCTCGCAGAAACCAACCCCGGAGCTTCAGTCACGCCTTCCCTGCGTTCCCTGAGATCCTCGATTAGAGCCTCAGCCTGATGTTCCGATAAGCTACCCAAACCGAGAGCAGCCAAGTTCTCGCTTGACAGATGATCACATGCCACCTTCATGAAGCTCAGCGATCTCTCCGCAATTGTGAGATCCTGAGTCCAGCGGGCAATATAGCGGCACACAAGGCTCAGGGAATAACACGCTTCAGCATACTGGAGGGAGTCCGTGCGCTCTCCAAGAAGAATCAAGGCCTGGTTCAGGGCGCCGTGGGCGAACTTGGCCAATCGTTCCCAATGTGATGCGTATGGACTGGTAACTAGCTGGCGATAGGCAAGCTGGCCAATTTGCAGAAGGCGACCGCCGCGACGTGCGTCATCCTCATTCGCACCTATGTCATCTGCTAATGCAGCCATTTCTCGGATTTCCTTTGTCACCTTTGGGATAGACGACAGGCGTTTCGGCAATTGCTTCTTCGTAACTATTGCTAAAGCCTCTTGCACTTCTCCCACCGCCAGCATCTCATGGAAGCAGTTATCACAGTACAGAACATGAACACCTACATCTGCTCTGGTCTTGTCGTCAAGGCCACCCGAGCAATACAGGGACAGAACCGACGAAGAAGGACACGCTCCAATTGCAGGCTCCGGTATTTGCTTGATGTCCTGCTTCAACTTGCGGATGAATGCCAAATACTCTTGGCACTTTTTACATTCTTGCAGGTGCCGCTCCAACTCGGCTCCCTCTTCGTCTGTTAGCTCTCCAAAATCGTAAGCTATGATTTCTTCTCTGGGACAGGTTCTTTCTTTACTCATAGTTTGGTTTCCTCACAGTCAATCAATGTCTGCTATTTCAATGGCTTCGCTAACATCTCTTGCAGAAGCAGCTCGTTCTTGTGCAGGAGTCTGTTGAGTGTTGCCCCACTTGTGTGCAACAGTCGGGCTACTTGTTCCTTCGTCCAACCTTTCCGGTAAATCAAAATTGTAGCTCTCGCACACTTGAGCTCTCTTGGCCCAAGCTTGGCCTTTGCGGCAAATGCCTTGCTTAGTGACTCCCTTAGCATTTTCCCCTCCACTATGGCAACTTGGTCATCGCCAACAGGCTCCACCGTTTGTACATTGATACTATGACGGCTGAGGACGTCGTAATCTGACTGGTCCTCTTGTGACTGCCATTGACTAGCCATCAACCTCCCCTTGCTGCTGCAACGGTAAATATCCAGCCGATTACCGTTCCTCCTAGCAATGTATTCGCTCCGCGTTCCTTTCCCAGTTTTTGTTGGTTTCCCGGGAGATATGAGCCAGTCGTCCCCCTGCTTCTGTACCTCAGGGATCTCAGAGAATTTAACCCCCCTCTTCAAGAACATCAATAGCAAGCTCTCTGGTACTGTACCTGTCTCCAGTACCTCTTCAATTTCTTGTGTTAGATCTAGGGCAAATAGCTTCCTGAAACCTGTCTCAACTCTTATCTTATCTATCGTGATATGTTCAACGATCAGTGCTAACCAGGCAGCAAATGATCCCTTCCCTTCATAAGTCTCGATTCTATTCCAGACACGCTCGATTACCTCTTGTTTAATGTCGTCATGATCCACCACAGTGGCTAACTCCCCGGCTGACCTTCGGACAAATCCGTCTAGAATGCCCCAGTATCTGAGCCATAGCTCTTCAAAGAGCGCCGTCCGAGCCCCTGACCCCTTCTTGGCCTTCTTGATCTGAGTAACTAATTCCTCGTCACTCAACTCGGACAATGACACCCTTATGCCTCCCGATTGATACTAATATAATGATAAAACGCATCCTTCCCAAGTGCAAGTGGATGAGGCTACACCTGATAGCGTGTGAACCTTCGGTCTAGTTGTATACCGCACCCGTTTAATACCATCTAGGTTAATTCTTTTAAGCAACCAACGTTTGCACAGTAGTCAGGATTGTTACTTCAGCTATTGTGGCCCTCTTTCAATTCCACTATGGTGCAATTCTACCCTGGGGTTAGAACCTAGAACTAGAACTTTCAATTCCACTATGGTGCGATTCTGCCCTGGGGTTAGAACCTAGAACCTAGAACT
>Ga0172362_10006115_pt1 | contig 10372 bp, 10 predicted proteins | sample LakKivs1_kivu2a2_FD_114534 | JGI IMG/M metagenome (GOLD analysis project Ga0172362, IMG submission 114534) | Sediment microbial communities from Lake Kivu, Rwanda - Sediment s1_kivu2a2 | ecosystem: Environmental > Aquatic > Freshwater > Lake > Sediment | place: Rwanda: Western Province, Lake... | reverse complement strand
CTTTCCGCTTTGAAGATAAAAAGCGAAGATTTGAAAAACGAAGAAGAATTGCTGGAGTTGATAAAAGAAGAAGTCAACGTCAAAAAAATAGTTTTTGACAAAAAAATTGAAAAAGAAGTGGAGGTTAACACAAAAATGACTCCCGAGTTGGAAGAAGAAGGCGAGCTGCGCGATATTATTCGCCATATTCAAGATATGAGGAAAAAATCCGGCTTAAAACCTGAAGATAAAATCTCTATTCTGGCTTTCGGCTCTAAAGATTTAAACGATATTTTAAACAAGAAAAAAGATTTTATTCTCAAGGAAACCTTGGCGGAAAACTTGAAAATCAATGATATTATAGAAGAAGTTATCGCGCAAAAAGAAGTTAAAATTAACAGTAATGTATTAAAAATTGGAATCAAAAAATATGACGGGACTATTTGATGAAAAAAAATCATATTCAAGGCCGAAACTAAAAGAAACTCTCGGAAGAAGCCCGGCTGCCATTCCCGGAACGGGCGGCAAAAGATTCAGCCAGACGCAGAGAGAGGGTTTGGTTAAGGAATTTGGGAGCAAATACGGAAGCGAAATCTCAAAGCAAGATTACCGAGGCGCGATTTCCGATTTAAAAAGAGAGAAAGGGAAAGCGGAAACTCACCTGGAGCGAAGAAGGATTAGCGAAAAAATAAATTTTCTGAAAAAGACCGGAGGAGTCTAATATGGCGATACATTACAGAACTTTGGGTTTTGTAGTGGGGAAAATTGACCGGGGAGAATCCGATCAAGTTTTAACTATTTATACCAAAGATTACGGAAAGATTGAAGCATTGGGGAAGGCGATACGCAAAATCAAATCAAAGCTTAGGCCGAGCGTGGATATTTTTTATCTGACGGAAATTGAATTTATTCAGGGAAAAGCGTATAAAACCTTGACCGATTCAGCTCCGGTTGACAGGTTTAAAAATATAAAGAAAGATCTGGCGAAACTGGAAATTGCCGGGAAAATCGCCAAGACGCTTGATAGTTTGGTGATTGGGCAGGAAAAAGACGAAAAAATTTGGAGTTTATTGGGGGAAGTATTTGATAAATTGGAAATTGGAAATTGGAAATTGGAAATTATTTATTATTATTTTTTCTGGAATTTACTTTCTATCCTTGGGTATCGGGTTGACCTTTATCATTGCGCGATTTGCCGCAAAAAACTTCTGCCGACAAAGCTTTTTTATCTGGCGGAAGGGGGCATAATCGACGCTGGCTGTTTTGCGAAGATAAAAAGGGGCCGGGAGATTTCGCCGGAAATTGTGAAAATCATCCGTCTGCTTCTGGAAAAAAATCAAAAAGTTCTATCTCGTTTAAAAATTAAAGAAGAGCACATAGAAGCACTGGACGATATTTCCGGTAATTATCTGACATACTATAAGGCGGAAAGATAATTTGTTATAATTAATTGAATAGCTTTGCTGGAAATGAAAAAAATTATTTTTGGAATTATCATTTTAGGGTTGGTTGTGGCAGTTGCCGGCTTTTGGCTTTGGCAAAGAAACAGCTACTCAAAATCCGCTTTAAAAATAGAAATTTTGGGGCCGAATGAGGTGGATATCGCCCAAGAGGTTGATTATGTCGTGAAGTATAAAAACAACGGAGATATTGCCTTGGAAGATCCAAAACTGATTTTTGAATTTCCCGAGTATACTTCGGCGTCTGAAGGCGGCGGCCAGAGGCAGGAGATAGAGGCCGATAAACTGGGAACAATTTATCCCGGAGAAGAAAAAAGTTTCCATTTTAAGGGAAGGCTTTTTGGCAAAGAAGGAGATACGAGAACAGCTAAAGTTTCTTTAAGCTATAATCCCCGGAATTTGACTGCCCGTTATGAATCCACCACCACTTTGACCACATTAATCAAATCGGTTTCTTTGAGCTTTGAGTTTGATCTGCCGACAAAAATTGAAGCGGGCAAGGACTTTAATTTTTCAATAAATTATTTTTCCAGTTTGGATTATCCTTTGCCGAATTTAGGCGTGAGAGTTGAGTATCCGGCTGATTTTGAATTTCTAGACAGCGTCCCAAAGTCAATTGACAAAAACTCGTGGGATCTTCCGGTTCTAAACAAAACAGAAGGTGGCAGAATTGATATTTCCGGCAGATTGTCTTCGGACGTTAAAGACCAAAAAATTTTTAAGGCCACTTTAGGAATATGGATGGGAGACAATTTTGTCCCCCTAAAAGAAACAATGAAAGGGGTGGAAACGGCAAAACCGAATCTTTATATTTTCCAGCGCATAAACGGCAATGACCAGTATGTCGCGACCCCCGGAGAAGTTTTGCATTACGAAATTTTCTTTAGAAATATCGGCGAGGATCCTTTTGAAGATTTATTTTTAGTGGCAAGTTTTGAGGGAAAAGGATATGATTTAAACAGCGTAAAAACCGACTTGGGGCAGTTCAACAAATCAGACAAATCAATAGTGTGGGATTGGAGAGACGTTCCTAAACTTAAATTTCTGGGAAATGGGGACGAAGGAAAAGTGGAATTTTGGATTAATGCGAAAGCGGACATCCAAGTCAGCCCGAACGAAAGAAATTTTGTTTTGAAAAACAATGTTTTGATTTCCCGCATTAAAGAATCTTTTGAAACTAAATTGAACACCAAACTTGCGATTTCGCAAAAAGGTTTTTATCAGGACGAAGCATTCGGCAATACCGGTCCGATTCCTCCGAAAGTCGGCCAGCCGACCACCTACACGATTTTTTGGCAGATTAGAAATTATTACAACGACGTAAAAAATGTCAAAGTAAAGGCGGTTTTGCCTTTCAATGTAAACTTAACATCTCAAATTTTTCCGGAAACAGAAAGGTCTAAATTCACTTTTGACAGCCAAAGCAGGGAGATTATTTGGAACGCGTCCGACGGCGGCGGTTTGGGGGCCGGAACCGGGCTCGTTGGCGTTCCTCTCAATATTTCTTTTCAGGTGGTTCTTGTTCCGTCTGCGAATCAGACAGGCCAGACAGTTCCGATCATAAGCGAAGCGAAAATTACCGGAGAGGATCAGTGGACAGATCAAGTTATTGAAAGTTCATCTCCAGCTATAAACACCAGTCTGCTGGACGATCCCTATAATTCCGGTGGAGGAATCGTTCAGTAGACATTTTTTTTGCGAAATTGCGCCTGGCATTAAAGCCAGGCGTTTTTATTGACAGCCCCCTGCGGGTTGTAGTAGAAAAAAACTGGTACGTTTAAAATTTTTTTGAGGTTCTAAAAAGAAAGGGTAGAAATATGGAACGCGAAACTGGATCTTGCAGAGTTTTTTCGATCGTTGTGACGGTGGCAATCCTGCTTTTCGTCGCTGGTTGCGGCGTGGTGAGCAAGCCAATCATTGGACAGAAAAGGGATGATTTCCTTGTCAGGGCCAGGGGTTCTGTTGAACTAGCCTATTTTGATGCCAAAGAATTGGGAACCAAAATTCGGACAACGCCAGTTCATCCTGAAGACGCGGGATTTCTGCGCGGTCAGACTACAACCGATCTCATTAGTGAATTCGTCGCTTTGCCAAAGGCAGGGTTGATCGGCTTCTTGGGGGATGAAAGTTTGCGACTAACAGCAAGCATCGATTTGCGACTGAATCGTTTTTCCGATCCCGGCTATAAAGAAGGATTGTATGATAGAAAAAAGCAGGTATCGGATATAAGGCCGCCTTTCTCAGGTTCATTTGTCTACACTCAGATTGTGCCGGGATATTTTACTTATATCCCGAGCGTCGGCATAGAAGGAAATATTGATTGGCTTATGCTTGGTTTTGAGCTCGGCTTTCCTTATACGAATTGGGAAGTGGAATCCGGCCATGATCGCTGGGGGAAATGGGAAAAGGTACAAAGCGATTCTTGGTCTGGTTTCGGCAGAAGATATACTGGCACCGTCGGCGCTCAGGTGGATGAAAGCGTAATACTTTTTCTGTCCGGGTTTTACGAACAGTATCAGCCTACTTTTCTCGGCGAAAGCGCCAAGTTTGATATAATTGGCGGTTTCGGCGGCGTGATGTTGAAGTTCTGACTCCCCAAAACCCATTATTGTTTTTCTGCGAATTTGTTCTTTCGCTGCCAGAAAAACATAATGGGTTTTTTAATTGAATTTTTGCATTCTTTAGGATAGAATATAAAAAAGATTTCAACAAAAGATTATGCAGAAAACAAAAGAAGATTTACTGGAAAAGATTATTTCTCTCTCCAAAAGGCGGGGTTTTGTTTTTCCTTCTTCGGAAATTTACGGAGGGTTTAGCTCTTGCTACGATTACGGGCCCTTGGGCGTTGAATTGAAAAACAATATAAAAAAAGCCTGGTGGAAAGAGATGGTCCAGCTTGGCGATAATATCGTTGGTTTGGACGCGGCGATTTTAATGAATCCGAAAGTTTGGGAAGCGTCGGGCCATTTAACCGCTGGTTTTGCCGATGAGTTGGTGGAATGCAAAAAATGCCATCATCGCTTCAGAAAAGATTTTCTCAAAGAGAAAAAATGCCCTGACTGCGGCGGCGAATTGACTGAACCAAAAAAATTCAATCTGATGATAAGGGCTTTTGTCGGCTCTTCTGTTGAAGACGAAAAGGCCGCCACCTATTTGAGGGCCGAAACCTGTCAGGGGATTTATCTTAATTTTTTAAATGTTGCCCAGTCAATGCGCCTGAAAATCCCTTTTGGCATCGCCCAAATTGGAAAAGCCTTTAGAAACGAAATCACTCCCAAGGATTTTATTTTCCGCACCCGCGAGTTTGAACAAATGGAAATGCAGTGGTTTTGCCATCCTGACAGCGCAGCCGATTTTTTTGAGCAGTGGAAAGAAAGAAGAATGGATTGGTATTTTAATCTTGGTTTGAAAAAAGAAAACTTAAGAGCCACTGAAGTCGCGAAAGAAGACCTTGCCCATTATGCCAAGAAAGCGGTTGATATAGAGTATAAATTCCCATTTGGCTGGAAAGAGGTTGAGGGAATTCACAATCGCGGCGAGTGGGACTTGTCAAACCATTCAAAGCATTCGGGCCAAGATTTGCAATATTTTGATGAAGAAAAAAAAGAAAAATATTTTCCCAATATAATTGAAACATCAGTCGGGGTTGACCGCAGCCTTTTGGCATTTATGTGCGACGCTTATCAGGAAGTGGAGGGAGGAAGGACGGAAACTACCAAAGCCACAAAAGAAGTTGAGACCATTCTTCGGCTGAACAAATCTTTGGCGCCAATAAAGGTGGCTGTTTTGCCGTTGGTAAAAAATAAACCGGAAATAGTAAAAAGAGCAGAAGAAATTTATCAAACGCTAAAACCGCATTTTATGTGCCAATACGATGAAGCCGGTTCAATCGGCAGGAGATATAGGAGGCAAGACGAAATCGGCACAGTTTTTTGCCTGACAATTGATTTTGATTCTTTAGAGAAAAACGATGTCACAGTCCGCGATCGCGACACAATGAAACAGGAAAGAGTGAAGTTGGAGCAGTTGACAAATTTTATTAAAAATGCTATCCTGTAGTTAGTTCATTCCACGTCGCTACAGATCGAACATTGAAAGGAGAATTACGATGAAAAGTGTGACGCTTTCTCTGACCGTGGTTGTTGCCGTGCTGTTTTTTGCGACGGCAAACGCCGAGCCGATTAAGTGGGCTGGCAACGGGCACTACTACGAGCTCCAAGACTCCTGCACAACGGACTGGTTCGGCTGGAACTCCTACGCCGCCTCCCAAACCTTTATGGGGACTCAAGGGTATTTGGCAACAATTACCTCCGCCGATGAAAATTTGTGGATTACCAACAACTTTGATTTTTCTTCCAACGCTTACGGCTGTTTTTTTGGAGCGTACCAGCAACCCAATTCACAAGAGCCCGACGGCGGCTGGACGTGGATTACTGGCGAAGAATGGAACTACACCAACTGGGGAGGGCTGAACAATTCTCTTGGCATAGAAGATGTCCTTATGCGGCATGATACAAAAAATGCCGATGGCTGGACATGGAATGACTACCCGAGCACATATCCTTCGGATTGTGCGCTGATAGAATATTCGGTAGTCCCCGAACCATCCACGATAGCTCTACTCGCCAGTAGTTTAGCCGCGCTATTTCTCCGTCGCAAGAACTAACAAAGCGAATCTATCGCTCATAACCCCGAGATAACCTCAACGGGTTTTTTGTTTTTTGATTTGTTTTGCAGGGTCGGACCTTGCAATAAAATTGACACCGATTTTTGCGGAGCTATAATTAAAATATATGAACCAAGATTTTAGCGAACTAATTGAATACTTGAATGGGAAGTTTAATAAAATTGACAAAAGATTTGAACAAGTGGACCAAAGGTTTGGGCAAGTAGACCAACGATTTAAACAGGCAGATCAGCGATTTGAAAGAATTAATCAAAGATTTGATCAAATAGACCAGCGGTTTGAACAGATGGATCAACGATTTGAGAGAATAGACCAACGGTTTAATGAGGAAGATCAACGATTTGAAAGGGTAACATTAAGAATTATCGGGTTGGAAGAACAAGTGAAAGTAATAAAGTCAGCAATGGTGACAAAAGAAGATTTTAATAATCTTCAAACTTCGGTTGATGCTTATGCTCAAAAAGCTGATACTTATTTTCAAGAAATGCTGATGTTGGCTAATAAGGTTGATCGGCACGAAAAATGGCTTCACCAAGTTGCTGATAAGCTGGGCATAAAATTGGAATACTAAATTATTTTCTGGCGCCTTGTGTGGAAAAATCGCACAGGGTTTTTATTTTGCGCAGATTTGATAATATAAAATAATCAACTTTTAAATTTAAGAATAAAAAACATGAAAGTTGCGGCAATTGTTCCGGCTTTAAACGAAGAAAAAAATATCGCCAAAGTTTTAAAGGCCCTTTTGGCGTCAAAAGATATAGACGAGGTTATTGCCGTTGACGGCGGTTCAATTGACAGGACCGCGGAAGTGAGCCGCCAAGCGGGCGCAAAAGTGCTGAGTTTGCCAAAAAAAGGCGGGTCGGGAAAAGGAAACGCAATGAGAGAGGGAATCAAAAGCACTGATGCGGACGTGATTGTTTTTTTTGACGCTGATTTAATCGGTTTGACTCCGGAGCACGCGTCTTTGCTGGTGAAGCCGATTTTAGACGAAGGAGTATCAATGTGCGTTGGGATGAGAGAGCGACGCTGGAAAGGAGCCATTTCCGAATTTATGATTAAAATTGACCCTCTGTCGGCGATAGCCGGAGAAAGAGCAATCAGGCGCTATATTTTTGAAGCGATTCCTTCGGATTTTATTCAAGGTTTTATGGTTGAAACGGCTTTAAACTATTATTGCTTAGTTAATAAACTAAAAGTAAAATACGTAAAGTTAAAAGGCCTGGATATAATTGTCAAAGAAAAAAAGTGGGGTTTGCTGAAAGGATTAAAAAGTCGTGTTAGAATGATGTGGCAGCTTTTAAAAATAAGATTTTTAATTTTGCGCAGAAAAAAAGAATTTAAAAAAAATGTTTCACAAAACAACTCTTAAAAATGGATTGCGGATATTAACTATACCGCAAGAGGGAACAAAAACAGTTACTGTTTTGGTTTTAGCTGGAACGGGCTCAAAATACGAGAAGCGAGAAATCAGCGGAATTTCCCATCTTTTGGAGCATATGGTTTTTACCGGAACTGAAAAACGGCCGAGACAGCAGGATGTTGCCGAACCATTGGACCGGGTCGGGGGAATATACAACGCTTTTACCGGCGAAGAATACACCGGCTTTTTTGCCAAAGTTGATTCCAAACATTTTGATTTGGCTGCCGACGTGGTTTCCGACATTTTTCTTAATCCTAGGCTAAGACAGCAGGATTTGGAAAAAGAGAAAGGCGTTGTCATTGAAGAGATCAACATGTATTACGACAACCCCGTTTCTTACGTTCAGACGCTTTGGGGCAAGCTTCTTTACGGCGACCAGCCGGCCGGCTGGGGAATTTTGGGAACAAAAGAAAGCGTATCGGGAATTTCCCGTGAAAATCTGGCAGACTACATAAAGAGCCAGTATTCGGCGAAAAACGTCATTGTTTGCGTTGCGGGCAACATTCCGGATAAGAACGTGATTGAAGAAAAAATAAAAAAATATTTTTCAAAAATAAGCGAGGCAAAGTATTTCGAAAAAACCAAAACAAAAGAGGAGCAGGATAAACCGGAATGCATTTTGCAGACCAGAAAAACCGACCAGGCCCATTTTTGTCTGGGTGTTAGAGCTTATAATCTGTTCCATCCTCTTCGCTACGCTCAAGAAATTTTAGCAACCGCCTTGGGCGGGATGATGAGCTCTCGGTTGTTCATTAAAATCAGGGAAGAGCTGGGAATGGCTTATTATATTTCAACTAGCGCGATGCCCTTTACCGATTGCGGTTATCTTGTGACGCAAGCTGGAGTGGATACTAAAAGAATAGAAACGGCAATTTCCGCCGTGCTGGGAGAATACAAAAAAATCGCGGAAAAGGGGATACCGGAAGACGAGCTGAAAAAATCAAAAGACCATTTAACGGGCAAAATGACTCTTTTGCTGGAAGCGTCCGACGCTCAGGCGTCTTTTTACGGGCTTCAGGATGTGCTTGAGAAAGAAATTTTAACTCCGGAACAAACTTATGATAAAATTAACAAAGTGAGTTCTTCTGACGTGCGAAAAGTCGCCAAAGATATTTTCCGGCCCCAGAAGCTGAATTTGGCGCTTATCGGTCCATTTGAAGACAAAGAAAAGTTTTTAAAATTAATCCAAATTTAAATGGATGCGCAAAAAATTTTAGATGTTTCCTGGACGACAATCGTCAAGGTTGCGATTGCGGTCATTGCTTTTTACGTGCTTTACATTATTAAAGATATTTTGGTTTGGTTTATTTTCGCTTTAATAATATCGCTTTCCCTCAATCCTATAATTGAATTCTTGCAAAGAAGGAAAATTCCCCGTATTTTGGCGGTTGTTTCCGTTTATTTTATTATTTTCGGAGTTTTCGCTCTTTTAATTTGGATGATGATCCCGATATTTTCCGCGGAGGTCAGGCAGTTCATACAGTCATTCCCGGAATACTTTGAAAGGATTTCGCCGGCGTTGAGGGGAATCGGTTTGGAAGCTTTCAACAATATAGAAAGTTTTGCCGCGTCTATTGAGGGGACGCTGAATGCTATGTCAGGCAATATCTTTAGCTTCATGTTTGTCGTTTTCGGGGGGATATTGTCAACGATTTTTGTCGTCACAACCGCCATTTTTATTTCAGCCGATGAAAAAATTATTGAAAGAACTCTTATTCTCATTTTCCCGAGGAAATATGAAAATTCAGCCACAAATATCTGGAAAAAATCGCAAAAAAAAGTGTCGGGGTGGTTCCTCTCCAGGATATTGGTTTGCGTATTTGTCGGTCTCGCTTCCTACATAATGTTGTTGATATTTAACGTGAAATATCCCGTTGTCCTGGGACTTTTTGCCGGCGTATTCAACTTTGTGCCCTATGTGGGGCCGTTGCTGACGGGCGTTCTTTTATTTCTGATTATTTTCCCGACTGAAATACTGAAAGCGGTTTTTGTTCTGGCAGCTTTTATTATAATCCAGCAGATAGACAATAATGTTTTATCTCCCGTATTGATGAAGAAAATTGTTAGCTTGCCTCCGGTTTTGGTGATATTCGCTTTAGTTGTCGGAGCGAAGCTTTGGGGATTTCTAGGGTCGCTTTTGGTGGTCCCCCTGGCAGGCATTTTGTTTGAATTTATCAAAGAATTTTTGGAGAAGAGAAAGGAAAAAGATATAGCGGTAATGCAGTAATACATATTTGTGAAAAAATTCTATATCACAACCAGCATTCCTTACGTGAATGCGCCGCCCCATATAGGTTTTGCCCTGGAAGCGGTTCAGGCGGATGTTATCGCCCGTTATCACCGTCTTTTAAAAGAAGATGTTTTTTTCTTAACCGGGACGGACGAGCATGGAATTAAAATCGCTAGAAAAGCGGAAGAAGCCGGTAAAAGCCCCCGGGAATTTGTCAACGAAATATCCGAGAGATTCAGAGAATTGAAGAAAGCGCTAAATTTGTCCACCGACGATTTCGTCAGAACAACTGACGCGCAAAGGCATTGGCCGTCGGTTGAAAAAGTTTGGAATAAAATAAAAGAACGAGGAGACATTTACAAGAAAAAATACAGAGGCTTGTATTGCGTTGGTCACGAAGCGTTTATTTTGGAAAAGGAGCTGGTTGGCGGAAGGTGCCCTATTCATCAAAAAGAGCCCGAAGTCGTTGAAGAAGAGAATTATTTTTTTCGTCTTTCAAAATACGCCGATAAGTTAAAAAAAGCGATTTCGCGGAATAAAATAAAAATTATTCCCGAAACGAAAAAGAAAGAGGCGCTGAATCTCATCGAGCGGGG
>Ga0172362_10006114_pt1 | contig 10373 bp, 5 predicted proteins | sample LakKivs1_kivu2a2_FD_114534 | JGI IMG/M metagenome (GOLD analysis project Ga0172362, IMG submission 114534) | Sediment microbial communities from Lake Kivu, Rwanda - Sediment s1_kivu2a2 | ecosystem: Environmental > Aquatic > Freshwater > Lake > Sediment | place: Rwanda: Western Province, Lake... | reverse complement strand
CACCGAGTACCTGGCCGAGAAGGGTATTCGCACCAGGTATCTTCATTCGGAGATAGACACCCTTGAACGCACAGAGATCATCCGGCAGCTCCGCCTGGGGAGGTTCGATGTCCTGGTAGGAATCAACCTCCTCCGGGAAGGCCTGGACATCCCCGAAGTGGGCTTCATTGGCATCCTGGACGCCGACAAGGAAGGGTTCCTTCGGGATGCCAGGAGCCTCATCCAGATCATCGGGAGGGCTGCCCGGAATGCAAATTCAAGGGTCGTGCTCTATGCTGACACCCTCACCGGCTCCATACGCGAGGCCGTTGCAGAGACCGAGAGGAGGAGGACATTGCAGCTTGAATATAATTCCATCCACCATATCACCCCCCAGACGATCAAGAAACCTGTTCCCGAGAGGGAGGTTGACATCAAGGACACCAGGCACATCCCCAGGCCCGAGATCCCAAACCTCCTGGTGGAGCTCGAGGCAAGGATGCACCAGGCAGCCGAGCGCCTGGACTTCGAGGAGGCCATCCAGATGAGGGACATGATTGGGGAGCTGAAGAAGAAGATGGAAGATTAACGTCTTTCAAGGATTTCCCCCTCCTGTAATACCACATCGCACACCCTACAATGACGCTCTTTTGGCTGAAACCCTCTATGTGTGGCACCCCTTATTGCGATTGATTCAGTGTGAAGAATCATTCCCCGGAAAAAAACCCGGGACATGGGCGAACGCAAAAGTCGCTCCATGGCAGAGGGGCAAAGCTTATGGCGTGGTTGAATAGGGCGAAGCCCTCATTCGACATCCATCACTCCGTATGATGAAAAGCAGCGGAAAAAGAAGAGAGAAATGGAGTCCAAGGACCATAAGAAAGGTTCTTTTAGAGAAATTCTTGGAAAAAAAAGCAACTGAGGGGGTTAACCCCCCCAAACCCGTTACGGGAATTGCAGGACCTGTATGCAGTTGTCAATTCTCTTTACGTCAATCTGTCCCGACGAATCCGTCACATCCAGCATGACTGAGTAGTTACCCGGTGTTTCGAGGGTATACAATTCCTCGCTCTGCCCATTGGGGATATAGACCAGGACTGTTTCATCCTGGTTGAATATCCACCACTGCCAGGCGATTGGGTTGCCAATGGAGGTGTCTATCAGGCTGACTGTAAGGGGTGAAGACCCGGTCGCAGGTTCAACCCTGAAGTCGGCAACAAACCTCTGTTTCACCTCAATCGTCTGGGAAGCAGATGACCCATGCCTTTCATCGGTGACTGTCAGCGTGACAGTGTAGTTCCCCGGGGCTTTATAAGTGTGGATGGGATTTTGTTCGGTGGAAATGTAGCCGTCACCGAAGTTCCATACCACCTGGCGGTACGACCCGGTCGATGTATCCGTGAATGCAACCGTGAGCGGGGCAAGGTTTTCGGGGTTGCTGGTAGTGTAGGTGAAGGATGCCTGCAGCCCTTCCTGGACCGTGATATATCCATACTTGGTCGTGGTATCAGTCCCGGCACTGTTGGTCACCGTCAGGAGCACGTTGTAGGTTCCTGGTGCGCTGTATGTGTGGACAGGGTTCTGTTCTGTTGAGGTTGTTCCATCACCAAATGACCACGACCAGCTGCCGGGGCCCCCTGTAGAGAGATCAGTGAACTGCACGGTCATCGGAGACGTTCCAGATGTCCGGTTGGCCGAGAAGTCTGCCATGGGCAGGGCCCTTACCGTGATGAGGTCTGTCTTGGTTATGGAATCCGTGCCTGCCCTGTTGCTGACCGACAGGCTCACCGAGTACACCCCTGGTTTGGTGTAGAGGTGAGAGGGGTTCTGCTGCCTGGAGATAGTGTCATCGCCAAATCTCCACAGATAGGTGAGGCCTTCCCCGTCCGAAGTGTCCGTGAACTGGACCAGGAGCGGGGCGTTGCCTGACGTCGGTGTGGCGGTGAAATTCGCCACCGGGGTCCTGACAACCACGATGTAGTAGTCTTTGCGGAGAGTCTGTCCCTCCGGAGCATTCCCCTCGTTGATGACGGTCAGGCTTACATTGTATGTCCCGACCTCGTTGTAGGTATGAGACGGGTTCTGGGCCTCTGTTCCCGACAACCCAACGAGAATTGTACCATCACCGAAATTCCACCCGTACTGAAGGGGGTTGTTCGATGATGTATCGGTGAACTGGACGGTGAGAGGAACTGTCCCGTACGTTGGGGCGGCGGTGAAGTTCGGGATTGCTGCTGGAGGCAGCACGTGGAACCCAAAGGGAAGTGTCCCATATTTCCCGTCGGGATTGATTACCGCCACGGTCCAGTACCCGGTTTCCACTCCGTTGAGGTTGAAAGTGCAGTTCAGTGTCTGGGCATTAATGACGTGCACTTCGTCTGCGATGATATCATTCTGGAGGTTCTTGACGAGCCTAACTTCGGCCCCGTCCCGGAAGTATGTGCCATTGATCGCATTGATTAAAACAACGCCATCATTCGAGCCTTTCACAGGGTCAATCGCGGTCACTGTGGGAGCGGGGTACTCGATTGCAAACCAGTTGGCCTTGGTGCCAGACTGGCCATCGGTGTTCGTCACCACCACGTCCCAGTTCCCAACTGCCTGACCATTCAGGTCAAAGTTGCAGGTAATCTGTGTGGCGCTGACCACGTTCACGATGCAGGCATTGATGTCAGGTCCCATTGTACTGTTCAGTCTTACCGTGGCGTCAGTGCGGAAATTGGAACCGGAGAGGTTGGTAATTGAGACAACCTGGTTGTTGTTCCCCTTGTTGGGCGTGAGACCTGTGACAATGGGTTCGGGATACCGGACCTGGAACCCGGATGCGTAGGTATAGGACTGGCCGTCATCGTTGGTTACAACGACGTCCCGCCAGCCGGTATCTTCCCCGGCAAGGTTGAAGTCTGCACTAATCTGAGTCGGACTGATGACAGTCACTCCTGTTGAGGGGATGTCTCCTGGGCCTGTGAGGTTCACAGTCGCTCCCGTCTTGAATCCAGTACCGGTAATATTTGAGATGGTCACAGGCCCGGTATTCACACCGTATGACGGATCAATCCCCGTTATGACAGGACCTGCAGGATACAGGATGAAGAATCCACCGGGTAACGTCCCGTTCAGGTTATCTCCTGTATTCGTCACAAGAACATCCCACGACCCGACCTGAACCCCGGTCAGGTCAAACTGGCACATAATGGTCTGGGTGGTTTCATTGACATCCACAGAAGTTGCGTTGATAACAGAAGATCCTTTCACCAACCTTGGGATCGAATCTGCAAGGAAGCCGTTCCCTGTGATTGCGGTCACTATGGGCCAGTTGTTGGGTGCCGTGTCAGGGGTTATGGCAAGGGGATTCGGAGGCGGGTTGGTGATGGTAAAGAGCCCCACATATGTATCGCTCCTTCCATCGGGGTTCATCACTTCTACATCCCAGGCTCCCGCGATCTTCCCGGTCAGGTTGAACGTGCAGGTAAGGGTTGTCGAATTGATCCAGGAGACAGAGGTCCCTGGTATGGCAGTCTCACCCAACTTGGTGAGGTTCACCCCGGCCCCGTCCAGGAAATTCTCACCATTCAAAGAGAGAATGTCCACCGATCCGGTGTTTTCCCCGGACGACGGGGTTATGGAATGAATGATGGGGGCAGGGTTCACGATTGTGAACGCACCGGTTTTTGCACCTGACAGTCCGTCAGGATTGGTCACGGTGACATCATACACCCCTGCTTCCTTCCCGGCAAGGTTCACATTGCAACTGATCTTTGTGCTGCTTTCCCAGGCGACACTTTCGGCATCGAATGAGAGTGCCCCCTTGGTGAAAGTCACATTTGGAGTTGCATAATAACCAGTGCCGGTTATGTTGGAGATGGAGAACCATCCGTTATTGGGGCCCGATGCCGGGTCCACTGATGAGACCGTGGGCGGAGGATTTGTAATGGTGAACGCATCGGTTTTCGTCGAGGACTTGCCATCCTCGTTGATGACCGTCAGATCCCAGGTATCTGCCGTCATCCCGGTAAGATTGAATGTAACACTGATGTCACTGCCGGAATGGAATACCACCCCGGTACCGGTGATGTTCTCGGCTCCCCTGGAGAGAAGCACTTCTGCGTTCTCATGGAAGCCTGTCCCGGTCACGTTTACCAGGATGGTGCCCGTATTCACACCCGTTGAGGGATTTATCCCCGCCACGTCAGGCGAGTCCGGGTAGGATACCATGAATCCCCCCGCGAGAATGCCCTCCTGGTGGTCCAGGTTGGTAACCACTACGTCCCACTCCCCGACATGTGCACTTATTAGATCAAAGAAGCAGAGGATCTTGTTGGGGGGCTCCACTATTGGACCATTGATGGTCTCGATATCATCCTCTCCTGCCTTCCGAAGGGTGACATTTGCACCTGGCATGAACCCGGAACCGGCCAGGTTCGTAATGCCGATAACTTCATTAGTGAGACCGGATGCTGGCGTAATGGAGGTGACTGTCGGCTCCGGGTAGCTGATGTTGAACCCTGCGGGGAGGGTATCTGACTTCCCGTCGTAATTGATCACCACCACGTCCCAGTTGCCCGGCACGGCATAGGTGATGTTGAACTCGCAGGTGATCTGTGAGGGACTGACAACGTTGAGATCGGTCGCAGTGATATTCGGCTGTCCACCCAGGGTCAGGTTCACCGTCACGCCATCAAGGAAGTAATTGCCAGCCAGGTCGGTGATTTCCCTGGGCGCATCATTCACTCCGTTATCAGGGGTGATGGATGTCACAACAGGAGCAGGATTCTCAACAGAAAATCCACCCTCGAGAATCGCTGCCTCCCAGCTGGTGGCATTGATGACGGTCACGTTCCAATCGCCGGCCTTCTTGTCGGTAAGGTCAAAGACACACGTTATTTTCGACGAAGATGCCACGGTCACGTACTGTGCAACGATGCTTTCCTCGCCAGTCATGTTAAGCGAGACTAATACATCGTCCTGGTCAGGATCAGGAAAGTCCGTACCTGACAGGTTGGTGATGAAAACCGTCCCGGTGTTCAACCCCAAATTCGGTGTGATTCCGCTCACGCCAAGGGCGGCGCTTACTGGCAGCACCAGGAGAAGACACAGGACGATAGGTATAGCTATCTGCAGCCCTTTTTTGCATTTCATACGGGTACCTCAGTTGCATTGTTGTATACATTCCCCAATCGGGAATCGAGGGTGATATCAGGCCTCGATTCCCGAACAAATGTATTCAACATATCCTCTTCATGTTAATATTTAAACCTTTCCCTCATCCAGGCCAGATTCTGCCTTATTTTTCCACTCCTGCTCTCAACTCATGCCCAATTTTGGATCGGGCCGATCATAATGGATATTCATTTTTAGACCCCGGACGCCACGGCGGGGGGAGGGAGAGCCATCCTGTTCGATACGGCAAAAAACATTGATAAACGAATATTTTAAAAAATAGGGGATTGTCAGAACTCAAAAAAAATTCATGGTTCTGAATGAACTTGAGTTACATATCTGGATCCATACTGAATTATGTAAAGTCCTGTCAGGTACTGATGTACTCAACGCGCGCAATAATCAGTTAAACGAAAAAAATCACATGATTCTCATCGAGACACGAGCATACAGAATGAAAATGCCGGAAGCATTTTCATATAAAAAGGGTGATTCCGGCCCTTGGATGCCCGACCTTAGTGAGTAATATTAAATTTTGGTTTTGTCTTCAGGGCATTGACAAGGAGCCGGACTCCTTCCTCGATATCCCCGACATCCACCACCTCCACGGGCGAATGGATATACCGGCTGGCGATAGAGAGAGTGGTGCTGGGGATGCCTCCCCGCTCCAGGTGGATGGCTGTGGCATCGGTCGTCCCTCCGCTCCCCACCTCCATCTGCACCGGGATGTCGTTGGCGTCCGCCGTATCACACAGCCATTTGACCATCGCCCGGCTGGCGATCAGGCCCCTCCCGCTCGCATCGACGATGGTAATGATGGGTCCCTTCCCCAACTCCACAGGGACATCCTTTAAGTCTATACCCGGGTGATCGCCAGGGATGGTCACATCAGTAGCAATCGCGCAGTCAGGCTGGAGAGAATAGGCGCTCGTTTTGGCACCTTTCAACCCCACCTCTTCCTGGACGGTGAAGACTGCATAGATGGTGAAGGGGGACTTCACCCCCTGCATTGTCCTGACCAGCATGGCCACTCCGACTCGGTTGTCAAATGCCTTCCCCGTAATCCTGTTGTTCGCAAGGGCCGCCACCTCGCGGTCCACCGATACCGGCGTCCCGACCACCACACCCAATTCTGTAACCTCTTCCCTGCTGCAGGCCCCCACATCGATGAACATGTCGTCCACTTTCACCCCCTTCTTCCGCTCTTCCTCGTCCATTTTATGGGGGGGTTTTCCGCCGAGCACGCCATATATCCTGCCTTTGGTACCGTGGAGGATCACCCGCTGGTTGTAGAGCGTGGGTGCATACCACCCGCCGAGTGCCACGAACCTGATAAAACCCTTTTCATCAATGGACTTGACCATCAGTCCTATTTCGTCGGCATGGGCCGCAAGCATCACCTTGAAATTGTTCCCTTTCCTGATTGCGACAAGGTTCCCCATGCGGTCTTCGTGGATCTCGTCCACATATTTTTTCAGTTCTTTCCTGACGATACCTGTGATACTGCCCTCGCTTCCCGAGATACCGTGGGCATTTGATAATCTGGTGAGCAGATCCCTTACCATGAGCAATCAGGCCTCCTTGGCCTCCTTTATTCTCTCAACTGCTGCTTTTAGGTTCTCCCGGGAGGTGGCATAGCTCATCCTGGCATATTCGGGCGCATTGCAGCCGAATGCCTCTCCCGGGACTATGACGACACCCCGTGCGAGGATGCGTCCCACCAGTTCCTTCCCGAGCGGGGCGAAAAGGTAAAACGCTCCCTCGGGCAGGGGGAAAGAGAACCCCATGCGGCTCATTTCCCCGCAGAAGTAGTCACGGCGGGCCTGGTACTCCCGCCTCATCTCCCCCACACATTCCTGGGGACCGGTATACGCAGCCAACGCGGCGTACTGCGATATCGAAGTGGCGCATGCCTGGCAGTACTGGTGCACCTTCAGGCACTGCTCGACATCTTCCTTCGGCCCGGCCAGGTATCCCAGCCTCCAGCCCGTCATCGCATACGTCTTGCTGGCCGCATTCACCGTGATCACATTGTCCCCGAACAGGGCTGCACTCCAGTGCGTGGTGCCGTAGATGAAATGTTCGTAGACCTCGTCGCTCACGATCGTCACGCCCCGGTCATTCCCGAACTCCACCAGTGCCCGGATATTCTCTTTGGTCTCCACCGCACCGGTCGGGTTCCCGGGAGAGTTCAGCACAAAGAGACGTGCCCCGTCCATCTTCTCCTTTGCGGCCTCGATATCGATGCGTAGATTCGCATCCAGGGGCACACCCTCGGGCTTTCCCGCGGCGAGCACCGCAAGGGCCCCGTAAGAGACAAATCCCGGGTCCGCGAAGAGCACCCGGTCGCCTTCCTCCACCAGTGCGTGCATGATTACGTGGAGGGCTTCGCTTGCACCCGCCGTGACCAGGATCTGGTCGGGGGCGTATTCCAGACTATTCTCCTTTCGTAACTTGGCAGAAAGCGCATCCCTGAGTTCAGGGATTCCCATATTCGAAGTATAGGCGGTCTTTCCCTCGCGGATCGCCTTGATTGCCCCTTCCTTGATATGCCCGGGAGTATCGAAATCTGGCTGCCCGAGCCCCATGTTGATAGAGCCCGGCCCGGCCGCCTCAAAGAGCTTGCGTATCCCGGATATCTCGATTCCCAGGCATCTTCCCGCATATCGTCCCTTCTTCATCTTCATCTCCTTCACTCAATGTTCGCGTGCCTGTTCTTGAGTTCTTTCTCATCAATCTTGGTGATCTCCATCAGCCGGGATATGACAGCATCTGCAAATATCATGGCTGCAGTCTCAAACAGAGTTCCCAGGGGTGCAAATGACTTGTGCTCCCCCATCATCTGCCGTACCTCGAACTCGGCACCATCGTCCTTGACTTCATCCCGGTGGTGCTCGATGATCACTATGATATCAGCAATCCTCCCAATCCTCGAGTCCCTGTCGGAGGTGATCAACGCAAGCCTTCCTCCAATCTCCTTTGTGGTCTCGGCGATATCTGCGACAGTCTTGGTCTTCCCTGACCCCGAGAAGACGACCATCAGGTCATCCCTGCTCATGGCAGGGGTGATGGTCTCTCCGAACACGAACGAAGAGAATCCCAGGTGCATCAGCCGCATGGCAAACGCCTTTGCCACCAGGCCGGATCTGCCTGCTCCCATAACATAGATGCGCCTGGCACGGAGGATCTCTTCCACGAATTCCTCCACCTCCTCATCGGAGAGGGATTCCGCGATATTTACAATCCTCCTGGCCATCAGGCGCATCATATCCCGGACCCTGCGTGTTGCCATTCTTCTCACGGTGTATTTTTGCATTCTGACGTGATAGAGATTCGCCAGAAGCCCCCGGATCCTTCCCCGCAGCATCTATGCTTTTATGCCCGGCGGACTACACAATATGGTTGTATATGCCTGCACCGGCCATTTTAATACCTGTATGAGGAGATGGCCTGCCAGCAGCGGTTGTCGTTGCGGATACCGTCCATGAACCCGAAACCTTATTATCAGGATGGTCATTTCACCCTGTATCACGGTGATTGTCTCGAAATCCTGGAGCGGATGCCTGGAGGAGAAGTCGACCTCATCTTTGCCGATCCGCCGTACAACCTCTCAAACGGGGGATTCACCTGCCAATCCGGGAAGAGAGCGTCGGTGAACAAGGGGTCCTGGGATTCCAGCTCTGGAATCGAGCAGGACTTCCAGTTCCATACAGACTGGATCAACGCATGTAAAAGGGTGCTATCGGAAAACGGGAGCATCTGGATCAGCGGGACCTACCATTCCATCTACGCCTGCGGGTTTGCCCTGCAGACGGAAGGGTTCCAGATCTTGAACGACATCTGCTGGTTCAAGCCAAACGCCCCCCCGAACTTAAGTACCCGTTATTTCACTGCCAGCCACGAGACCCTCCTGTGGGCCCGGAGATCCCAAAACGGGAAGCACATCTTCAATTACCAGGCGATGAAATGCGGCGAATGGAATGATGACAGTCTCAAACGCCCCGGAAAGCAGATGCGCACGGTGTGGAGTATCCCGACCCCGAGAATATCCGAGAAAGGACAGGGGTGCCATCCCACGCAGAAACCCCTCGCCCTCCTGAAGCGGATACTCCTCGCATGCACCAGTGAGGGAGACCTCGTGCTCGATCCCTTCACGGGGAGTTCCACAACCGGTCTTGCCGCACGCTGCCTCAATCGACGGTTCATCGGAATCGATACGGAAAAGGAATACCTGGATATATCGACCAGGCGCTACAAGGAGATGAAGGATTCCGGGCTGTTGTAACGAAGGAGCGAACAATGGTTCATTATTCACCCTGCGACTACAATCAATCTCTGGACAGCCACCTGGACGCCCGGCTTTCGCTCCTGGTGGATCTCTACAAGGATCTCCATGCCCATCCTGAACTTTCCGGCGAGGAGGTCCGCACATCGGGCATTATGGCCTGCGAGATGGAATCCGCAGGGTTCACTGTCACACGGGAGGTAGGGGGACACGGAGTGGTGGGAGTCCTGCGAAATGGTGATGGTCCGGTTGTGATGATCCGTGCAGATATGGACGGACTCCCGCTCGAAGAAGAGACGGGTCTTCCCTACGCCAGCCGCGAGAAGGCGCTCACCCATGATGGAAGAGAGGTCGGAGTCATGCATGCATGCGGGCATGACCTGCACTGCACGGTGCTCGCCGGAACCGCTCACTTTCTTTCATCGGTTCTGGACATGTGGAGTGGGACAGTGGTCCTGATCTCCCAGCCTTCAGAGGAGACTGTTTCGGGGGCGGAGAGGATGATCGCGGATGGCCTTTACACCAGGTTTCCCAGGCCCGACTGTGGCCTGGCCCTTCATGCCTCCCCTGACCTCCCGCCAGGTCACGTCGGCTACCGGGAAGGGGTCTTTTCTGCGGGCGCGGAATCCCTCGATATCCTGGTACATGGTATCGGAGGACATGCGGCACACCCGGACCAGGGGCGCGACCCCATCGTGCTCGCGGCCCAGCTGATCCTCCAGTTCCAGACCATCATAACCCGCGAAGTGCCGGCAGGGGAGTTCGGCCTCATCACTGTGGCATCCATTCATGGAGGCACCAAGCACAACACCATCCCTGACCAGGTTCACCTCCGGGTGAATATCAGGTACTTCGAGCGCCGGGTGCGGGACCTGATACTCTCATCGATCGCAAGGATGTGTGAGTATACTGCAAGGAGTGCGGGGATTCCCGGGGACCGGCTTCCCCT
>Ga0172362_10006112_pt1 | contig 10374 bp, 9 predicted proteins | sample LakKivs1_kivu2a2_FD_114534 | JGI IMG/M metagenome (GOLD analysis project Ga0172362, IMG submission 114534) | Sediment microbial communities from Lake Kivu, Rwanda - Sediment s1_kivu2a2 | ecosystem: Environmental > Aquatic > Freshwater > Lake > Sediment | place: Rwanda: Western Province, Lake... | reverse complement strand
TCTAGCATAGGGGCAGGCTAATGACAATTAGGATTGTTTAGTAACCCCATCCCCCTTTATCCCCCTTCCCCTTGGTAGGGGAATGGGGAGATAAATAGAAAGAGAGGCTTCGCCTCTCTTAAACTCTCCTTGTCTTACTGAAATTCTGGGGAGTTAAAGAGGGGCGTTAGCCCCTCTTATAAAAGCTAATTCCCCCTCCCTTATCAAGGGAGGGGGATTAAGGGGGTGGGTTACCAATATACCAATAAATATCTAAAGGGGGTGGGTTACCAATATACCAATAAATATCTAAAGGGGATAGGGTTTCCTAATTATTAAATAGGATGGCGGAGAGGGTGGGATTCGAACCCACGGTAACCTTACGGCTACACACGCTCTCCAGGCGTGCCTGTTAGACCACTCCAGCACCTCTCCACTATACTGCTATAGTTATTTTGTTAGTTTGAGATATTCTTGATGCTCTGAGCTACTCAAAAGAATAGCTGGCTCAGTAGGTTCTTGATAGTTGTCATTTATATAAGCCATTCTGACGATGTTTACGTGTTTTAGGAAAGTTATGATATTCGTTTTAAGATTTGGAAGAAATTCGATAAATCTCTCTTCAATATTTTCAGCAAATGCATCATCGTGCCAGCAATCTAATCTTGCGTTGCCGATTTTAAGGCGTTCCCTGATTTTTCGCGCTGACTGTAGTGCATCTTCAGAAAGGGTTACATAATGGGTTGAAATAAGTAAATCTAAACAAGTGGTGTCGAACCTCACTACCGAGATAACTATTTCCCCCTTACCCTTCTTCTGTTTTCTTAACTTCTGATTGTTTGTCGCTTCTTTGAAAACGCTGTCAATATGGTCTAGATTCTCTGACAGTTCAGAAACTAATGCTATGAGCTTTTTGTAATTCTCTGCTTTCTGAGTGGAAAGTAAATCTATGTTTTTAAGTCGCAAAAAGTCGGCTACTGGGCTATCAGACTTTTCAGGGTCTTTCTGCATTTCCTTTAATATATCTCTTATCTTCGTTTTGAATTCACTGGCGCCAGTTAAATCTTTTTTGTAAATAACCACCCAGTACGACTGCAAATCTGAAGGTACATCATCTATATTCTGAGCAATGAGAATGGTGCGCTTCTTCAATGTATGCCTTATGCCCAATTCGTAACAAACATTTGGATTTCTATCAGTTAGGTCAGCTATGACTACATCTGCTCTATTTAGTCCTTCCAAAATGTCTTTGATAAAAGCGCCAGTGAGTGGCTTCGCTCGCTCGCAATCAAAGCCAAGCCTACTTCCTGTTACCGCTGGCTTAATCATCTGCTGAAATATTCCTGTCCACTCGGCTTCAGTGCAAGATTTAGTTCCTGATACAGGCATAATAACGAAACATTTTTTCTTGTTATTCATCTCCATTCACCTCCCAGGGTAGGCTGGCGGAGAGGGTGGGATTTGAACCCACGCTCCGATATTATCGGAGACCGCTTTTCGAGAGCGGCACCTTAAACCACTCGGTCACCTCTCCTCGGTTAATTATTATATCATCTAAGCTCAATCAAAGCACCTCACAGCCTGATTCCAATTGGCAGTCTCCAGCACAGTAGCTAGCCTTCCTATTATCTATATTACCTCGTGGGAGGAAGACCGGGTTGGAGCTGCCATAAGTGAGCTATCAGCCGACTTAGGCAAGCAGGTGATATCGTGGTCGTGTACCGAAGGACTGATTAAGGACGGTGACAGGGTGGCTATCATTAGCCTTGCCCTTTGATTACTATTACCGTCACAAGGCTGGACCGATACCCATACCGGACATAATGGACAGCATGACGGCGGCAGCCATGACCGAGCCTATCTGACCGCCGGTATTAGCCCCGACGGCATGCCACAGGAGGAAGCTCCTCGGGTTAGCTTTACGCCCCTCTTTCTGCACTACCCTAGCCGCCATGGGAAAGGCTGAGATGCCGGCGGCGCCGATTAGGGGATTTATCTTACCCTTGGTTATCACCCGCATTGCCTTACCCATGAGAACTCCGGTTACGGTGTCAAGGATAATCGCCACCAGCCCCAGGCCAAACACAAGCAGTGTCTTTGATTGTAGGAAGTTACCACCCAGCATAGCGGCGCCGATGCAAAGCCCGAGGAAAAGGGTCACGATATTGGTGATAGTGGTTTCGGAAACATCTGCCAGCCTCTTGACTACCCCGGATTCTTTGAGGAGGTTCCCCAGCATGAGCATACCCATTAGCGGCGCTCCCATCGGGGCGATGAGTATGGTGATTATTCCGGCAACTATGGGGAAAAGGATTTTCACTCTTTGGGATACCTGCTTCTCCGCCGGTGCCATAAGGGTGGCACGCTCATCTTTCGTGGTTAAGGCTCTCATAATCGGCGGCTGGATGATTGGGACTAGGGACATGTAGGAATAAGCAGCGATGGAGACCGCTGGCAGGAGCTCGCGGGCAAACTTGGTGGTGACATAGATGGCGGTGGGGCCATCGCAAGCCCCGATGATGGCGATGGATACCGCTTCCTGGCGGATAAAGCCAAGCTGCAGTGCCAGGAGCAGGGTGAGAAATATGCCAAACTGACCGGCGGCGCCGAAGAGAAGCACCCTCGGGTTAGCCAGCAAGGAACCGAAGTCAATCATGGCGCCGAGCCCAACGAAAAGGAGGCAGGGAAGTAGCTGGGTAAGGACGCCAGACTTATAGATTATATTAATTATGCCACCTTCATCGTGTGCTGAAAGACCAGCCAGGGGGAGATTGCCCATAATTATGCCGAAGCCGATGGGGAGTAGTAGGAGAGGTTCAAACTTCCTGGCGATGCCGAGATAAAGAAGAACACAGCCTATGGTGAGCATCACGCCGCTCTGCCAGGTGAAATTAGCAAAACCCTGTAGCAGGCTGTTAATGGCAGATATAAGGACTTCCATAAGAGTTCTTATCCCCTAGCCTATTTTTCGTTCCCCTTTTCCTTAAATGGGAAGAACCTGATTAAAAGGCGAATAACCAAAATCAATATAGCCAGCGTGGTAATGGTCACGCCCATTCCCATACCAGTCATGGTTAGGCCAAAAGCTAGGTCTCTCAACTACCACCTCCTAGGCACAGAGATAGGGTATCCTGCCGGTTTGCTTTCTCATCTGTTGGCGGTGGGGTATAGCGGTTATCCTGCACTATTACCTGTTGCCTTTATTAACTCCGAAATTTGCTTATTTTATACCTAAATAGATATAATAATCAAATATTGTTGCGTGTAGACTATAGGCATATTATTTGTGAATCGGCAGCAGGAAGCGGGATTGTGTTCCTGCCCCATGATAAGCCCTTGTAGATGGTTATTACTCCTTTACCACGGGGAGAAGTTTTGCTATAATCTCAAGGGTTAGATAGGAAACTACCACTTTTAATAATTAACCTTGAGTGGTACTGCGGTCTTTCCTGACAGTCTGCGAAGCGAAAAGCAAATCGTCTGGAGTATAACTTCTGGGAATCTTGGGAAAGAGGTGAGCCATGTGTGCTGAAAAAATTACCAGCAGTGTAGAGAATATTGAGTTTAAAGCTGAAAAAACGCTGGAACAGGCTAGAAGCCGAGCCAGTGAGATTATTCTTAAAGCCAAGGAGGAGGCGAGTAGAATTCTCTCCGCTGAGATGCCTATGGATGAAGTCAAGAAGGAACGTGAACATATTCTAAACGAGGCTAGGCAAAAGGCTAACCAGGAGGTTGAAACATCCCAAAAGAGAGCCTCTAAGATTAGAGCCGATGCCACTAAAAAGATAGGGGAAATTACCGAGCGGATAGTGAATATTGTCACCGGGACAGAGGTGAGATGAGACCCCTAATCCTCAATTCCCCCGAGTCCATGGTTAAAGTGAGAGTAATTACGTTAAAGGATTACTCTGAACCAACTTTTAAGACCTTACATAAACTCGGGGTTCTTCATATTGAGGAGAGTAAAGAGTTACCGCCTGTAGATAAAGCGGCTGTTGAACGTCAGCAGAAAGAGGTTAGCCAGCTACTGACCATTGTTGGTAACATGCTGGGTTATATAAGCGAGAAGCAGCAGGTATCAGTAGGGGAGGACGCCGAAGTAATATACACCAAGCCCTTTGATGAGCTTGGCAAAGAAGTGAGGTCATTGTCCACCAGGTTTGCCGAGCTACACGAAAATACGGTCAAAATTGGTAACGAGGTTGAACAACTAACCGAGCAGAATAAATATCTTGGCGCCTTTGCCCATCAGCACGACCTTAAATTAAGAGACCTGAGTTTCTCCGGGGACTACCTTTTTTCCCGGGTCTTTGTCCTTTCCGCTGAGACATATGAGACTTTACATAATCAATTAGACAAATATCTGCTTGGCGGCATTATTGGCACGGTAGAAAACGAGACTGTTGTGTATGCCATCAGTAAGGTTGAAAACCGCGAAGCTTTAGAGTCTCTGGTTACTAATGCTGGTGGCAAAATTCTGGCAATAGCGGACGAGGATTTAACTCTGAAGGGATTCTTGGCAAGGGCTGAAGATAAACTGCGCCGGCTTGAAGAGAAATCAACCGAGCTCAATAACGAACTCGAAAGTAAGGCTGGGCAGGAATTAAAAAATATTACTCTCCTAAGGTTAGCCTTAATAGCCGAAAACCAGAGGTTATCAGTTCTAGCCAGGGCTTGTGAAGCCAGATATGTAACCTTAATTGAAGGCTGGGTCCCACAGAGCAGTGTTGAGCCAGCAATCGTTGAGCTTAGAGAGAACATAGACTACGTGTTTATTGATACCAGACAGCCGGAGTCATCGGAAGAGCCACCGACCAAACTAAAGAACCCGACCATGCTGAAACCGTTCCAGCTTATAATGAACCTGTTTGGCATTCCCAGATATAGAGAGTGGGACCCCACACCCATAATAAGTTACTCCTTTGCTTTCTTCTTTGGTCTTATGGTGGCTGATGTAGTTTATGCCATTGGCATCATACTGGTGGGGAGGTTTTTACTGTCAAGACTCCTTGGGGCTGACCCTCAATCTGAAGAGACGCGGTTGTTTCGGAGGTTAATTTATACCTGCGGTGGGGTTGCCCTGATTATCGGTCTGCTTGGTGGCAGCTATTTAGGCGATGTTTATCGCTTCTTTGGCTTTGAGAATGTCGCTCTAGTCGCTGGGGTTCAGCAAGTGCTTCAAAATCCGCTAACCTTTGTCCTGCTAGCGTTAATGATAGGTCTTGTCCATGTTAATATCGCCCATGTAATAGCCCTAATCAAAGGGGTAAAGGAGAGAAACCGGGGGGTAATACTTAGCAAGCTTGGTTTGTTTTTACTTCAAATTGGCATACCGTTTATTCTCCACACTATGTTACATATTGACCTTCCCTTCTTTACCCCGGTGTATGGTGTCTCCATGTACATTCTTGGTAGTGGGGCGGCATTAATAATCGTCGGCACGCTTATGCAGAGTGGAGGGGTGGGGGCTATTTTCTGGCTCTTTGAAATCACCGGGCTCTTAGGCGATGTCATGTCGTATTGCAGGCTCGCTGGTGTGGGTCTAGCCACCGCCTATCTGGCTTCAGCGTTTAATATGCTGGCGCGTTTGTTCGCCGGTTTTATACCTATTCCGGGTCTGGCTGGAGCCGTGGCTGGCACTATTTTAGCCATTTTCATTCTAATTATTGGACACATGATTAATATGCTTCTTAGCTTAATTACTGGCTTTGTCCACTCGCTTAGACTATGCTTTGTTGAATTCTTGACCAAGTTTTATGAGGGAGGCGGTCGGGCATATAGCCCGTTTAGATTGAGGAAACGTCCCTCCGTAATAGTCGGAGCAAAATCTTAGTAGAAAGGAGAGGTATAAAGATGATGGGATTAATGTCCCCAAGTTCATTAGCTATTCTTGGCGGTGCTCTTGCCCTAATTGGTGGCTTTGTTGGCTCGTCAATAGGTATAGGCACTGCTGCCTCGGCTGGAGCCGCAGCCCTAGCTGAGGACCGTGGGCAATTCCGAAATGTTGTCGTGCTGGCGTCTCTACCGATGACACAAACCTTTTACGGACTCATAGTGTTGATATTCATCATAACCGGTGTAGTGCCTAAGTTGCCGGAGACAGGTAGCAGTGGTCTTGCTGTACTTTTTATCGGACTTATAACTGCGGCTGCTGAATTCTTTTCGGCTTGGCAGCAAGGTATCATCTGTGCTTCAGGTATATCGCTATTGCCCAAGACTAGAGGAGCCATATTTACCCACTCCGTAATGTTAGCGGTATTAGTGGAGCTACTGGGGGTTCTGGGACTGGTGTTTGCCATAATGTCATTAACCATGCTAGGGCTTATGTAGAGGTGTGGCATGGAAGGAATGGAAAAAATTGGCGAAGCTATCTTAGATAAAGTAAGAGCTGAGGCTGAGAATATAATAAAGGAAGCCGAGAGTAAGGCAGCCAAAGAAATAGAGCAAGCCAGAAAGCAGCAAGCTGCCAAGCTAGAGGAAGAGAAGGGTAAAATGCTCCAGGAAGCCAAAGAGGAGGCGGCTCGAATAGCGGCTCAGGCTTCGGTGAAAGCCCGCCAGGAGATATCAAAGGCTAAAGCCGACGTAATTAATGACATAATCAGCCGGGTGAAAAAGGAGCTGTCTGGAGTTTCCAGCGACAGAAGCTCGCTTATTGGCCTGATTAAGGAAGCTACTGAGGTGCTTGGCTTTGATAAAGGCAGGGTTTACGCGGCACCTAAGGACATGAGCACAGTAAAGAAGCTCATTGAGAAGGATAGGGGATTAGCCAGTAAGATAGTGGAAGTCAGAGAGCATGACTGCCTGGGGGGAGTTATAGTTGAGGACATTGGCGGAAGGACTAGAATAGACAATACCTACGAGACGAGGCTTGAAATGTTGCTACCCAGATTATTGCCTGAAATAAGCAGGGAACTATTTTAGACAGGAGCTGACCTTGACCAGTGGCAAATATGCATTTATGTCCGCTTACCTGAAGGGTGCCGAGGCTAAAATTGTGACCTCTGAGCATATAGATAGGATGTCAAAGACCCCCAGCCTCCAGGATGTACTGGAGACTGTTAAAGATACTGATATTGGGGGATACCTTGAGAAGGCAGTTATTAAGACCTTTGATGACGCCGATAAGTACCTGTGGAAGTATTTTGCCGGGTGTCTTGAGCGTGTGAAATGGTTTAAACGTGTGCCGGCTGACATACTTAAAATGCTGGAGGCTTACATCGTTAAATACGATGTCTTAAATATAAAGGCTGCTTTACAGGGAATTTCAACCGGCAAGAGGGCTAGTCTGATACCACTGGGTATTATTCATGGTCACGGATTGCTGGACGAGCTTTCCCAGGCTGAGGACGTTGAGGCTATTAAAAAGGTACTGGTTGAATGCAAGCTGGGGGCTTATGCCTCTGCCCTTGATGGATATGCCGAGGGAGCGAAGTCAAAGTTCCTGAGTGAAGCTAGATTAGACCTGGCGTATTATGCCAATTTGCTGAACATCGCTAAAAGTATTCAGGATGGTTTTTTACTTGCCCGAGCCTTTAGCATAATGATAGACATGGCAAACCTGCAGCTCATAAGTAGAGCCATAATTGAGGGCATAGGCTCTGAGGCCGATGAATTGGTAATCGGCGGTGGATACCTGGTTTCTGATAAGGTGGCTAAGGATTTGCTCTCGCACAAGCTGGCTGATGTATCCGGGGCATTGGCGGGTACCCAATACCGAAATATAGCCGAGGAAGTGGTCGCCAGCTATAATAGAACTAAGAGTATTACCGCGGTAGAGGAAGTTATTGACAAACACAAGTTCTGGTTACTCCGGGAGATGCTGTCGCCGAGGGTGCTGACTCCTCTGGTGATAGCCTGGTATTTAATCGTTAAAGAGATTGAAATAAGGAACTTAAGGCTGGTCTTAAAAGCAACATTTGATAACATACCGGTGGAAGAGATAAAGGACTATCTGGTATTCGCATCATGATGCAGATTCGGCATTTGGACATAGCTGTTATCGGGGATGAAGACCTGGTCAATGGACTACGGCTGGCTGGTGTGCGTAGATATCATATGATAAAAGACGACCGCGATACCGGCGAAGCGGTCAGGGAAGCCCTGACTGAGATGATGGATGAGCCCGATGTCGGCGTGATAGTGATATTGGAAGACTATATGAAGCATGTTGAAGATTTGGTGACTCAGGTTAGAGAGAGGAAGGTTTTGCCGCCGATAATCATTGAGGTGCCATCAAAATATGGCACACAGTATAAAGATATCACCAGGTATTACAAATCTTATATCAGGAAATTTATCGGGTTTGATATAGAAATATAAGTATGCTTATGGAGGTGATAAGGTATGGGCAAGATATGGCGAATCTCGGGTCCTCTGGTTATAGGCGAGGACATGAAGGGGTCTCAGGTCTATGAGATTGTTGAGATAGGCAGTGAGGGGCTTGTCGGCGAGATAATAGGTCTGGAGGAAGACAAGGCAATAATCCAGTCGCATGAGGATACCCTGGAGCTGAAGGTTGGTGAAACAATCCGAGGGACAGGGACGATTTTAACTGCCGAATTAGGTCCGGGAATTGTCGGCTCCATTTATGATGGGCTCCAAAAGTCCTTGACTGTTTTAATAGAAAGGGATGCATTTATAAAGCGGGGGGCTAAAGTATTTGCCCTGCCACGCGACAAGAAATGGCAGTTCTCACCTAAGGTTAAGGCTGGGGATGCCGTTAGCGAAGGGGACATAATCGGTACTGTCCCTGAGACCCATCTTTTGGAACACAGAATAATGGTGCCCGTCGGCATGAAGGGCGTGGTTAAGGAGATAGGCAAGGGTGAGTTCACCATTGAGGAACCTATAGCCCGGCTGGAAACTGACGGCGAGGTAAAAGAGCTCACCATGATGCAGAGATGGCCGGTAAGAAAGCCCAGACCCTACCGGCAGAGGTTTGCCCCATCAAGATTACTCATTACCGGCATGAGAATTATTGATTATATGTTTCCCCTGGCTCTGGGCGGTAAGGCAGCCATACCCGGTGGCTTTGGCACCGGTAAAACGGTGGCTTTACAGCAGCTTGCCCGGTGGGCCCAGACACACCTCAATATTTATGTTGGCTGTGGTGAAAGAGGTAATGAGATGGCTGACGTACTCTATAGCTTTAGAAAGCTTAAAGACCCAGCCAGCGGCAGATTACTGCAGGAGAAAGAGGTATTTATCGCTAATACCTCCAATATGCCCGTTGTCGCCCGTGAAGCCAGCATCTTTGTCGGCATTACCCTGGCTGAGTACTTCAGGGACATGGGTTATGATGTCCTGCTGGTGGCTGACTCAACTTCAAGGTGGGCGGAGGCGATGAGGGAGATTGGGGGAAGGCTGGAAGAGATGCCTGGCGAGGAGGGCTTCCCTGCCTACCTGGGCTCACGGCTCTCTTCCTTTTACGAAAGGTCAGGGCTGGTTGAGTGTCTGGGTAGCCCGGAAAGGAAAGGCTCGGTAACCGTAGCTGGAGCGGTTAGCCCCCCTGGGGCTGACTTCAGCGAACCGGTAACTCAAAATACACTTAGAATCATAGACGCCTTGTTTTCTCTGGATGTTGCCCTGGCGAACAAAAGGCATTTCCCGGCGATAAACTGGCTGACTAGTTATAGCCTTTATGTTGATGCCGTTAAAGACTGGTGGTCTGAGGTCAGCCCGGAATGGGATGTTACCCGGACCACTGCCTTGAAGCTCCTTCAGCAGGAGGCTGAGCTTGAGGAGATTGTAAGGCTGGTAGGTCCTGAAGCCCTGCCCGAAGCGGACAAGCTAGTGCTACTGGTAACCAGGATGATACGCGAGGATTTCCTGATGCAGAGTGCCTACCATGAAATTGATACCTACTGTATGCCGGCCAAAGCGCAACTGATGCTTAAAACGATAATCAAGTTTTATGGGCTGGCCCAGCAGTTGTTGGAGGCCGGGGTGAGTGTGGTTGAAATCCGCTCGTCGCCAATAGTGCCTAGAATATCCCGAATGAAGGATATACCCAACGACGTCTTTGAACAGAGGATTAAGGAGCTGTGGTCAGAGATGGAAGGGAGTTTGGTCGCCCAGAAAGGAGGCGGAGCATGACTTCATTTTATGTAAAAGAGACCCAGGCAATCAGCCGGACTAAAGGTTCCCTGCTGATAGCTGAAAGTATACCTGACATAAAATTTGGTGAGATAGTTGATGTCTTGCTGTCTAGCGGTGAGGTAAAACGCGGTCAAGCCATAGACATTAGTAAAGAAGTAACCATTGTCCAGGTGTTTGGCGGGGTCAGCGAGGTTGACCTTATTGGCAGCCGGGTGAGGTGCAAAGGCGAGACTTTGAAGCTGCCGGTAGCCGAGGACATCCTTGGCAGGATATTCAACGGAATAGGTGAGCCCATAG
>Ga0172362_10006109_pt1 | contig 10376 bp, 4 predicted proteins | sample LakKivs1_kivu2a2_FD_114534 | JGI IMG/M metagenome (GOLD analysis project Ga0172362, IMG submission 114534) | Sediment microbial communities from Lake Kivu, Rwanda - Sediment s1_kivu2a2 | ecosystem: Environmental > Aquatic > Freshwater > Lake > Sediment | place: Rwanda: Western Province, Lake... | reverse complement strand
GTCATAAAGGATATCACTGAACGCAAGAAAATAGAGAGAGAATTGGAATATGAACGTGATTTATTACAATCTCTTTTAGACAATATCCCAGACTCAATTTATTTCAAAGATAAAAGTAGTAAATTCATAAAAGTAAATAAAGCAAAGGCAAAACATTCAAATATTCGCTCTGAAGACATGATTGGAAAGACAGATCTTGATTTTTTACCTGAAGACGTAGCCATAAATATCATTGAAGATGACAAGGACGTGATTAGAACTGGGAAATCGATTGTTAACAAAATAGAGAAAATAATAGATGTATATGGTGCTGAACATTGGGTTTCTGTTACCAAAATACCACGATTCAACAAAAGCGGAGAGATAATAGGAACGATGGGAATTTCCAGAGATGTCACCGAAATTAAAAGAGCAGATGATGAAATAAGAAAATCAGAAAAAAAATATAAGAATTTGTTCGAAACAGCAATAGATCCCATTGCCATCGTTGATAAAAAAGGTTATTTTTCTGACATGAATCAAAAGGTTACAGAACTACTTGGCTACAGCAAAATGGAATTGATTGGAAAAAAATTTGATGAGTTGGGGATTCTAAACAAAGATAGCCTCAATAAAACATTAAATAATTTCGCTAGAAGAATGAAAGGTGAACAAACACCTCCCTATGAAGTTGAAATAATAACAAAAAATGGGGAGAGTATTTATGCAGAAATAAACGCAAGTCCATTATATGAGGACAAAAAAATCGTTGGCGATCTAGTTATATTTAGAGATTTAAGAGAAAGATATCAAAGAAAGAAGGCAGAAGGGGAACTTATTGGTTCCGAGAAAAAATTCAAGAATATTTTTGATGCTACAAGTGATTTTCTAGTATACTTAGAACCAAATGGGACCATATTGGACATAAACAATGCCGCCATAGCATTAGGAGGCTTAGACAAAGAGAAGTTAATCGGAAAATCTTTCTTTGATATAAAAGAACTATTTTCTGAAGGTGACATGAAGAAACATATCGATGCTATTAATAAGACTGCATGCGGTGAAAAGGTTGGCGATTATGAATGTGATATGATAACAAAAAATGGCGCAGGGTTTAGATTTTTGTTTTCAAATGACTGCATTAAGGAAAAAGAAGAGGTTAACGGCATTCTTATTAGAGGAAGGGATGTAACACAACGGCAAAGAGCATGGGAAGAATTGGTTAAACTCGAAGAAAAATACAGAGTTCTTGCCGAGACATCCGCAGATGGAGTTTTAACGATTGATCCGCTTGGAAGATTGACATACGTAAATCCGTCTTTTGAAAAGATGTGCGGCAGACGAAAAAGTCAGATCCTGGCAACTCTTTTTAGGAATTATCTATCTGAGGATTCAACGTATTTCTTCCAGCAGGTATTTATGGATGCAAGAACGAAAGGTGAAAAAGTCGAGAATGTGGAGCTTGAATTAGTTCATTTAGATGGCAATATTGTACCCCTGGAAGTAAATATCGCGCCTCTAATGAGAAATAACGAATTTGCAGGCATGGTTTGTACTATTAGAGACATAACGGAACGTAGAAAGATAGAAGACGAACTGAAAAAATCTGAAAGACTGAAAACCGAATTTATGAATATCGCAGCCCATGAATTGAAATCTCCAGTTACTCCAATAAAAGGTTATCTGGATTTAATCATATCAGACAAAGATACCAGCGACAGAATCAAAGGCTGGGCGAAGATAAGTTTGAGAAATGCGGAAAGATTGCTGAAACTCGTTACTGACATACTGGACGTTTCAAGACTTGACACGGACACCATGAGATTTGAAATGGAAAAAATTAGTACTGTGGAAATCCTTGACGAAATTGCAGAGGATATGAAGCCAGTTATTGAAGGGAAGAATCTTAAATTTATTGCAAACATACCCAGAGACTTGCCAGATATGTTGGGTGACAGACACCGCTTATCGCAGGTTCTAAAAAATTTACTAGTAAACGCGATTAAATTTACTGACAACGGCTCTATAGGTATCGAGGCGGAAAAGAAAGAGGATCACATCCTTATTGCCGTTAAGGATACAGGCATCGGAATTTCTAGCGATGAGTTAAAAAAGATATTCAATAAGTTTTACCAAGCATATACTGGTGACGACCGCAGAAATGAGGGAACTGGACTTGGCCTTTACATATGTAAAGAAATCATCAGAAAGCATAACGGAGAGATATGGGCAGAAAGCAAGCTTCAGGAAGGAAGCCAGTTCTACATAAAACTGCCATATATCCACAAGATGATAGTAAATATAAATAAGTGAAAAACGAATTGAAAATTACGTTTGAGTGGTGGTAAACATAAGGAAAAAATGTCCCCAATGTGGCTCGAAAGCAGTTAAACTATACCAAAACAAGAGCGTGGATGGGAAAAGAAAATGGCTCCCCATAGCATGGCACTGCATAGAATGCGGGTATACTTACAAGGTGGCTTCTGACACACTAATCTACAAGAGTGGGGATGAACCCTATGAAGAAGCATTCAAAGAAAAATGCCCAAAATGCACCTTGGGTTTAGTAAGGCTATACAGGCATATAAATCCTAAGTACGGCAAACAGTATTGGCTTTCAGTAGGTTGGTATTGCACAAGATGCAAATATATTTGGATGGACAAAAAAACAGAAAAAGAAAAAAATTAAATTGATTGATTTATCTCCTTGGAAACTGTATTGGCTTTTGCTTTTTCTTCTTCCCTTTTATTCAAATAGCTTATGCCGATCTCAGTCAACTCTATTACATTATAAGATGTATGTTGAAGTAATTCATATTCCAGTAATTTCCTTATCATTCTATCAAATTCGACTTTAGTTATGTGAAGCAAGGCAACCGCGGTCTCCGCATCCATATCCCTTGAACGCAACATCTTTAAGAGTTCAAGTTCTTTTTCACTAAGATCGATGTTTCCTTCAATCTCTTCAGGAATTTCCTCCAGATCCTCTGCCAAATTTTTAACATAGTTTTCTATAATTGAATCTAGGTGTAAATTATCCAATACTTCTCCTTCTTTATTATACAATACGCATGCCTTATGAATTGAATCGTACTCCCAAGATGCGACGTTTTTCCAAGTATAGCCCAACAAACTTACATCCGTACTTCTGTTCTTCTTTTGTTCTGCTTTCTTTCTTTCGCGGCTTCGATATAGGTAATGCTGTTCAACTTGAAGTGTTGCAAGATCTACACCAAAGGTGGTGTGAAGTTCTGAGATAATTGCTTCACCGGCACGCCTTTTTATTTCTGCAATAAAAAACAAACCCGATTTTCCGATGATGTCCATATATACTACTCTTATGATGGCTTCGATAGCCTTTCCGACTTGATCTGGCTTGACAGAATCAATTTCTGGTGAAATAGCAATAGCCTCATCCTCAATTAGCTCGCCTTCATCGTTAATCCTGACATATTTTAGAAAATCGTATCTTTGTTCAATGGTCTTTACGATTGAGCCAATAACTTTGGCTGCAAAACCCTTAGAAGTTCTCCTGCCAGCAACGTAATAGAGGGAACGCAATATTTCTCCAAGAACGTATGAGTTTGTATATTTGTTCATTTTGGAACTACATATCAAAAATATATTTAATTATCTTTTCATAAAAATAGGTTTTAAATAAACAAGAAGAGATATTTTCACCCTTAAACATAAAGTCTTTAATTTTTTTTAAAACCGCTATTTCCTAAATGATTAAATATGGGTAGTTGTTTAGGGCAAGCTATCAAATCAGAGGAAATCTAAGATGAAACGTAGTTCGCGGGTATGGAAAAAAAGAAGAAAAATGCGATGGAAATGGCGAAAGAAACGTATGAGACGTGAAAAGAGAGCCAGGAAGAAGTAAAGTATCTAATGGGAGCATGGTGTAACCCGGCATCATTGCGGGCTCCAGTTATGGAATGATTAAAAGAGGGTCATCTGATAGGTGATGATTAACTGGAGCGATGACCTTAGAAGAGACCCGCCGATCTGGGTTCAAATCCCAGTGCTCCCATTTCCAAAATATGATATAGAAGGTGAAAGAAATATGATGAAAATAAATATTAAAAAATTTAACATATTTACATTAGCCTCGCTGCTGCTTTTGTTATCAGGCATGGGCATTTACATTTACTGGTTTATAAGATACAATATACTGTACGATATAGGTATATATTCCCTAACAATTGTTTTGGTTATATCTGGCATAGTAGGCATTCTGTTGACTCTCTACGAAAAAACAGAAAAACAACAAGAATAAATTTACTTAATCATCTTCCAGGTAAGCAGAGGGTTTTTAGTTGCACCAACATCATCAATGCGTCTTACCGATGTGTTGTTTGGTGCGTTTTTTACAGTCTCCGGGTTTTCGTCAGCGATTTTAATTAAAGCATCTATGTATTTGTCTAGTTCGTTTTTTGGTTCTGATTCTGTTGGTTCTATCATAAGCGCTTCTTTTACAATGAGTGGGAAATAGATTGTTGGTGGATGCAAACCATAATCAAGGAGGCGTTTAGCAACATCCAATGCTCTTATGTTTTTTTCTTGTTTTAGTTTCTCGCAACTTAGAACAAACTCGTGTTTCCTAAGTTGTTTATATGGCATTTCGTATTTCTTTGATTCAACTAGTTTCTTTTTCATGTAGTTTGAGTTTAGTACTGCTATTTCTGATGATTCTTTTAGTCCTTCTCCGCCCATCATTTTTATGTAAATGTATGCTTTTAGCAATACTGAGAAGTTGCCATAGAATCCTTTTATTTTTCCAATCGAGCGTGGATAGTTGTAGTCAAAGCCGTAGTCTCCTTTTTTGTCTTTTATTATCCTTGGTGTTGGCAGGAATTTTTCTAGTTTTTCTTTTACCCCAACTGGTCCGCTACCTGGCCCTCCTCCACCATGTGGTGTTGCAAATGTTTTATGTAAGTTAAGATGCACTATGTCAAATCCCATATCACCTGGTCTTGCTTTTCCCATAATAGCGTTCATGTTTGCCCCATCATAGTATAGTAGTGCTCCTGCTTTGTGCACTAGTTTTGATATCTCCAGTATATCTGATTCAAAGATCCCTAGTGTGTTTGGGTTTGTGAGCATGAAAGCCGCTGTTTTTTCAGAAAGTGTTTTTTCCAAGATGTTTAAATCAACTGTTCCATCACTTGTTGATGGTATTTCTGTTAGTTTGTATCCTGCCATCGCTGCACTTGCTGGGTTTGTACCATGTGATGTGTCTGGTAGTATTACTTCATCTCGCTGAATATCTTTGTTAGACTCATGGTATGCACGTGTTAGTAGCATTCCCAAGAATTCTCCGTGTGCACCTGCTGATGGTTGAAGCGTGAAATGGTCCATGCCTGATATTTCGCAGAGCATTTTTTCTAGTTCATACATTATCTGTAGGTTGCCTTGTATTGTTTCTGGAGCTTGATACGGGTGTGTGTTTGCAAAATTATCCCAACGGACGATTTCTTCGCAGATCTTTGGGTTGTATTTCATTGTGCATGAGCCCAATGGGTAAATACCTGAATCTACTCCATAGTTCATTTGACTTAGATGTAAGAAATGGCGCACTATTTGGGTTTCATCAAGGTTGGGGATGCAGATTTTTTCTTTTCTTTGTAAAGAATTTGGTAAGATTGTGTTTTGTTTTGTTTCGCATACTTTTTTGTATGACTCTAACTCATTTAGTAATGGTTCATCGTAAACAGCTGATCTATACATGTGACACCTCCTTTAGCGCAGAAACAAGTTTTTCTATATCTTTGTCTGTGTGAAGTTCAGAGATGCCGAAAAGCATGCAGTCTTTTAGCTCCGGATACCATTTATCCAAAGTTAAACCGCCTTGAACACCCATTCTTAGTAGTTCTTTGTTGATTTTGTTTGAATCAATTTTTGATTTTATTACAAACTCATTAAAATGAATGCCTGTAAATCTTTTTTCGAAACCAGAGACAAAACTTATTTGTTTTGATAGTTTTTGTCCTTGTTCATAGTTTATTTTACTTAGTTCCTCCAAACCATTTCCACCAAGCCATGCAAGATATGTTACCGCTGTGAGAGCACATAAACCTTCATTTGTACAGATATTGCTTGTGGCTTTACTACGTCTTATATGCTGTTCCCTGGTTTGAAAAGTCATACAGAACGCTCGTCTGCCATCAAGGTCTTTTGTCATACCGATTATACGACCAGGCATCTGGCGTAAAAACTCGTTTTTACAAGCAAAAATACCGAGGCTTGAGCCACCAAAGTCCATTGGGTTGCCAAAGGCTCTTCCCTCACCAATCACAATATCAGCACTATAAGCACCTGGGCTTTTTGTTATTCCAAGTGAGATTGGATCAACTCCGACAACAAAAATAGAGTTGTTGTCTTTCACGATTTTACAGATTTTTTCAACATCATCCTCAAAAACACCAAAAAAGTTAGGATTTTCAATGTAAACACCCGCTGTGTCGTTGTCAATATTTTGTTTTAGTTTGTCTAAATCAAGTTTTCCTGTTTTATTATCATATGGTATTTCTCTGATTTTTATACCTGGACCTTTTGTATAGTTTTTTAGAACAGATTTTTTCTCCCAAGAAATGTTTTGAGGTATCAAGAAGGTTTTTTTCTGGTTTATTCGCGAACACATAAGTGCTGCTTCACCTAGAGCAGTTGCACCATCATACAATGATGCGTTTGAGATATCCATACCTGTTATCTCTGCGATTATACTCTGGTACTCAAACATGGATTGCAGGAAACCTTGTGATGTTTCTGGTTGATATGGTGTGTACGCTGTGTAGAATTCTGAACGAGAGATTATGGACTTGACCGCAGGTGGGATGTAGTGTAGTTTTATTCCTCCACCTAAGAAGCTTGTTATTTTACTGTTTTTGTTGGCTAGTTCTCTTAGTTTTTGTTCTGTTTCCTGTTGGGTTAAACCTTTTGGGATGTTTAGATTTTTAACTCTTATTTGTTTTGGAATATCTGAAAACAGTTCGTCTATATCGTTTAACCCTGTTTCTTTGAGCATGTTGTTTTTTATTGTTGAGTTTGGGACGAAGTTCATAAGAATCCCCCATGACGGTAACAATATTGTGTTAAAGAAACTTATTATGAGCAAACTAGGCTTCGAAACAAAATTTGATTTGTTCAATAGACTATTATCTTTTTTCGATAAGAATTGTCAAATAAGCTTTATAAACGATTAGGCAGAAAATAGATGATAAAAATCTTAGAAAAACATGTGAGTGAAGAAATATGAAGAAAGTAATATTATTACTGATAATTATAGGAATGCTGTTGAACACAGTTCCACTTAATATAGGCGCAAAAGAAATTGCTATTGGATCACAACCCGATATGGAAATGAGCGCTGTTGAAAAATCAATTAATACAGATGTTAAAACAAGTGGTGGTTCCAAAAGCTTATTCCCCTCTGAATCACGATTAAAAGAACCAGAATACGTACCAGGGGAACTAATAGTGAAATTCAAAGATGGCGTAAATATGAATATAATTTCAACGCCTTCGAATAAACCTTCTGAATCTGCTATCTATAAAGTTATAACAGATGAAGGAGAATCAACTATGTATCCAGGCGAAACAATAACAATTGGTGATAATTCTTTTACAATACCTTGTGATACTACAAACACATATGAGACATTGCCGATATCTACAGAGGGATTTCTAACTACAGGCATTCGATCAATAGATGAACTAAATATGCAATATGGCGCAACAACAGCTGAACACATATTTGCTGAAGAAACCGATCCATCTTTTTCAAATATCTATAAATTACAGTTTCCAAGTAATATGGATATGTTTGCTGTTGCAGATGAATATAGCAACGATATAAATGTAGAGTTTGCAGAGCCAAACTACATAGGTCATCTTTGTGGAACAGAAGAAATTGGAGATAAGTCTATTTCTTATAATCCTATCGCTCCTAGTGTTATCCCTGATGACCCATATTTTGATATGCAATGGGCGCTTGATAACACCGGTCAAAACGGAGGAACTCCTGATGCTGACATTGATGCTCCTGAAGCATGGGATACAGAAACCGGAGATGAAGACGTTGTAATAGCTGTGATTGACACTGGTGTGGACTATACAAACCCTGATCTTGGAAACTGCACTGATGGCATCATTGAGATTGAGTGTAATTTTGAATCACCACATCCCATAAATGATACGTTTGGGCAGACAATCAGTTTTCCAGAATATGATAGTTTTTCAGTTCATTTTACAAGAATAAATCTTGTCCAAGGCGCGATTATATTCGATTTCGCTGAATCTACTAATTATGGTTTTATTGGAGATGTCAATCTCACTGATTATTGGCTTCCTTTTACTGAATATGGCTATCCAACAATAACAATAGAAGGTGGACCTCTAGGAAATGGCTCTGGAGGATGGGGTTATAAAATCGACAAGGTAAAACTAATGACGTGGACAAATCTTAGCGAGCAATCAGACAAATTTGTTGATGGTTATGATTTTCGCCACGATGACCCAGATCCTATCGATGATATTGGTCACGGTACTCATTGCGCTGGTATAGCAGCCGCAGTAATGAATAACGGCGTTGGTATCGCAGGTGTGGCTCCAAACTGTAAAATAATGCCTATTAAAGTAGGAGGGTGGTCTGGAATAAGTGAAGAAGATGCTGCTGATGGAATTAATTATGCTGTTGATAATGGTGCAGATATAATTAGTATGAGTTGGGGAGGTCCTATTGTTCAAAGCAAACTCGTGGAGCGTGCTCTCATCTATGCTGATCTAAACGGTGTAGTTCTTGTGGCTGCAGCAGGAAATGATGCAATTTCCAGTAAAGAACTGTCTTTTCCTGCTTCATATGATAAAGTAATTGCAGTGGCAGCGACAGATAGAAATGATACAAAAACTTTGTGGTCAAACTATGGTCCATGGGTTGATGTCGCTGCGCCAGGGAATGACATTCTATCGCTGAGAGCTCACGCTACAGACATGTATAATACATATCCTCCTTGGAAATATTGTGTTCCACCATTTGATACTAATGCAATACTATATCGGGCATCTGGTACAAGCATGTCCTGTCCGATGGTTGCTGGCGTAGTAGCTTTGATATTGTCAAAAAATCCGAGTCTTACACCTCGCGAAGTTCTAACTGTTTTGCGTTCTAGTACTGATCCGGTTAATTCTGATAAATACATAGGAACAGGAAGGATAAATGCTCATACAGCAGTGGATAAAGCAGCTCATGTAGTCGCAGAACTTGATGACTCTCTAGTCTATAAGGCTCTTGAAGGCAGAAATGCGGTTATAAAAGGAACGGCAAAGGGATTAGAGTTTGAAAGATACACAGTGGAATATGGTTTAGGGATATATCCTGATAGTTGGAATTTAATAGGTGGTGGCACCAGTCGTGTTTATGGTGGTAAATTGGCTTCATGGGACGATACTACAACTGTTGAAGATGGAGTCTATTCAATAAGATTGACAGTAACTTCAGGTGATTTAACTTATGAAGATAGAACGACGGTAATAGTAGATAACGTAGCCTCTGAGTTTTATGTTGATGATGATTATACTGGTTCCACTCCGGGTTGGCAGATAGATCATTTTGACAAAATACAAGATGCTATTAATATTTGCGCCGGGAAAGACAAGATATATGTAAGTAGCGGAACATATTATGAAGCATTAACCGTAGAAAGTGGCAGATCGGCAATTTTGATTGGTGAAAACAGAGAAGATACTATAATTAATAGCAGTGGACAAATGTACGAAGAAATAGACTTATTTGGCAGTATAAACATTAGCCATTTCACAGTAGAATCTAGTACAATCATTGGTTTTTTTACATCAAATAATGTAATATCAGATAACAAATTTATATATACTAATTCTGATGGCTGGGGTATTCTTCTAGCCTTCTCGTCAAATAATGTTATTTCTAAAAATATTATAATCAACTTGTGCCCCTCGCCTTTTAATTCTCAAGCAATATCTCTAGCATTTAATGCCCATGATAATATTATTTCTGATAATATAATAGAGAATGGTGATGGAATAAAACTCGCTTTAGTTGCTAAGCGAAATACAATCTCAGGAAATAATGTAAATTTTATCGGACTGTCGATGATGTGTCACAATAACGAAATATTCAATAACATAATCACTGGTGACTCATACTACGGTTCGGGCTTAGGCTTAGCTTGTGGGCGTTTCAATAAAATTCACGACAATGATATTTGTAACATTGTAAGCTCTCTGGGTTCTCCAACCACAGGGATTGCTCTTTTACCATCTAACGGAGACGAAGGTCTTAAACTTCTTGTTCAAAATTCTATTTTCAACGAAATTTCAAACAACACTATTTCGAATTGTGATTATGGAATAATTTTAAG
>Ga0172362_10006108_pt1 | contig 10376 bp, 7 predicted proteins | sample LakKivs1_kivu2a2_FD_114534 | JGI IMG/M metagenome (GOLD analysis project Ga0172362, IMG submission 114534) | Sediment microbial communities from Lake Kivu, Rwanda - Sediment s1_kivu2a2 | ecosystem: Environmental > Aquatic > Freshwater > Lake > Sediment | place: Rwanda: Western Province, Lake... | reverse complement strand
CGTTTCAAGGTTTCACGATCGCCGTCTAAGACGGTATCGTCCCGAGAGAAACCTATTGTGTTGAGCAGTCTATCTATCACCTTTTCATATGCTTTTCTCTCACAGGTTTTCTGATCAATAATCACAAAGGCGACCGAGCGTTTCCCCTGTTTTACTCCCATCTTCGCTAACGCTTTTTTAATCTGCCGGTCACCAGAGGCGTAGAGAAGAATCTCTAATGATAGTGAATTGGTTGATTGTGTTCCTTGCTGAAATGCTCGTAGCGCGTGCTCAGCAGCTGAGATAAGGTGTTCTTTTCCATACACCACGGTCGCATCAAGTGCTTGAACGGTGATGTTCTCTTGTTGTGAAAACTCGGTGAGTTGTTTTAAAAAATCTTCAAGATGATGCACGGTTCCTTTCGCTCCAAATACGAGGATCATAGTCGACGACCTCTCAACACTTTATTCCCCTGGTTTGTCTTTTCTCCAATCTGTTGTTTAATGTTGGTTGCGATCGCTTTTCCAATAGGTTTAATCCTTGCGAGACGCTCCACAGGAACCTTCCGTAAATCATGCACGGTTTTAAACCCTTCATTGAACAAAGCACGTGCACGCACCCGCCCGATACCCTTCAACGATACTAGGTTCAGCAGTTCTTCCTTACACCCATTCTGAACACGGATGATTAAATTACTAACATCAGACACACAGGAAAAATTGTACATCCGCGCGTACTCCCGCGTTGCGTGCAACAACCATTCTGCGACCTCGACAACCGTATGTACATCACCAGGCCAGATGTTATATTTCGTCACCAACGTATCGTATGGTACCTCATCGATCCAATCTTGGAGGAGGAATGCGGTTTTCAGATCGCTTAAGAACCATTCGTAATCATCGCTACCAGCAACCGGAACGTCCAGGAGAATCGTTGATTCTATTTGTTGTGCTTTCTCTTCAACCCAGGAATCACTTCCTCGTAAGTATAACGAACGCAGGTCAGGGGTTGCACAGATCGCATGGAGAAACGATAAGGGTGTTGTGTCCCTATCACAGGAACGCTCTAAAGCGTTTTTTAATTGCACCGCAGACAGAGGATCGATATATAATGAAGACGTCCGTGTACCAAACAACGTCGAGATATACCCGATATCTATCTGTTCGATGAAACCATTGGAGACCAGGAACTCAACTGCGGTATCAACCTCATTTTTTATCGTGTATTTGTCTGCTTGATACGCGTAAAACGTGCTTTCAATGAACTTGTACATGCTCTCGGTATCACGCACAAAACTTGTGGCAATCGCAGCGAGCAGATGCATTCGCAAGGCTGCTTGACTCCCCAGTTTTGAATAGATCGGCTCAGTATCCGCAAGCACATAATTGTAGAAGATCTGATCCCGCTGGTTACTGTCCTTTGCAATCGTAATTGCTTCTCCGACGCTGTCGTAGCGAGGCCGACCTGCTCGTCCTGCCTGTTGTTTGTATTCGAGAATCGGAATCGGTGTCATCCCGTAGTTTTCATCGTACCGCCAGAGGTCACGGATGATCACCCGTCTGGCAGGGATGTTGACACCAGCAGCAAGCGTGGGGGTAGCAACAATACATTTGATGAGATGGTCTTTGAATCCTTGTTCTACTAACCGACGATGTGATGCCTCCAGCCCAGCATGATGAAACGCTGCACCTTTCTCCACTGATGTTAAGAGTGAGTGTTCCACCGAAACAATCTCGCTTTCCCCGTGTTTCAGATGGGACACGATTTTTTTTAAGGATTTTTTTTCCTCATCACTCAACGTTGTGTTAACAATGTCTGATAAACGTGCAGCTAGAGAGATCGTTGATTTCCTGTTGTTCACAAAAATCAAGGTCTGTCCACCATCACGGAGTGATTCCTCGACAAGGAGATCCAATGCTTGTTTCTCATCACCAGTGATTTTCTTGGTGGACCCATCGTTGAATTTAACGGTATGTTGAAAGAACACGCCTTCTTTGAGAACCACGGGTCGCCAGTCTGATTGAACGAGTTTTGCATCAAGCCAATCAGCAAGCTCAACAGCATTCTTAATCGTAGCTGATAACGCGATAATCTGAGTATGAGGGTTCTGTGCTTTGAAACGAGCGATGATGACCTCGAGGGTTGGACCACGCGAGGGGTCATGAATCAAATGGACTTCATCGATCACGAGCACCTGTATTTTTTCAAGCCAGCTGATCCCATGCCGGAGGAGTGAGTCTGCTTTTTCTGAGGTACACACGATGATATCATATTTTCCAAGTCGAGTATCTGATTCGTCCAGATCACCGGTCGATATCCCCACTTTTAAACCCAGGGACTCAAACGCCTTGAGATCCTCGTATTTCTCCCGTGCGAGCGCACGTAGGGGAACCACGTACACTGCTTTTCCTTTTTCTTTTCGTAACCGTTGAACAATGGCAAGATACGCTATCAGACTCTTTCCAGCAGCAGTCGGAATAGAAAGCACTAAATGCTTACCTTCCAACGCGTACGGAAGTGCTTCTGCCTGGGGAGGATACAACTCTTCGATTCCTTGTTGTTTCAGAAGCGTGGAAATCTCAGGGTCTAACAGCGTCTCCTGTATTTTCATGTCAAACTCGCAATAGGGAAAGAGGTTATAAAACAAAAGGTTATTCCTATCCGCAACCAAACCATGGTGATACTATGGGCCGAAGACAAACAATGATGGAAAAATTCAAGATACAAATGAAAGCGTATCGAAAGAAACGGATGAAAAGCGATAGTACACCGTTTCTCCCACCAGATGGTGTCGTCTATGTTATTGATTCATTGGATCCTGGGAAAAAGATACAGGTCCAAGTCGTGAAAACCGCGGTACGTAGTCAACGCAAAGTAATTGATACGCTCGCCTGCCCAGTCTGCGGCAATGAAATGGAATGGGATAACAACTGGGAAGCATTCACCTGCTCAAAACATGGAAAACGAGGGATTTACGAGCTCTGTATTAAATAAAAAAAAGAAGATAACTGACAGGTATAAGTATACCTTCTCATATTAGGGGGTTGTGAAAATCTATGGTAGAAGAAAAAGTAGGAATCATTGAGCATTTCTTCACCAATATTAGTGTCGCAGCAATCAAACTCACAGATGGTCAAGTCGCTGTCGGTGACACCCTGCATTTCGTCGGCACTCATACAGATTTCACGCAAACCATTGACCGAATGGAAATCAACCGAAACCCTGTTACGGTGGCAAAAAAAGGAGACGCGATAGGTATCAAAGTCTCTAGTAGAGTCCACGAACACGATATCGTCTATAAAGTCCCAAAAGGTGAAGAATAAGTATGAAGGAAATGGCTGAAGTACGAGAACTAAAAGTTGGTCGATACGTCATCATAGATGAAGAACCATGTAAAATTATGAGTATCTCGACCTCTAAACCAGGGAAGCATGGAGAAGCAAAAGCAAGGATAGAAGCTGTTGGTATTTTCGACGAACAGAAACGCTGCGTCGTCCATCCTGTGAAACACAAAGTATCGGTGCCTATCATCGATAAGCGAAGCGCACAGATTCTTGCGTTAATAGGAAGTGATGTCGTTCAGCTCATGGATATGGAAACCTACGAGACCTTTGAAATGCCGATCCCTGAAGAATTTAAAGGCCAGATTACACCAGGGAAAGAAATTTTATATTTGCAAGCGATGGGGAAACGAAAAATAACCCGTGCTACCTAGATAATTATTATTAAAAAGAGGTTCGGTTTCATTGCCCATGGATTTTCCAAACTATTTTGCTGACGCTGAAGAGGATGGAGAGCACGCACGCTTTGTGATCGCTGGTGTTCCTTTCGAAAAAACATCCTCCTTTCGCCATGGCGCTGATCAAGGTCCTGATGCGATCAGACAGGCGAGCTGGAATTTTGAACAGTATGACCTGCGAACACAGGTGAACATGAAGGACATCCCTGTTCACGATTATGGGAACCTTGATGTTCATGACAGTAGCTCACGAGACGTTTTTGAGGCAACAAAAAAATATGCGACCCGTATGCTTGAGAAAAAGAAAATCTTGATAACCATGGGTGGGGACCATTCCATTACCCCCGGCCTCGTATCTGCATTTCCAAAGGATACAGCTGTACTCTCTTTAGATGCGCATATGGACTATCGACAGAAGTATAAAAACGATGTGTACAACCATGCCTGTGTCATCAAACGAATCGCTGATCATCTCGATGTTCATAACATAGCAGTGTTTGGGATTCGGTCTGCAGAAAAAGAAGAATATGATCTCGCACAACAGCATGGTTTGTTTTTCCTTGACGCTTTTACCATTAAAAAAATGGGAATGCAAAAGGCATTACAACAAACAAGAGAACATCTGAAACAAAAAAACATCTATCTCACTATTGATATTGACGTGGTTGATCCAGCTTTTGCTCCTGGGACAAGTACCCCAGAGCCGTTTGGGCTTCATCCGTTCGATATCCTGGATATTATCGACCTGTTCTCACCGCAGCTGATAAGCCTTGATCTTGTGGAAGTCTGTCCACCTTACGATCATGGTCAGACCGCAGTGCTTGCAGCAAAACTCATCAGGTCTGCAATGGGCGCTATTTGGAAACATCAAAAGGAGTAACTTTTTATAGGAAAACCTCATTCAGCACGCTCATGCAAAAGGAAAAAGTAGCTTTGATTGTGCTAGTAATTGTAGTGGTGGCATCCTTATCTGTTTTTCTCATTGCGGTGAATACTGATATCTTTGAAAATCTCTTCACAGAACCAAAAGTCATTGCAGTTGGAGATTGTGTGAATGTTAGTTATATAGGGAGATATGCGTCAAATAACTCAGTTTTTGATTCATCGTATACTGATTGGGCGAATAAAACAGGAAGCAATCCACTCCGTATTTTTGTAACTACTAATAAAACAGCATCTCCTCCAGCAGGATATGAACAATATTCGTCTAATTACATACAAGGAATGCTAGAAGGTTTAGTCGGATTACGAGAACGACAAACCGCTACCATTGATGTGTCACCTGAGAAAGGATATGGTGTGCGACGACTTGCAGTCGACGATACCTTTTACACGGCATCCCTGACGTATAGTACGTCTAGTACACCTTTTAATTTCACTGTTAAAACCATTGATATCAACGCTGAAAATGTCATCCTCCAATGGCTCAATGTTGACAACCTTGGAAACTTCACGCTTCCTGATGGGATTCTCATGGAGAATCTTGAAAACGCTATGTTCTCTATTTATGATCCTCTTCCACCGTACTACATCTGGCCAAATGCATCACGGATCATCAACATAACCAATGAGAATGTCATTATTCAAACCACGCCTCTCTCAGCAACGAATATATCAGAAAGTGTGATTTTTGCGACCGTTGGGAATAAAATGGCGTTTGTCTACCCCGATGCAACGACTGCTTTCTGGAATGATACCATCATCTCTCTCCAAAGTTCACCAGTCAAAGGATCCAAATATGTGTTCGAATACGAAGGTGTCATCTTCAATATCACCATCGGCAATGTAACAGCGACCAACACCAATATCACGATAGAAATGGGTGGGCAAACCCAGGAGCTTGAGTTAAACAACACTCTTGAATTTAACAGAACCTATACCATGAGACGTATCTATCGGATCCCGATCATGTTTGCCCAATATACTGTCGCAGCTGATCTTGATGCTCAAGGCTATAGTCTGAATCAATTAGCAGGGGAACGACTCCTCTTTGAAGTCACGATTGAAAAAGTCTATAAAACCTCTTAACTCGAGCCAGAAGTACCTGAGGAGAGCTGATGTTGGATCTCACGTTCTGCTCTCTCTAAAAACTCTTCTTCTTTTCCTTTTGGTATCGTAGCACCAGCAGCTATGTTATGACCACCGCCAATCCCTTGAACCGTTTCCGCTGCTCGTTTCATTACTAGTGATAAATCCACGCCTCGGTCCACCACCGCCTGGGTAGTCCTGGCTGAGACTTTCACATCACCATTCTCTGTCGTCGCAAACCCGATGAGAGGAATATCAGAGGGCACCTCATCAGAGTTAAGCATCATATTCGTCACAATCCCAATGATCGTATCTCGAATCCCATCACCTGCATGGAAGTATTGGACATAGGTTCGTTTCACGATTTTTTCTTCTTTAGCAAACTGCAGTCCTTCTACAAGGTTATGTCGATGACCTCGGAGCAGACTGCGTGCTTGTTTCAACCATTTCTCCCGATCACCAAGGCAGACTTGCAGGCCAACCTCATATTGACCGTAGCGGGCTGTGGAATTCAGCAGGGTTGCGAACTCTTTGGCATCATGAAGCTCTGAGCCTTCCTCCTCTTTAGAGAGAAGATAGGTTTCCCCGAGGATTTGACGGGCAACCTTATAACCAAAGCCTTTGGTGAGGAACATCTCAGCAAGAGCAGAGAGAATCGTTTGTCTCTCGTCTTTGGAAAGATCAATCCACCGACGCCAAGCATCACCCTCTTTCAATCGAATCGACAGATCCTGTAAAAACGCGGTGCACGCCTCTTCCCTGCCGCTCAACCCAGGGATCGATGGATCACTTGCATACTGTAAGAGCTTCGCGAGGGGACGTGTTTCTTTACCGAAATACCGAAGGTCCTTTTTTTTCTCAAGAAGACCGAGTTCTTCTCCTTCCTGAAAAATCGTGGTATTCATCCCGTACAATTGACAAAACCTGCGGTCTTGTAAATCACCAACCGCACCAACAATAGCAAGGGGAGCTAAATCCTTATTTTTATGACTTAATGTCTTTGCAACAAGGTACGTGGTTCCCGCACCACTAATCTCATAGGAACCATCTTTTCCGAATAAATGGGGGTTCAGATGAAAGGATGCATCGGTTTCTCCTGGGCACTCGTGATGATCAGTGATAATCTTCTGCATCTCAGGGTATTGGGAAGCTATCCCGCTTCCTAAATCAGTGAACCACACGAGTTCATGGTCTTCATCCAGGAGCTTCTTAATGACCATTTCATCAAGTTGTTTTACGCATTCAACGGAATAGTCTTTCCCAGCGCGTTTTAACGCCTCTGAAGCGATCGCACCAGCAGTGATGCCATCTGCATCAATATGGGTCACAATATGAATTTCTTTGGATTTCCGAATAATCTGCGCTAATTCACCAGCTCGTTGTAGCAAAATAAACACCAGACTATAAAAAAGAATAGAGAAGGGGATGATTAGGTTTTTGGTCCCTCATCCCATGCGTTATTTTTGTTCAGCTAAGCTCTTGTACATTCGATAGCGACTCAGAACACTTTGTTCGAGTTGTTTATGTAAGCGTTCTGCTTCATCAGGGAATGTTTTTGTCAGTGCTGCATATCGGACCTCACCCATGAGGAAATCATGAATAGTACCATTTGGTTCAGCTGAATCGAGCTGGAACGGGTTTTTCCCTTCAGCAACAAGACGTGGATCGTAACGATAGAGTGGCCAGTACCCTGATTCGACTGCGCGTTTTTCTTCTTCCTGGGTTTTCCCCATACCTGCTTTGATACCATGGTTGATACAGGGTGCGTACGCGATGATCAATGAAGGTCCGTGATAGGATTCTGCTTCTTTAATTGCTTTTACATATTGATTTTTATTCGCACCCATCGCTACTGATGCGACGTAGACATATCCGTAGCTAATCGCCATGAGTCCCAGGTCTTTCTTTTTGGTTTTCTTTCCTGATTCTGCAAACTTGGCGATGGAACCGATAGGTGTTGCTTTTGATGACTGTCCACCAGTGTTTGAGTAAACCTCGGTGTCAAATACGAGCACGTTGATATCTTCGTTCATCGCAAGCACATGGTCAAGACCACCGTAGCCGATATCGTACGCCCAGCCGTCACCACCCAAAGACCATATCGATTTCTTGGTGAGCATGTCTCGTGACTCCCAGATTTCATTGAGCAAGGAGTCGCTATGGTTCTTTTCCAGTAATGTTTTAATGGTCTCGCTTGAAGCTTTGGATTGATCTGCATCATCCATATGGTCTAACCAGTTGGTCAATGCGTTTTTCAGTTCACCTGATGTTTTTCCTACTGCTTGAGTAACAATGTCTTTGAGTTTTGCTCGACGCTGCATGGTTGCAAGCACCATACCAAAACCATACTCTGCATTGTCTTCGAAGAGAGAGTTCGCCCATGCGGGTCCAAACCCTTTTTCGTTCACGGTGAACGGGACTGATGGTGCAGAACCACCCCAGATAGAGGAGCACCCAGTTGCATTCGCAATAATCATCCTATCACCATACAACTGAGTAATGGTTTTCAGATACGGTGTTTCACCGCATCCGGCACATGCACCTGAAAATTCAAACAATGGTTTCTGGAATTGTGAGCCTTTGACTGTGTATTTATCAAATCCACCGGTTCGAATCGGTAGTTTTTCAGAGTATTGTTGTAAGGGGATTTGTTTTGTTATTTGTGTTGCTAATGGTTTCATAACTAGGGCTTTAACTTTTGCTGGGCAGATGTCAGCACAGTTCCCGCAGCCCATGCAATCCTCGGTGTACACTTGAATTCGGAAGTTGAGACCTTCTGCTTCTTTTCCTACTGCTTTCTTGGTGTCAAATCCCTGCGGTGCTTTCTTTGCTTCATCTTGTGTCACAAGCACTGGCCTGATTGCTGCATGCGGACACACCATGGCGCATTGGTTACATTGAATACAGTTTTCCATCAGCCATTCAGGGACATTGATTGCCACCCCTCGTTTCTCATATTTCGTGGTTCCTGGTGGGAAAATACCAGCAGGGGTGAACACGCTTACCGGAAGTTTATCTCCTTGTTGAGCAAGCATCGGGCACATGACTTTCGTGATAAACTCTGGTTGGGTTTTTGCTATCGGTGTATCGTCAGGGAGATTTTTCCAGGAATCAGGATAGTGAATTTCTTGAATGCCTTTCAATCCTTCATCCACGGCTTTCCAGTTCATTTCAATGATGTTCTGACCTTTCTTTCCATAGGTTTTTTCTATAGCCTCTTTCAGATATTTCACGGCCTCATCAATCGGTAATACTTTGGAGAGTTTGAAAAACACGATCTGCATAATCATGTTGATACGGCCACCAAGACCGATTTGTTCAGCGATTTTTACTGCATCGATGTTGTAAAATTTTAGTTTCTTTTGTGCTATGGCTTTCTTTATCGAATTAGGAAGACAGGTTTCCATGGTTTCCAAGGTCCAAGGTGAATTCAACACAAAGGTACCACCCTCACGGATTCCTTCAAGGAGATCATACTTATCCACGTATGATGGTTGATGACAAGCAATGTAGTCAGCGTTGTCGATGAGATACGAGGAATGAATAGGGGATGTCCCGAATCGCAGATGCGACATGGTGACTCCGCCAGATTTCTTAGAATCATAGGCAAAGTATCCTTGGACGAATAAGGGGGTGTTATCTCCGATAATTTTTATAGCGTCTTTATTAGCACCCACGGTTCCGTCACCACCGATACCCCAGAATTTACAGCGGATGAGGCCTACTGGAGCTGTATCGATTGGCTCGCCCAGTGCAAGGGAGGTATGGGTGACATCATCGTTTATGCCAACAGTGAAATGGTTTTTCGGTTGGTTGTTTTTTAGATTATCAAACACTGCTTTTGCCATGGTTGGTGTGAAATCTTTCGAACCAAGACCGTAGCGACCACCGACTACAAGGGGGTGCATATTACGATCATGGAGAACGCTGCACACATCAAGGTACAATGGTTCTCCAAATGCTGCTGATTCTTTGGTTCGTTCAAGGACCGCTATTTTTTTCACTGTTTTTGGAAGGGCGTTGATGAAATGATCGGTAGAGAAGGGTCGGTATAAACGCACTTTAAGGAGACCGACTTTTTCTCCTTTCTTTCGTAAAAAGTCAACGGTTTCTTCAACGATTTCAGCACCGGAGCCCATCATGATGACGGCACGGTCTGCGTCAGGGGCGCCCACATAATCAAAGAGGTGGTAGGATCGGCCAGTCAGTTTGGAGATCTTTCCCATTTCTTCTTCGACAATCTTGGGTACTGGTTGGTAGAATTTATTGGCTGCTTCAGTTACTTGGAAATAAATGTCAGGGTTCTGTGCAGTCCCTCGTTGATGGGGATGCTCTGGATTTAACGCGCGTTGTCGATGTTTTTTAATAGCACCCCAGTCTACGAGTCGTGCCATATCCTCGTAGTCAATCATCTCTATTTTTTGTATTTCATGAGAGGTTCGGAATCCATCAAAGAAATGGAGGAACGGTACACTTGCTCGTAGCGTGGAGAGATGTGCAACCAGAGCAAGGTCCATCACTTCTTGAACTGTGTTAGAGGAGAGAATCGCAAATCCTGTTGGTCGTGTTGCCATGACAGCCTGATCCTCTCCGAAAATAGACAATGCTTGACCAGCGATTGCTCGACCCG
>Ga0172362_10006106_pt1 | contig 10377 bp, 10 predicted proteins | sample LakKivs1_kivu2a2_FD_114534 | JGI IMG/M metagenome (GOLD analysis project Ga0172362, IMG submission 114534) | Sediment microbial communities from Lake Kivu, Rwanda - Sediment s1_kivu2a2 | ecosystem: Environmental > Aquatic > Freshwater > Lake > Sediment | place: Rwanda: Western Province, Lake... | reverse complement strand
ATAAGAATAGCTATGTATACCTTCAAATCTTTGCCAAGTGTTCATGCAGATCTCAAGCTCTGGATTGCTAACGTAATCTTTTAAAGAATGAATACTTCTAGATAGCATGCTATCTCCAAGAGTTTGAAATTTTAAATTAGTGTCAAATACAAATCTCTCTTGGCCAGTTAAATCTTTATAATCACTACGATCTTTATTCAGAGCAATTTCGTGAGGCCACCAAAAAAATTCTTCTTGTTTTTTAAATAATTCAAAAAATATAGGATATTTAAAACGATCATATCTCTGTAAATTTAAATCTTCTCCAAAGAATAATGGCTGTTTACTATGGTCTATATTTTTCATATTTAATACGCTTTTCATGGATTATAATTTACACGCTCCAGAAGAGCAATCTCTGTCTTCTTTTTGATTCATTAGTTGCTCTTTATCTCCATCGTCTGTATTATTGTAATATAAGCTAATTAAACCAAGGGCGTATGCTTGCATAATTTCTTTCATTACTTTTGCATCTGGTAGAACATTATTTTCATAATGAGAGTAGTTATAGTATACGTTAGTTGATATTGCCATGTCAATATATTTTTGTATAACAGCATTAACTTTTAAAATTCCAGAATTATCTTTTAAATCATAAGCTAATTCATAGTTATCATCATATTTTCCAATCCCTGGAACTAATACTGGAAGTTTACCCATCTTACTCATTTTGTAAGTAATTAAGCTACGGATAGGCTCAAGTCCATTAGTAGAAGACTGAATAACTGAACTGCTCTCGCAAGGCATGCAAGAAGATAGAGTAGAATGTCTTAATCCAAATTCTTTAATATCTTTTCTTAATTTTTCCCAATCAAGAGAAAGTTTTCGTTTGCAAATTTCATCAACTTTATCTTTGTATGTATCAATTGGAAGTATACCTTTTGCATATTTTGTTCTATCAAATTTTTCACATTTACCTTTTTCTTTTGCTAGTTCAAGACTAGATTTCAATAAATAATATTGAAAATGCTCCATCCATTCATCTAGTATTGGAAGCGTTTTGTCTGATGTATATTTTAATTCATTTTTAGCAAGGTAAGCTGCTAAATTTGTAATACCTATTCCTAGACTGCGGCGTTTTTTTGCAAAATTTTTAGCAGCAATATTAAAATAATCTTGTATTTCAATAATCTCATCTAAGAATCTTACTATAAGATCACAAGTTCTTTCAAGATCCTGCCAATTTTTAATCTCAAGTATATTCACTGCTGAAAGAATACACATGCCTATTTCTCCGTTTTCATCATGATAATCGTTCAATGGAACTGTAGGATGAATAACTTCTGTGCATAAATTACTCATTGTGACTTTATCTAACCATGCTCCATGATTATTTGCGTGATCCACATTAAGAATATAAATTCTTCCAGTCTCTACTCTCTCTTTAATTATTAATGAGAATAGTTTTCTAGCTGAAATTTTTTTCTTTATTTTTAATTTTTTAGTTTCACATTCTTTATATACCTTATCAAAGTCTTTTGTTCCCCAAGCTTCGTATAATTCTGGAACTTCCGCTGTATTAAATAATACAATATCTTCATCTTTTAATACTCTATCGTAAAATAATTTACTCATTCCTACTGTGTAATCAAGTTTACGAACTCTATTATCATCTGTTCCTGCGTTATTTTTTAATACAACAATATCTTCTATTTCATAATGCCACCATTGAATATTACAAGTTGCACTCCCACCTCTAAGTCCATTTTGTTGCCATGCTTTTACGCTGCTCTCATAAATTTTAAGAAATGGTATAAGTCCAGTATGAACTACCTCTCCATTCTTAATTGGAGAACCTATAGCTCTAATTTTAGAAACATCTATGCCAATACCACATCTACTTGCAGTAGCCATGCTTACAGCTGTTGCGCTTGCTGTGATACTATCTCTAGAATCATCGACTCCAATCAAACAGCAACTAGCATAGTTTTTACTTGGAGTTCTTACTCCAGCCATGACTGGAGTTGGTAAATTTATTTTATGTTTGCTTATTGCATCATAAAATTTACGAACATAGGACAATCTTGTTTCTTTAGAATAATTTATAAAAGCGTAAGCTGCAATTAATATATAAGCGAATTGAGGTGTTTCGTAAATCTTTCCAGTAACTCTATCTTTGATCAAGTACTTATCGCATAATTGTTTAATTCCAGCATAAGTAAAACTATAATCTCTTTCATGATCAATAAATTCTCCCATTTTATTTAATTCATCTTCGTCATATTTTTCTAGAATAATCGGATCGTATATTTTATTTTTTAGACCTTGATTAATGAATTCTAGTAATCTTGGTGCATGCTTGCCTTTCCAAACGTCTTTTCTTAATTGATAATTTAAAAGTCTACCAGCAACAAATTGATAGTTTGGTTTTTCTATAGAGATTAAATTTGCAGCAGATTCAATTAATAGTTTATGAATTTCTTTGGTGGAAATTCCTTCGTGCATATTTATTTTTGCATTTATCTCTACATCAGTTAGACTAACTCCAGAATATCCATCTATAGCCCAATTAATAACTCTATGAATTTTTTCTATATTAAATTTCTCGTTAGCACCATTTCTTTTTTTTACATTTATATTTTTACTCATACGAAAAAACTTACTTGTGAATATAAGTTTACAGTACTTTTCAGTATTATAAAAGAAAAAAAACTACGTTATTAACAAATAGATAAAACTTATATTAGATCTGTGTACGTAATTCTTATAGTTTATCTTCCCAATGAGCTCCTGCAAAGCGAAGCTTTCCCTGTGATCAGGGTATTTTAAGCTAATTGATTCTTCTTCCCAATTGAGTCCATAAGCCTTTCGGCCTGCCTAGCACTTATCGGATGTCGGTAGGATCATCCATCGCGCGCTAGCCCTTACACCTACACACCCTAAATTTCTTTAGGTTTCTCGGGTCGCAAGCTTCGTTAGCGTTGCCCGACGTTTGAATCAATGTAACTTGCCATTTATGTAAATGACGAAACTTGTGCTTTAGGCACTATATGTAGTATAATAACAAGTTATTTTTTGTTTGTCAAATTTATTTTTTATGTTATAATATTTAAATGTTTAGTATTTATAGTTCAGCTTTTAATCTAGTAAAGAATAATTTTGCATATAAAGAAGCTATAGATAATTTTTGCAATATAGCAGAAGAAGTTGTTATAGCTATAAATAAATCTGAAGATTCTACGTTAGAACAAGTAAAATCCTTGTCCTATAGTAATCTGAATATCATTGAAACAGACATATCCTATTCTGACCCACTTTTAGATGGCAAAGTAAAGAATGCAGCATTACAAGCAACAACAAAAGAATTTAAAATAGGACTAGATATGGATGAATATATACCATTAAACCAAAAGTCGATATGGGAAAATTTAGCCTATCAATTAAGATTTGACAATGTAGATTGCTATATGATACCATCATTGAATCTTTATAAGGACAGAAATCACTATTTTTCAATTACAAATAAATGGTATTTACATAAATCTAATTTGTATCGCGGTGCAGTTAATTTTGCCAGAAGATCAAACGGAACAGTAGATACTTCCAGAAGTGACACTTGCGAATTGATTGACACAAATGGTAATTTAGTAAAATCGAAATACTTACCAAATGATATAAATTTGTTGAGACAAAAGAATGTGCCATTCGTGGTTCATTTAGGATATTTAAACTTTCAAGATAGACTATTAAGAAATAAAAACTTTTGGAAAAATCATTGGCAAATAGAATCTGGCGGAGAAAAGCCAAATCATAAAGTTCATGAATCAATACAAGAATTTAACGAACCATATTTTGAACACTTACTAGAGATATGAAGATAGCTTTAATTGGAAATGATTATGTTCAGCAATTTCCCATAATGAGTTATGGCGGGATAGAAACTGTAGTAGAGAACTTGGCTATTGGACTAGGCGAACACTTTAAAGACACAGTAAAATTTGATGTCTACGTGCCAAAGATTCTGGAAAAAGGAGATAAAAAATATAATTTTTCTATTATAGAAACAGATTTTATAGAAGGATCTAAGTCCGGTAAATCTTCGTATGCATTTATCAATGAAGTAAAATCTATAATAGATTCTAGTATAGATAAACCAGATGTAATATGGAGTCAAAGCGAGTGGTCTGCAAAAGCATTTCTAAATACAAAATATCCAGTTATATGTAATATGCATGCATCTTCTGGATGGGAAGATGGGAAATATATCTTTGCAAAAAATATCTTTTATAGATTTGTATCTAAGTATATATATGAATATACATTTCAAGATTCAAAAAATGACGAATTTATTAATGATGTTAAATCTCAAAGTTTCTGGTGTCACTCTGGCATGGTTGATGAAGAATATGAATTTGAAAAGGATAAAGAAAATTATGCTTTATGGGTAGCAGGACTTCATTGGGGATTAGAAGCAAAAGGCTTAGATATGTTTATAGAAATGTCCAAGAAGTCTGACGGAATTAAATTTTTAGCTTACGGTACTGGTAATAAAAATCTTGAAGACTATTTATATAGTCTGTCAAAACAAATTAAGAATTTTGAATTCATGGGGAAATTACATAGAGGTCAATCTCATAAAAATGCATATAAGAAAGCTAGATTTTTTTGTATGTTAAGTAAAATACCAGAAGCTTTTGGCAGGACTGGACTAGAAGCAATCTCAAAAGGCACACCAGTACTTGGCACAGAATATGGATCAATTCCAGAACAAGTAAATTTTCCAAATGTAGGCTTTTGTACAAATGATCAAGAGCTTATGCTATCTAAGATGAATAAAGATTTTGACTACAAACAATGTTTTGAATTTTCTAAAAGATATCATATTAAAAATGAAATAAATTATTTAATTAATAAAAGTAAAGAAATAATCTCTACTATATCACAATGAAAGAAATTAAGAATACGACACTTCTAACAATACTTGGAAACCCAAATCCATCGTACAAAGAAAGCTATGAATTTATAAATAAAATCCTAGATAGATCTTATTCTAAATTAAGATTTGAAAAAATTAAAATACTAGCATCAAGAGAAGAGCAATTTGATTTTGATAAGGATAATTTAACAATAGTTAAAATTGATCCTATGTCTCAAAGAGACTATAATATATTCTGTATTAATAGACTACATGAGTTTATAGATACAGACCATGTTTTAATTTTTCAAAACGATGGTTTTATATTAAACCCAGAAAATTGGGACGATGAGTTTTTGAATTATGATTACATTGGGGCTCCTTGGCCAAGTAATCAAGAGTCTAGAGTTGGTAACGGAGGATTCTCACTTAGAAGCAGGAGGCTTTTAGAGGCAACTAAAGATTTAGATTATATAGACAATATTGGCTTATCTGGCGGAAAATATACTCCAGAAGACTATTTAATATGTAGACATTATTATCAAAATATGATATCTAAAGGAATAAAATTTGCCCCGCTAGATATCGCAATAAGGTTCTCTTTCGAGCAAAAAATAACTGAATTCCCAAATTGGGATTATTCAATGTCTTTAGGGTTTCATGGATTATTTCAAGATGGTTGGGACAACGATCCTTTTAGACTAAGCTTAAAAAAAGAATATAATCTATTATGAATTTAACCATAGATAAATCTAATAGGCTTAAAAATGATGTGTCTTGGGAGTGGAATTATATGATGGATATATTTAGAGCTATAGATGAAATCAAGGAATTAAATGATTTTCATTTTATTTTTACAGATAATTTAGAACATATAGATATTAAGAATAAAGACAATACCGTAGTAATTATTGTATCGGATGAGAGATATATAATTCCTAAATATGCAAATCATGTAAAAGCTATATTTAAAAATTACGCTTTTCCAGATCAGGAAAATTTCAATATTTATCCAATACCTCAAGGCTATAATAAGAATGTTATTCATTTTCCAAAGAAAAATATATCAGAAAGAAAATATGAAGTTTCTTTTCAAGGTAATTTTCATACAACCCGTGGAATAGTGATACATAATATATTTCAAGCTTTAGAGAGTAGACGAATAAAAATTAATGGGCTTTTTAAACAAAGTGCAAATGGTTTAGAATATTCAGAGAATCTTTTAAACACAAAGATCTCTCTATGCCTAGATGGACAAATAACTCCCGAAAACTTTAGATTCTTTGAATCAGCCATGTTAGGATGCGTTGTTTTCGCTGGTCAAGATCTACCAAATAATTGGTTATATCAAAGTAATCATTTTGTTAAGGTAGATTGGAGAGATGCGATTGACATAGCAGATAAAATTATAAAACTTATAGATAGCAATGATGTTATGCAGCAATACTCTGATCTTTCGTATCAAGCATGGGAGGAAAAGTACTCTGGTCAAGCAGTTGCAAAATATATAAAAAGTAAATTAATATGATAACTATTTCTTATAATTACTCATCCAATGATTTTGAATTTCTAGAAAAAGCCATGGAAGAAGCTAGAAAAGTTACAGATGACATACAAATTTCATATGTAAATAAGTTTTTTGATGGAAGAGATGAGAATTATGAATTAATAGAAAAAACAAAATCATTAGTAATGAGCAGGGCATCAATAAATGAAATTCCATTTGATCCAGATATAAAAAAAATCATCGGAGATGAAAAGATGAGTTTTAAATACTGGCATAATTTATCAAGATTCAACAATTTTTCAAAAGCCAAATATGATTATATTCTTTTTCTTGATGGAGATGAGATTATTGAGGGAGACAACTTTAATAAATTTTTATCGAATATAGAGCTAAATGCTTATGATTCGTATATTTTTAATGTATATTGGTATTTTAGAAGCAAGAAATTTCAAGCCACTACATGGGAAGAAGGCCCAGTAATGACAAACAAAAAAGTCTTAAATTATAATGATTTTATGTCTGTTCACGAGAGATGGAACTTACTTAAAAATAGATCTAATAGGAATACAAAATCTTTAGATGATAAACCTTTAATACATCATTATAGCTGGGCCAAGGGGAATAATGATCAAGAATGTAAATTAAAATTACTTGAAAAAGTAAAATGCTGGGGACATTCAAGAGAAAGGCATTGGGAAAATATAATAGAAGAAGAGTTTTCGAAACCTTTTTCTGGAAAAGATTTTATGCATGGCTATAATTTTATTATGCTAGACTAATATTATGAATAATTTTATATTTTATCATGTAACTCCGATTAATGATTATTTACCAAGGTTTCAAAAAACATTTGCAAAAATAGTAAATAGTGATCTTATCAACTATACAAGTACAATTTTTATATCTTTAAATGGAAAGCCAGAGCAAGCAAATCAATTTATTATTCATCCAAAAATAAAAGTACTAAATTTATCTGAAAATCACCCAAATGAAGCACTAACTAGTAATTTTATAAAAAACTTTTCTTACTTAGTTGATAATGCCAATATATTATACTTACATTCAAAAGGAGTCACTAGATTTGGAGATCCAAGAATTAATAATATCAACGCATGGATAGACTATATGGAACATTTTCTTATAGAAAATTGGTATAAATGTGTTTACTTACTAGATAAATATAATACGGTTGGCGTAGAACTACAAAGCCCGCCAACATTTAAACATCATCATTATGGCGGTAACTTTTGGTGGTCAAAAACAAATTATGTTAAAACTTTAAAATACTGTGACGTAAATGATTATTATTCTTCTGAAAATTGGCTTTTATCGAAAGGATTATTAGACACATATGCTAATCTATATTCTGCGAAGATAAATTTATATGAACAGCAAATCGATTTTAATTCGTACAAGGATAAAATATGAAAATAAAAGTTGGACTATCTTCAAATATTAGATTCTTTGAAACCACAATAGAAAAATGTATAAGTTCTTACATAAATTCTGGAATAGAAAAAAAAGATATTCATGTAGCAATAGGCGAAAGTCCAGAAGAAAAAACATTGATAATTGACGAAGTAACTTTTGATTTTGTAAAATATAATTGCTTCGACTGGACATTTTCTATAAATTTATGGGAAAAAAAATATGAATCAGACTATTGGTTTATAGGCCACGACACGGCTTTTGTTGGTCCAAATTTTAAAAATATTATTTATGATAGAATTAAAGCAAATGAACCATATGTAGCTTTAAACTCATCTTTTACAAAATCTACTGGATTATTACGAAAAGATTATTATTTTAATGAAGAAAACTTAAAATTTTTACTTTTTTTAAAAGATAAGTGTTTAGAAATAAAAGATCCAGAAGAAATTAAAAAATGGATGTTGAAAATTGATATAGAGAATAAACTGTTTGGAGAAAAAAAGTTTTATTTCTGCAATAACTCTTCTAGACTTATAGGCCATGATTCAAATTTTTATAAAGAAAATGGTACAAAAAGGTTACTTGAGTATTTTCCAGAATTAGATTATTATAAATTAAGTTCTAATTTTGGAGGAGCTCCATCAACAGCGCAGTTGTGAATAAAGGGGTAAATTTTATAGATAGATTTAATATCTATGATAAATCTATCTTAGATAAAATAGATTACAATATAATATGCTTATCTCATAGGCCAGATCTTTCAAGCAGGGCAATTGAAAAAATTTCTCATCTAAATGTTAATATAGTAACAAAGCTTAGTAGATGCTTTTCAGAGATATTAAATTCAAGCATATTTGAAAGTGCTCATGAATTTAATATAATTTTAAATCATAAAATGCAGCCCGAGGAAATGCATATAGTAAAAATATTAAATTTACTTAGCCTAGGATATGGTATGGCTGCGGTAGGATCTTTTCATCTATTTGGATTCTCTAAAGAACTGTTTAGAATTATAGGTCATTGGGATGAAAGATTTACCCCTGGAGAATACGAAGACTGTGATTTCTTAATTAGAATACATGAAGCCAATATCGCATGGTTTTTATCAAAAGAACTAAAAGACCATCAAAATATTGGTTCTGGTTTTGGCGGATCAGATCTACCAAGACAATGGTTCAGAAAAAAATGGGGACTAGAGAATAGTCATGACCTTTCTAAGTATACAAGATTTGAGCAAGAACAAGTAAAGTATAATTTTGGCTCAAAGAAGAGTCTTAAATTTTTAGATCATTCATTTACTATAGATTATGCATCTCCTGGATATAAAAATATTTGATTATTGTAAAAAATAAAGTATAATAGAAGAAATGCAAATAAAAGAACTTATAGCTAAGAAATATGGATCTGTAATCCACTCTATAAATGGAGAAATTCCAAATGTTTTCTTACAGCAAGATTTGGATGAAATATCTTGTGCAATTAATTTTCTAATAGGTCAAAATAAACTATACTCTAACTTACTCGAAGTTGGTTCTGCTGCGGGAGGAAATGCTAGAGTTTTTTGTGAACTCTTAAATATTGAAGATCTTACAATTATCGATGACAATCAACATTCACAACATGTATACAGAGAGGCGAATCTCAAACATTTAAACCCCAAGCAGTATATTGGAAATTCTCAATCTTCGGAAGCCAGATCTTGGCTTCAAGAACAAAACAAAAAGTATGATATAGTTTATATTGATGGCGATCATTCTTATGAAGGAGTTGTAAGAGATATTAATAACTATAAAGACTTTGTTAAGGACGAAGGATATATGATATTTCACGACCATATTGCTTGTCATGGAGTAAAAATGGCTTTAGAAAAATTAATGAACGAGGATAAAACTTTTCTCAAAGTATTTTCTGCTGATAATAGATTGGGAGTATTTATTTTACAAAAAAAAAAGTTTACAATTTAATATATAATATATACGTAAACGAAGTTAATCCGATCTTATACTTTAATATCGCTCAAATTAAAAAGCATTTACCAAAATTTAATGGTAAAAAAGTAATAAATATAAACTACGAGAATTTAACTCAAGCAGAGACTTTTATAAAAGAAAACTTTGAAGAGATTAATAATATTTCGTTCCTATATACAAAAAATGAAACTGGCGGTGAGCTTAGAGAGGTTAGACCATTTATAGAAAAATTGATACCAGCCGTATATTCACTTAATGAAAATGAATATACATTTTACGCACACACTAAAGGCGTTACAAGATTTAGATCTATAGATAATTTTATATCATTATTATGGGCCTATACGATGTATGATAAAAATCTAAGTGATTTTAATCTTATCTCTAAAGTACTAGAAGAATACTCTTGCTGTGGATGTTTAAAATTAAACAAACCCTATACATGTTTAAGTTTTGTTCCATGGCATTATAGCGGCGCATTTTTTTGGTTTAATAATAAAAAATTATTTTCAAAGAATTGGAAGAATATAAGACCTGTAATGCATGGACTAGAAGGATATATGGCTACTCATTTT
>Ga0172362_10006105_pt1 | contig 10379 bp, 9 predicted proteins | sample LakKivs1_kivu2a2_FD_114534 | JGI IMG/M metagenome (GOLD analysis project Ga0172362, IMG submission 114534) | Sediment microbial communities from Lake Kivu, Rwanda - Sediment s1_kivu2a2 | ecosystem: Environmental > Aquatic > Freshwater > Lake > Sediment | place: Rwanda: Western Province, Lake... | reverse complement strand
TATGCGGCGGGCTGGTGGCGGGCGGAAGCCTCTCGCAATCTTCTGTAAATAACAGCGCCGGCGCCAGGACGCCCGTATCTCTGATAGTCGCAGCTGTGATGGGACTGATAACGGTTGTGGCCCTGACACCGCTGTTTACCAGTTTGCCCGAGGCGGTGCTGGCGGCTTTGATTATCTTTGCTGTGGTGCGCCTGATGAAATTTCGCCAGATGCAGGGATTTTATAAGCTGCAGAAGGCCGAATTCTGGATGGGCATGATAGCACTGCTGGGCGTATTGCTGCTGGATGTATTACCCGGCCTGGCTATCGCAGTGCTGTTCTCCCTTGTCTACGTTATTTATAAGTCCAGCCGGCCTCACGTGTCCGTTCTGGGGCAGGTACCCGGAACAACCGGCGCATATACAGACATTCAGAGGCATCCGGAGGACCAGCCTGTTGATGGGTTGATGATATTCCGTCTGAATGCGCCGCTCTATTTCGCCAACTCGTCTCTCATATACAGCAGTTTAAAGGATTTAATTGCCGGGGACGTGCCTCCTCCCAGGGCTGTTATCCTCGATATGTCGGCCTGCGATAACCTCGATATCACCAGCCTGGAGATGCTGGAGAAGCTGATAAAAGAGCTGAGAGAAGCAGGAATCGAGATAATGGCCGCCGATGTTCACCAGCCCGTGCGCGATATGGCGCAGCGCTCCGGGCTGGCAAACGAATTCAACAGGTCTATGGTGTTCCCCACTGTGGATACGGCCGTCAGAGAATACCTCAAGAATCATGCCGGGCATGTTTCAGGGTAAGCCCCCCGCCTACCTGACTAGGATTACTACTCTTTAGTCGATGCTGTCCTTGGTGCTGGGCACGTTGCCCGAGATCCGGGGATCGATGCGCGTGGCGGTATCAAGGGCGCGTGCCAGCGCCTTGAACAGGGCCTCTGCCTTGTGATGGTCGTTCTTGCCGGCCAGCACCCAGGCATGTATATTGAAGCGCGCTTCCTGGGCGAAGGAGACGAAGAAGTGGTGCACCAGGTCTGAATGCATCTCCGATATGACGGGCTCTTTAATGGCGGTCTCGATGATGGCATGACCCCGGCCCGATATATCCAGCGCCACCAGCGCCACGGCCTCGTCCATGGGAACGACCGCATGGGCCATCCTGACAATGCCCTGTTTATCGCCCAGCGCCTGGTTAAAGGCGCGGCCCAGCGTGATGGCCACATCCTCAACCACATGGTGCTGGTCGGGTCCGTTGGCCGAGATATTAAGATCGAAAATGCCGTGCTGGGCAAGCTGGCAGAGCATGTGGTCGAAGAAGAGGATGCCCGTGGTTATCTCGTAGCGGCTGCTGCCGTCGATATTGACCTCGACCTTGATGGAGGTCTCTTTCGTTCGCCGGGTAATACTTGCTTTGCGTTCGGACATCTTCACCTCTTAATTGCTCGTTTTCAGGCAAAGGTTATCACATATCCTGGAGGGTGGCAATCACACGTCGCGTATCTTCCGGACGCCCGATGCTGATACGAATATAGTCTTTCAATTCGGGCGTTTCGAAATAGCGGATAAAGATGCCCTTCTTCTGCAGCCCCATATAGGTATCTCTGGCGCTGCGGTCAAGCACGGCGCAGAGGACAAAGTTGGCCTGCGAAGGATAAGGTTTAAGCCATTTGAACTGCTTCAGTGCGTTGAAGAGAACATCTCTCTCGCTGACCATGTCCTTTACGGTCTTTTGCAGGTAATCGATATCGGCCAGCGATTCGAGGATCGCTACATAAGCGGCCATGTTGATGTTATACGGCTGCTTTATCTTCATCATATAGGGAACGATATTGGCCGGGCAGATGCCGTAGCCGGCCCTCAGGCCTGCTATGCCCGCCCACTTGCTGAACGTGCGCAGCACGACGAGATTGGCATATCGCGACACCAGTGGCGCCAGCGAGCCGCCACTGAATTCGACATAGGCCTCGTCGACCACCACCATCAGGTCCCCGGATAACAGGTCCTTGATCTCCCTTTCCTCTGTTCGATTTCCGCTGGGATTATTAGGAGATGCTATAAAAATTATTTTGGTTCTGCTGCCGATTGCTTTTTTTATGGCAGGCAGATCGAGCGAGAAGTCCGGCCTGCGGGGCACTTTTATGACCTCTCCTCCTGCAATCATGGTGCAGAAAGGGTACATACCGAAGGTGGGCGGACAGTTGATGACCCGGTCTCCCGGCTCGATAAACAGCCGTAAAATAATATCGATAAGGTCGTCGCTACCGGCGCCGGCTACAATCGACTGTGCTTTTACACCTACGTAGGCTGCCAGGGCCCTGCGCACATCCCTCTGGTCCGGATCAGGGTACCGGTTATAATCCTGGAATCGGGCCAGCGCCTTCTGAACACGCGGAGAGCAGCCGTAGGGATTTTCGTTGCCGTCCAGCTTGGCAGTTTCCCCCTGCGGCACCTCGGCGCGGCCCACCAGGACATCAACCGGATCGACCGGCGTATAGGATTTCATGCCTTTGAGCCCGCTGCGTATCATTTTTTCCACGTCTTGTGAGTTAAGCATTTTGTAGCATACCTGTATTCGTCTGTGTCAAAAATACAGCGGTCACATTCTACCATTTCGCAGGTGACCGGTGCATGCAAACGTCATTGCGAGCTCGCAAACGGTCTCTGTGCGACCCAGGAGCACACGGCCTACCGTGCCTTACGGTTATACCTTCAATGGAAGATACAAGGAGCACAGCGACGAAGCAATTCTGTGCGGTAATGCGGGGGCACCAGATTGCCGCGGCCTTCGGCCTAGCAATGATGTGGATGAGGCAAGGTTCGAATCTAAAGACCGAAAACACGCACGGCGTTTTCAGACAGGAATAACCTCTTCACTTCATCCGTCAACTGAAGCCCATCCAGGTCCTTGAGGCACATGGCTGCGGTGATCATAGGGTAATTGGTGCCGAACATGACCTTCTTTTTACCGTTTTTTTGCATATAGACTATTAGTTCCGGCGGGAACCTTTTAGCAACGTAGGCCGATGTATCGATATAAACGTTTTCATGCTTGGTGGCCACGGCAATCATCTCCGTGGTCCAGGGATAGCCGATGTGTCCGCAGATTATCTTGAGCTCGGGGAACTCAATAGCAACCTCGTCGATATAGGGGATGGGCCTGCCGGGCTCCGACGGGCAGAGCGGCCCTGTATGTCCGACCTGGCAGCAGAAAGGGATGTCCAGTTCCACGCACTCGGCGTAGAGGGGATAATAGTGGCGATCGGTTGGCGGCAGGTTCCACAGCCAGGGCACGATGCGCAGCGCCCTGAAGCCCAGCTCCCTGACACAGCGCCTGAGCTCCCTGATCGCTTCCATAGGCCGGTAAAGGTTGGCCGAGGCCACGCCGACCAGCCTGTCCGGATACTGTTTAACAAAAGCCGCAACCTCATCATTCGAGATAAGCGGTCCGGTGGGGCTCCACCATGCGCAGATAAGCCCCTTCGAGACATGGGCCTGGTCCATCATGCTGATAGTCAGGTCAAGGGGCAACTCCGAGGTGAGCTTCTCCTGGCCGGTCCACCGCCTCAATGAATCGAACATCTGGTGATTGCCGAATTTCATGGTGGGATGTTGCATCCAAACGTCTATGGCCTGGTACTCAGCGCTCATAGGGGGCCTCCTCCGAAGTAATAATAAATAGTTTTGTATAAAACTATTTTAGCATGTATAAGAAACGGTGTAAATGTTAGAGAGGGGTCGGCAGGCGATTTACAATTTGTCTACGTTGTGGCTGATCCGGGTCATGAGTTTAAAGAGGGTGTTTTTTTCCTCCGCCCTCAGGCCTTCGAAGAGCCGGGCGTTCATTTTTTCGGATATCTTTTCCAGGGCCGGTTTAATTCCGGCGGCTTTCTCAGTGACCTGAATATTCACCAGCCGCTTGTCATTGCCGTCCCTCACCCTGGTAACATAGCCGTTTTTTTCCAGGCGGCTGATGACCGCCGTGATTGTGGACTTATCCTTGAGGGACAGCTCGGTTAAATCGCGAAGGTGGAGGATGCCCTTCCTGTCCAGTATGTGAAGGATGTCGCCGTGCGAGGGAGCGATGCCGCTGATGCCGAGTCTGCTCAGCTCGGATTCCAGGTAATTGAAAAGGCTCTGACGGATGCTGTTAAGGGTGTACAGGAAGTTGCCGCGATGTACTCTGATCATATATTACGCCGCAATAATTGGTTGAGCTTATTTATGCCCTCTCTTTTTCAGCCTGATCCTGACGGCGGTGGCGTGGGCGGTCAGCCCCTCGCTATCAGCCATCAGAGCAGCGACCTGCCCCAGCTTCCCGGTCGAGCTCGCATCCAGGGCGATAACACTGTTTATCTTAAGGAAATCAAGCACGTTCAGGGGCGAGCTGAAGCGGGCACTGCCTCCGGTGGGCAGCGCATGGCTGGGTCCGGCTATATAATCGCCCAGAACCACCGGCGAATACTGGCCGACGCATATACAGCCGGCGTTCCTGATTTTGCTGATGTAACGCTGCTGGTTTTTAACCATGAGCGACAGGTGTTCCGGCGCATAAAGGTTGGCCAGTTCTATAGCCTGTTCAAGCGTCTTAACGATGATGATCAGTCCGTTAGATTTGAGCGCCCTGTCGGCGATGGTTTTCCTTCGGAGTTTTGCCAGCTGACTGTTGGTCTCCAACCTAACTTTCTCCGCCAGGCTTTCTGAAGTGGTAATGAAAATAGATGAGGACATTGCATCATGCTCTGATTGCGCTATCAGGTCGGCCGCGCAGAAAGAGGGATCAGCGGATCCGTCGGCGATCAACATTATCTCGCTGGGGCCCTGCAGGGCGTCTATATCGACCAGGCCATAGACCAGTTTCTTGGCTGTCATAACATAAATATTGCCCGGTCCGCATATTTTATCCACGCGCGGTACGGATTCAGTGCCGAATGCCATGGCCGCCACGGCCTGCGCTCCGCCGATTTTAAATATACGGTCAACGCCTGAGACAAAAGCCGCGGCCAGTGTATTGCCGGGCACTTTCCCGTCTTTTCCACAGGGTGTAGCCATGATTATCTCTTTAACTCCGGCCACACGTGCTGCAATGGCGGTCATGAGGACCGTGGAGGGATATGAGGCGGTGCCGCCGGGGATATAAAGGCCCACGCGTTCGAGAGGAAGTATCTGCTCTCCCAGGCCGTCTTCTATAAAGCTGCGCCCGTACCTGCGCATGCATGTTCGATGGAACTTTACCAGGCGCCCGGCCGCAAACTTGAAGGCGTTCATCAGGTTCGGATCGATGGATGTCAGGGCTGCGGTAACTTCCTTCGGTGCAACCTCGAGCGATTTCAACCTGGCGCCTTCAAAACGTTCAGCATACGCTACAAGGGACTTATCCCCTCCTTTCCTGACGCTTTCAAGTATTTTGCGCACGTCGGTTTCAACACGTCCGCCCGGATCGTAACTGATGCTTCGTTGCAGGATTTTAACGGCCTGCCGGTAGTCCCTTATCAACTTCATTTTTTATCAACCGCCTCCCGGAATACCCTGATCAGTTTATTGATCTTATCCCTTTTACTGCGGTCTTCCAGACTGAGTTTATTACCTATCAGACAGGCAGTGGACTCGAATAACGTGTCTATAATTTTAAGTTTGTGCCGGGCCAGTGTCTGGCCGGTCTCAGTGTTCTCGATCAGCATATCGGCGTCCTCCGGCAGATAGACCTCGGTTGCACCCCAGGTGGGTATGACGCGGTAACGGGCGATGTGCTTATCGCGTAAATACTTATCGGCTATATTGATGTATTCCGTGGCTACACGCAACGGTACCATCTTGCCTGACGCAACAAGATTGCGCAATGATCCGATTGAATCCGCAGGCACGTTTTCACTCACCACCGCCACAATGCGCACCCAGCCGAAGCCGAGATTGACCATCTCAGCAACGGGGCTGGATGGGAACTGATAAAGATGATCCAGCAGCCAGTCCCTCCCGGTGATGGCCAGATCGAAGTTGCCGTTGGCGACCTGCTGGGGCATGTCCTGAGGGCGAATTACTTTGATACTGAGCCAATCGATATCACAGGAAGGCCGACGCCTCAGGTCATTTTTCGAATATCCTTTAATCCCCAGTTTGGTCTTCTTAAGAAAAGCCTCCGTGTGTATTTGCTGGTGGCCGTCGGCCAGCGCCAGCCAGATATTGCCGGCACGGCTGCTGACGGCGGGGTTGTTATTAACTGTAAAGGTCGGTTTTTCTTCTGCAAGCCAGGGTTTATTCTTCTGACTGGCAGCTGAAGCAAATCGTTCCAGCAGACTGCTGAAGTCATTGCTCTGAAGGCTGTTGCTGTTGGCGATAATGCAGGCGTTGCTGCTGCAAATTCTTTTCACCGGCTTCAAATTAAAGCCGCGCAGCGCGTCCTCATTTTTTACGCGCAGCACGGAGAAATCGGCATTTTCAGGCGGGTAGGCTTCGGTCGAACCCCAGCAGGGGAAGATGCGATATCTTTTTAAACGCATATTATATGCGGCAGTCTCAGCCAGCGCCGGGTATTCGGTCACTATGCGCCAGGCAGGAGCGCTGTCGCGGTCTATCCGGGAGGGAATGTTCGAAGAGGGCGCGCAGGCCATATAGATTTCAGAGATATCATACCCGAGGTCGGCTATTTTCATGACGCGGCTGGCCGGATACCTGGTCAGCAATTCCTGCAGCCAGTCGGAGCTGCAGATGCCGAAATCGTAGTTGCCCACTGCCACCTGCACGGGTATATCCCGCTCATTGAGCATCTTGGCCGTCAGACCCGGCATGGCATGAGAACGCATGCGATAAATGCGGGTCCCCGAGTTGTAGTTATCGAAGCCCAGACCGATGGAGGAGAGGAAAAGAGAGGTCCTGGCCAGCATCTTTCCCTTGGGCAAAGCCAGGCGGGTCTCCTTTTTAATTTTACCTGGCAACCTTGTTGAATCCTCCTATGACGTTGATAACGTCACCGACGGTGGACACTTTTCTGCGTGTTTTTTTATAGTTGTCCACCACAGTAATGGCTGCAGGCCGCGGGCTGATTGAAACAGACCATCGAGCCTGAAGTTGACTGCCGCAGAAATCGAGTTCGGCGATAAGCCCGACTTTTCGCATGGCTGCAGCAGCTTCAAAGGCCGTTTTAGCTGCGGCGGCTGACCCACCTGCGGCTTTGATAGACACGGTCTTCTCAGCCTTTTGCTGCGACCATGGTTTTACCCTGGCGGTAACGGTATCGAGATAGAAGGCAAAACCACAGGCAGGTATATCCCGACCGCCGACCAGTCCGATCAGGTTGTCATACCTGCCTCCGCTGCATATCCTTTCTCCATCCGAGGTTATTTTGAAACAAAGGCCGGTGTAGTATTCAAAGCCCCTGATGGATGTGAAGTCAATAGAGTAGCGTATTTGCATTGTATCAAGCAGAGCGGTAACGGAGGCGAAGCTGTCGATCTCTTTCTTCACACTTTTGGAGACGGCCGGCATGGCCTTGAGATTGGCCAGAAATCCGCTCGACTTTCCTTTCAGCTTGATAAGAGTGGTGATAGCCTGTACCACTTCCTTATTCTTGCTTTTAACACCGGCAAATGCCTGCCAGTTGCCTTCCAGGATGTCATCGAGAAGGGCGGCCTTGCTGTCTCCGTCCAATCTGAGCTCCCCGATGAGAGCTTTTAGTATCCCGGCGTGCGACAGCTTCAGTTCAGGTTGTGTTAATCCCATCGCGCCTGCAATCTCCAATGCCAGGGCTATCACCTCGGCGTCCGAAGCCCGGTCGCAATCGCCCAGGAGCTCCACGCCGCACTGCCATTTTTCCCGATTCTCGCGGCCTGTTTCCTCAAATGCAAAGACGTTGGTGATGTAGTAGAGGCGGGCTATTTTCTGGTTCGCCAGGTTCTCACTGTAAAGACGGGCGGCAGGGATGGTTCCGTCGGGACGCAGGACCACACGCTCGCCTCCCCAGCCGTCCCAATCAAGGAATGAGTAGACCCGTCCCAGCATGGAGGGCGTTAATGTCCCCGCCGCAGTAAACAGGTGTATGTATTCCAAGGTAGGCGTCCTTATTTCGCGGTAGCCCCAGTTCAAGCAAGAATTGCGAAAGGCATCTTCGACCTGCCGGAAACGTTCCATGTCATCCGGCAGCAGGTCGCGCGCCCCTTTACATCGCTGACTTTCCATAACTATTTTCCCTTCCTGTAAAACGGGATAATTCTACACTAATGGTATCACAGCTACAATCGGATTGGATTTCTCAATAATTATTCATATTTCTGCCCCTGTCTGTTATACAATATGTGCATGACTGTACGAAAGATCATCCGGACAATATACGTTTCGCTGTTCCTTGTCGGCCTGGCTTTCTCCATAGCAGGCTGCAGCGCTGGTCAGTCGACTGGGGGCGTGCACGTGCTGCAGGTAAAGGGCAACATAGTACCGGTAGTCGCAGACTATATCAATCGTGGCATAGGTGAGGCCGAGGACAGCGGCGCCACTGTTTGCATTATTACGCTTGATACTCCTGGTGGGCTGCTGGATTCCACCTCAAGGATAGTTGAGCGCATTATGAATGCCAGAGTGCCGGTTGTCGTCTATGTTTCGCCTCATGGGGCCTGGGCGGCCTCGGCAGGCACTTTCATCACCATATCCGCCCACCTCTCTGCAATGGCTCCCGCCACCAGCCTGGGGGCCGCGCATCCCGTAAGCGTAGGTGAGGAAATGCCCGAGGATGTCCAGAAGAAAGCAACCGAGTATTCGGCGGCGTGGATACAGAGCATAGCAGAGAAACGGGGACGGGACCCGGCCCTGGTTGAGGCTGCCGTGAAGGAAAGCAGGTCTTTTACTGCTTCTGAAGCAGTTGAGAAAAAGCTTGTCGATTTTCAGGCCGATGACCTGGACAGCGTGATAAAACAGATCAACGGCAAAAAAGTGGAGCTGGCAGACGGCAGAGAGGCTATTATTAACACGGAAGGAGCAGCGGTAAATAAAAGCGATATGACGCTGGTGGAAAAAATACTGCAGGTAATCAGCCATCCCAATGTGGCCTATATATTGCTTACACTGGCCTCCATAGGGCTGATCACGGAGATCTCCAACCCGGGGCTGATCTTTCCCGGCGTGATCGGAGGCATATGTCTTTTCCTGGCCTTCTACTCGCTGGGTGTACTGAATGCGGGCTGGGCCGGACTGCTGCTCATACTGCTTGCGTTCGGGCTCTTCATAACTGAGATTTTTGTACCTGCCTATGGTATACTGACGACAGGTGGAATAGTATCACTGGTCATCGGTTCGCTTATTCTTTTCAGCGAAAGCGAGGCATCCATGCAGTTCGATAAAAGTCTGATCGTGTACGTAGCTATTTTCCTGGCCGCCTTTATGGCCTTCCTCATCTGGGCGGTGATCAGGGGTCAGAAAAGGAAGGTTACCACCGGCAAAGAGGGCATGATCGGCCAGGTGGCACTGGTTAAGACGGCACTCAAACCCAGCGGCATGGTGCTGGTAGAGGGAGAACTGTGGAAAGCCGAGCTGGATGAAGGCCAGGCGCATCCGGGGGAAGAGGTAATAGTACAGAAAGTCGACAATCTGAAATTAAAAGTCAGCAGAAAATAATAAGGAGGCAGCAATGCAGATTTGGGGAATAATAGTCTTGGCGGTATTCGTTTTGATAGTGCTTTTGGCATCTATCAGGATTGTCAATGAATACGAACGGGGCGTGGTCTTTCGCCTGGGCAGATATGTGGGAGTGAGGGGCCCGGGACTCATTTTGCTCATCCCTTTCATTGAACGCATGGTGAAAGTCGAGCTGCGTGTGGTAACCATGGACGTGACTTCGCAGGAATGCATTACCATGGACACTGTCACAGTAAAGGTGGATGCTGTCGTTTATTTCCGTGTAATGAAGCCGGAGTCGGCTATCCTGAACGTGGAGCAGTATATCAGAGCTACTTCGCTGCTTTGTCAGACGACACTGCGGAACGTGGTGGGACAATCGGAACTTGAAGATTTGCTGGCACACCGGGAAAAGATAAACACCAAGCTGCAAAATATTATCGATGAGAGCACCGAACCATGGGGCATCAAGGTCAGCATGGTGGAGGTGCGCGATGTCCAGCTGCCTGACAATATGCAGAAGATCATGGCTGCTCAGGCAGAGGCGGAGAGAGGCAGAAGGGCTAAGATCATCGCCGCCGAGGGCGAGGCGCAGGCAGCGGAGAAGCTGTCCGAGGCTGCCCGCATTATTTCAGCGCAGCCGATGGCGCTGCAGTTACGCTACCTGCAGACTCTGGTGGCAATATCATCAGATAGAACCAATACCGTGGTGTTCCCGCTGCCGATCGAACTCATACAGCCCATTCTGGAGAAGCAATTCACAGATAAGAAGAAACCCGGCGCCTGATAGCG
>Ga0172362_10006104_pt1 | contig 10382 bp, 13 predicted proteins | sample LakKivs1_kivu2a2_FD_114534 | JGI IMG/M metagenome (GOLD analysis project Ga0172362, IMG submission 114534) | Sediment microbial communities from Lake Kivu, Rwanda - Sediment s1_kivu2a2 | ecosystem: Environmental > Aquatic > Freshwater > Lake > Sediment | place: Rwanda: Western Province, Lake... | reverse complement strand
TCAAAATTCTTCAAAGCAGCATAGTTTGAGAACTCATCGTGCGTAAAACATGCAAAATACAATGTCCAATATAGTGGGTCTCGCTGAAAATCAACGTAGATTTGCTGTCTCAATTCAATCTACGCCCATAATTTTCTGTTTTCATTAACGCATTAAGCGAAGATTTTTATTCCTTTTTTATCGACTGTTGTTTAGAGGAATTAGCATGAAGGCCAAACCTGACAGAACTTTAGATTGTCTGGGGTTATACTGTCCTGAACCAGTTTTCAAAACAAGAATGGAATTAGACGAAATGAAGGTTGAAGAAGTTCTAGAAGTTATGGCAGACGATCCAGCAGCAGAAGCAGACATAAGAAGTCTTGTGAAGCATTTAGAACAGGAAATTATGAGTGTAAGCAAAGAAGGAAACGCGGTTCGCATATTAATTAAAAAGGTGAAATAAGAAATATTTGGGGAGGCGAAAAAATGACTGAAAAAAAGAAAATACTATATGTCCAAACAAGCGGAGTCGACAATCCAGAACGCTCTTACGCACCATTCATCTTAGCTACGACCGCAGCAATGATGGGCATAGACGCAACCGTCTATTTTCTTATAAAAGGTGTTATGCTAGTCAAAAAAGGAGAAGCAGAAAAAATTAAAATAGGCAATTTTCCATCTCTTAGCGAAGTAATGGACCAAGCCGTAAAGGCTGGCGTAAAACTAGCCGTTTGCGAACAAAGCTGCGGATTGTTGGGAATTCCACGAGGAGACTTTACACCAGAAGCCAACATCGTCGGCGCTGCAACGCTTAATGACCTGGCACTTAGCGCAGACGCAATCCTCTGTTTCTAAGAGAGAATTAACAATGTCAGCAACCAAACGAATTTACATGGACAACACAGCGGGCAAACCTGTCGACCCCCACGTGATAGAGGCCATGCTGCCGTACATGAAAGCGTTTTATGGCAACCCCGCTTCTCTTCATTCTTTTGGCCAAGAACCAAGAAAAGCACTAGAGGAGGCAAGAGCAAAAATTGCGGGATTAATTAACGCTGAAAGAAGAGAGTCAATAATTTTTACGTCGGGCGCAACTGAAAGCAATAACATGACAATCAAAGGTGTTGCTTACCGCAACAAGGACCGCGGTACACACATAATAACTTCAAGCGTTGAACACATGTCAATTATCAATTCATGCAAATTCCTGAAAACAAAGGGATTTGAAACCACGTTTCTTCCAGTTGACAATTACGGTTTTGTAAATCTGGAAAGCTTGGAGAAGGAATTAACCGACAAAACAACCCTTGTCTCCACCATGTATGCAAACGGCGAAATAGGAACGATTCAGCCTATAAAAGAAATCAGCAAAATGGTGCACAGCAGAAACGCCTATTTCCATGTGGATGCCACCGCTGCAAATGGACAAGTTCCAATAGACGTAAAAGAAGAAGGCATAGACTTACTCACCCTTTCCTCCAACGACATGTATGGACCTAAAGGCACTGGAGCACTTTACATAAAAGAAGGCACGCGTATGGAACCACTAATCCAAGGCGGAGGACAAGAACGCGGCTTAAGATCAGGAACGGAGAACCTTCCAAGCATAGTTGGATTCGGAAAAGCAGCAGAATTAGCCAAAGCAGAGATGCCAAGTGAAAGCGGACGAGAAAGCAAAATTAGAGACAAACTCATCAAAGGCTTACTTGATTCCATTCCATACTCGTTCTTGAATGGGCATCCAACTAAACGCTTACCAGACAACGCTGCAGTCAGATTCAGTTTCATCGAAGGTGAGTCAATGTTGCTAAGCCTAGACATGTTGGGCGTTGCAGCGTCATCAGGCTCTGCATGTACTGCAAAAACGTTGCAGCCTTCACATGTACTATTGGCAACAGGATTGAAACATGAAGAGGCACATGGTTCATTGTTGTTCACGTTAGGCAAACAAAACACAGAAAAAGAAGTGGATTATGTAATAAGCATAATGCCCAACATAGTCAAAAGATTGAGGGCAATTTCTCCATTAACACCAAAGGAGTTGGAAAAATAATGTACAGCGAAAAAGTTATGGAACACTTCAAAAACCCACGCAACATGGGGGAAATTAAAGATGCCGACGGTGTAGGCACGGTTGGAAATCCAGTTTGCGGAGACTTGATGACAATCTACATCAAGGTAAAAGACAACCGCCTAGAAGATGTCAAATTCAAAACTTTTGGCTGCGGTGCAGCAATTGCAACTAGCAGTATGTTGACAGAACTAGCTAAAGGAAAAACATTAGAAGAAGCGCTAAAAATCACTCGCGCAAACGTGGCTGATTCGCTTGATGGATTACCACCAATTAAAATGCATTGTTCCAACCTAGCTGCTGACGCCTTACACGCGGCAATTGAGGATTATTACAAAAAACATAAGGAGGAAAAGAAGAAATGAAAGAAGAGTTCGTTCGATGCGAATTCTGTAAAACAGAAATCCCACTAGGCGCATGCCAACTGGCAGCCTATCGCACAGTGATTGATGGTAAACAATACATCTTTTGTTGTGAAATATGTGCTCAACGCTACCAAAAAGCAAGAAAAAAATCCAACCGTTAAAAACTAGTTACTTTGAACAAAGGTTATATGATCTAGATAGAAATTGAAGTTGGTGATTGCAATGGGCTGTTGGAAATGGTTTAACAACGTTCTGGAAGAAGCTGAAATAAAAGTTACAGACAAGAACAAACAGAAAATAGACGATATAATCCACAAATATATAGGTGAACAATCGAGTTATGGACGCTGTTCAGCAGACTGGCGAAAAGCCAGAAAGGAAATTCAAGAAAACAAAGAGATGAAGGAAGAGCTAATCGAAAAACTTCGATCCTTACTTTAGCACGTCAAATAGATCAGCATTTTCTTCTTAAACTTCATATACAAAAATGATAATTTAAAGTGTGGTGAAATAAATTGGAAAAGTGGGAATGCACGGTTTGCGGTTACATATACGATCCAGAAGTAGGAGATCCAGAACACGGAGTGACGCCAGGAACACCTTTCGAAAAATTACCTGACGACTGGGTTTGCCCAGTTTGCGGAGCTCCTAAGGATCAGTTTGTCAAAAAAGAATGAACGGATCGTTAAAGACTACAGCGTAACCAATTTCAAACCTTTTATACCATGATTTAACTAATTTTACATGATTGGTTATGTCTATCACAAAAATTAAGAAGAGAGATGGAAAAATCGTCGATTTCGATTCTAACAGAATCAGAGATGCAATTCACAAGGCTTTCATTGCTGTTGAACTTAAGGATGGAGAAAGAGCAGGAAGCATAACAGAAGAAGTGGTTAGACTTTTAGAAAAAAAGTTTGGAGACAGAACTCCTTCGGTTGAAGATGCCCAAGACCTTGTCATAGAAGTTCTAAAGAAGAATGGCTACGAAAAAGTTGCAGCAGAATATCAAGATTACAGGAAGAAGAAAGAGGAAATAAGGGAATTAAGAGGGAAACTTGGAATAGTAGATCCAAAACTAACAGTTAACGCTCTTGAAGTTTTAAACAGGAGATACCTTTTGAAAGATGAAACGGAAAGAATCACGGAAACGCCTGCTCAACTTTTTATGAGAGTTGCCAAAGCAACAGCGAAAATTGATGAAAAATACGGAGAAGAACCGAAGGAAAGCGAAAAGATTTTTTATGATATGGTGACGAGGCTGGAATTTGTTCCTAATTCTCCAACCCTTTTCAATGCGGGAACAGAAATTGGTCAGTTGTCAGCGTGTTTTGTTTTGCCAGTCGGAGATTCTTTGGATAGTATTTTCGGTGCAGTGAAGAGTATGGCTTTGATCGAAAAGAGTGGTGGAGGAGTTGGCTTCGATTTTTCAAAACTGAGACCAAAAGGAGACATTGTCAGATCAACCAAGGGCGTCGCATCTGGACCTGTGAGTTTCATGCGCGTTTTCGATACATCCACGGAAGTCATAAAGGCTGGTGGAAAACGTAGAGGCGCTATGATGGGAATTTTGAGAGTTGACCACCCAGACATTATTGAGTTCATAACTTCTAAACAAAAATCGGAATTTCTTTCAAACTTCAACATTTCGGTTGCCATCACTGACGATTTTATGGAAAACCTTGAAGAAGACGGAGAATATTATTTAATCAACCCGAGGAGCAAAGAAAAAGGAAAAACACTCAAAGCCAAAGATGTTTGGAATCTGATGGCAAAGTCGGCTTGGGAAAGCGGAGACCCAGGGGTTATTTTTATCGACGAAATCAACAGATATAATCCAACTCCAGAAATCGGAAGAATAGAGGCAACAAATCCCTGCGGCGAACAGCCCCTGCTTCCCTATGAATCTTGCAACTTGGGTTCGATAAATCTTTCAAGAATGGTTGAAAATGGAAAGATAAACTGGGAAAAACTAAGAGAAACTGTGAGAAACGCCGTTCACTTTCTCGATAACATTATAGACGCGAATAATTATCCGTTGAAGGAAATAGATGCGATTACAAGAGCCAACAGAAAAATAGGCTTAGGCGTCATGGGATTTGCAGACATGCTCATAAAACTTGGAATTCCTTACAACTCGGAAAAAGCCCTGCAACTCGGTGAAAATCTAATGAAATTTATCAAAGAAAAAGCACATAAGAAATCTGTTGAGATTGGCGAAGAAAGAGGATCTTTTCCGAATTTTGAAAAAAGCATCTGGAAAAACAAGTATAGTGCCATGAGAAATGCCACGGTAACAACGATAGCTCCGACAGGAAGCATAAGCATAATAGCTGGCTGCTCTTCTGGAATTGAACCTATATTCGCAATTTCCTTCATGAGAAACGTGTTAGGTGGATCTAGGCTTTTTGAAACTAACCCCTTATTCGAAACAATGGCAAAAAAGAGAGGGTTCTACAGCGCCAAACTTCTTGAAGAAATAGCGAGAACAGGCTCAGTTCAGAAAATTGACGGTGTTCCAGAAGACGTTAAAGCACTTTTTGTCACAGCCCTAGACATTAAACCAGAATGGCATGTCAAGATGCAGGCAGCCTTCCAAAAATACACCGACAACGCCGTGTCAAAAACGGTCAACATGCCTTCTGACGCAACAGTTGAAGATGTTAGAAAAGTATACGAGTTAGCGTGGAAGCTGAAATGTAAAGGAGTCACTGTTTTTAGGTATGGGAGCAAACCTGAACAAGTTCTGTACGTAGGAGAAATAAAGACTAAAGAGACGAAATTTGTTTCTGCAGAGTCGGAATATGCTGGTGGCTGTCCAACAAAAACTTGCCCATTCCCAAGTTAACCATTTCTTTCACTGTGCATTATTCTTTCTGCGTTTTTATGTTATAGCTTGTCTTAACTCCCGCTTTTTCAAACAGTTTTCCAACAGGGCAATGTTCCAATGTTAACTTGAAAATTCGCTGAACCCTGTCTTCTGGAGCGTCTGCCTTGACTAAAATATCAAATTTAGCCTCAGTTATTGTTTCTGCCTCATCCGATTCAACTGCTTCAAGTTTAACTTCCAAGTCTTTTAACGGAATTCGCATCCTTTTTGCTGTGAAAGCGAAAATCGTGGTAAAGCATCCTGCGTAGCTCATTACGCCAAGCTCAAGAGCTGTTGGTCCCATGTCGGTGCCAAGTTCAGGTGGAAGGTCTAGGCATACGCTGTGGGCTCTGCCGTTATCGACACTTATTCTAAAGTCTTTAACCAGTTTTGCTGTTGAATGAAGTTTCTGTGTCAAGTTCTCACCTCACTTGCTTTATTCATGTTAGAGGAAAACAGATAAAGGTTAATGCGGAAAATTGTTGTAATACATCACGTAAATACGAGTTTGAGATGATGATAGCATGAGTTTAATACCTGACGAACATAAGGAACATCTGAAAAGCGAGCTTAACGAAAAACTGGAAAACCCAGTAAAAATTGTCATGTTCACTCAAGAAGTTGAGTGTCAATTCTGCATGAAAACTAGACAGTTGGTCAACGAATTAGCTGCTTTAAATGACAAGATTACAGCTGAAATCTACGATCTCGTTAAAGATTCTGAGAAAGCTAAAGAATACGGCGTGGATAAGGTTCCTGCAATAGCCATTTTAGGTGAAAAGGATTATGGAATAAGATTTTATGGCATGCCATATGGTTATGAGCTTCAAACTCTTCTGGAAGGTGTGATAAACGTTTCAAGAGGCAGAGCAGAAATTTCAGAAGAAATAAGAAATAGGTTAGGAGAGATTAAGACACCAGTTCACATTCAGGTTTTCGTGACTTTAACATGTCCACATTGTCCAGTTGTAGCAGCAATTGCCTACAAATTCGCTGTAGAAAATGACTTCATAAAGGCAGACATCATCGAGGCAAGCGAATTTCCACAGTTAGCCATTAAATATGCTGTGATGGGAACGCCGAAGACTGTTATAAACGAAAAAATAGAGTTTATCGGAGAATTTCCTGAAGACCTCTTTCTAGAGCATGTGTTACTTGCTGCATATTAAAACGCTACACTTTTACGATTGGGTGCAGGTTTAAACTTGAGTAGTAGCGAAAAAAATGTTAACATTAGCCTTCATTTACAGCGGAGAATTCGCAGAACGCGTAATAAGAAACTTGATAAACGACCTCAGTTACTGCAAATCATGCGGCCTCTATTGCGACTCTTGCAAATACAATGTTTACAGTTTTGTCCGCAACATCAAAGCCGCAATGCAATTACCAAGTCCATCTGAACTGCCAGCTTTTATTGATAACCCAGAAAAATACATGCCTAAAAAAATTCCAAAAGCCGATTTATGCATAGCTTCTGGGCTACACAAAGACTTGCTATTAGAACTGCCAGATCACATTCAACAATTCGGGATAAAGGGGTTAATTGTGCCAATCGAAGATTTCAATGAAGTTCCATCTGGTCTTAAAAAGCAGGTGGAAGAAAAATGCCAAGAACTGGACCTAGAGAATGCGTTTCCGAAGCCCTTTTGTTCGCTGGAACCTGCAGAAGACAAACCCTTAATCTCTAGGTTTGTGATTGAGCTTAAAGTGGGAAGACCATCACTAGAAATCTTGACAGCAAAAAGGGGCAAGCGTGAATTTATAGACTCTACGGTTGTTAGGCGAAGTGCTCCATGCGGTTCCACATGGTACGTAGCAAAAAAACTTGTGGGAGTCGAAACAAGGAAGGAAGTTCTCTACGACGCAATAGCGAAAGCTCATCACAGCTATCCGTGCACGGCAACGATGAGCGTGGATCCAGAATTGAAAGAGCCAATACTGCATGTTGGAGGCTATATTATACGAGAAGAAGTTGAAAAAGCGCTGAAACAGGTTTAAAGTGTTTGTTGCTTATTCCAGTCGTTTGATGATGTGGTATCCAAATTTTGTTTTCACTATAGGTGAGATTTCTCCCTTCTTGAGTGCAAAGGCTCCAGTTTCAAATTCTTTCACCATTTTGCCTCTGCCGAAAGTGCCTAGGTCTCCGCCACGCTTTCCAGATGGGCAAAGTGAAACTTCTTTGGCTATGTTTGCGAATTTTTCACCTTTTTTCAAGCGTTCCAACACTGTCTTAGCTTCTTGCTCTGTTTTAACTAGAATGTGGGCACAATGAACCTTGTCTGGCATAAACCAAGATGATAGCTTCTTCCGTTTATAATACTTCTTCTAGATTTCATTTGTTCACGGAGAAAATTTCAATGTTCAACAACAAATGGCTATCGGAAAATATAGATTGCGGGAGAACTACATTTATGGCTTGGTGTTATTATGGATAAGGGAAACTAAGCAAGGTGAGCGATTTGTTAGTTAGAAATCATTTGCTGTGTCCCTATCTTGATTGCTCTGCACATCAACGTAGCAATAGTCTAAGGATAAGAGCTTTAGTGGACGAGGAACGGAAAGTTGTTCTTCAGAAATCAATTGTTGGAAATAAGACTAAAAGTAAACTGCGATTCTTATACAAATTATGGAGTATTCCCACCAAGTGTCCGTACTGCAACAGACCCGTAGAAGTTGTTATAGATGAGACGCATGATAGTAGAAACATCAGCATTCGACTTCCGAATAGGAAAAAGCACATTCTTGAAAAAGAAAAAGGCAAAACTAGTAGAGAAATCCTGACGAAAGAGGAAATCCTCGAATTGGATAGGAAATATGATGAAGACCATCCTTGGTGGACACGGAAGGAAAAGGAGTTAGGCGACAAGTTTCGACAAACAAAGACGGTAACAAAAAACGATTTGCTTCAAGTAGTTGATTGGAAATTCAAGACAGTGCCACCCAGACGTAAGAGAGTGACAGAATTAGCAAAAAAGAATACCAATGAAATAGTTCAACAGACTTGCAGTCAAGTTTTCGCTATGAGTGATGATTCAGATAGAATAGAAAGCCTTGATGCCCTTCATGGCGTTGGTCCAGCTTTATTAAGTGTTATACTTACTTTCTATGACCCAAAAAACTATGGTGTATTTGATACTCATGTTTGGAAAGAATTTTTTGGAAAAAAACCAAAGGGTTATGTATTCACAACAGAAGATTATCTGGAAGTTCTCACGAAGTTAAGAAAAATTGCAGGAAAATATGGCCTTGATGTAAGGACTGTGGAAAAAGCACTCTTTAAGAAAAACATTGATGAAACAGGTAGTTAGAGTAATCTTCTACTAGTCTTATTAAGCCGGTTTGATCCATTGATTTTTGGACAAGGCTGAAGAGAACTCGATAATCCAATTTCGTTGTTCGGGAGATATATCCCACTTTTATTGTTGTTTTTGCAATATTTTTAAATGGTACTTTGCCTTAGGCTTTTCTATGCATGAATGGGCTTTAGCTGAAGCAGTAATCAGTGCAGCTTCTGAAATTGCTAGAAAAGAAGACTTGAAAGAAGTCAGAGAGGTTACAATAAAGGTTGGTGAGCTGCAGCAGATAGAGGTTGACATACTGGAATTTGCCCTTTCACAGCTTAAACCCGCCAAGTTCAAGAACACAAAATTCAGCATAGAACTTGCGAAAGCCGAGTTGAAGTGCAGAGCTTGTGGATATAAATGGTTTTTTGAAAAAGAAAAATTGGATGCAAACACGGCGGAAGCCATACATTTTGTTCCAGAAATTGCTCACACGTATATTAAATGTCCAAAATGCGGAAGCCCAGACTTTGAAATACTGCAGGGACGTGGAGTCTGGCTTGAAAGCATAAAAGGAGTGAAGCAGGAAGATGGTTGATCCGCGAGTCAGCATAATAGATGAAAGAATGCGTGGGATAGACAGAATTATTGCTGTTTCAAGCGGCAAAGGAGGCGTAGGCAAAAGCCTTGTAGCAGCAACACTTGCTTTAACGCTGGCTAAAAAAGGCTTTAACGTAGGCTTATTCGACTTGGATTTCACAAGCCCATCCACGCACATAATTTTAGGCATTGAAGGGGTACAGCCGAAAGAAGACAAGGGTATAGTTCCGCCAATGGTGCATGGCATAGAATACATGTCAATAGTTTACTATTCACACGAACATGTCTCGCCGTTAAGAGGCGCAGACGTTTCAAACGCTTTAATTGAATTGCTTTCAATTACAAAATGGGGCAAGCTGGATTTTCTGGTTATAGATATGCCTCCAGGAATCGGAGATGCAACACTGGACGTGGTTCGGTTGATTAGAAACATCGAGTTTCTCATTGTGACGACGCCTTCACAGCTAGCCTTCGAAACTGTTCGAAAACTGGCAAGCTTGCTCAAAGAGTTGAAAATCGCCGTGGTAGGCGTTGTTGAAAACATGAAAATGAACAATTCAAAAATTATACGACAGCAAACGATTGAGTTGGGCTTAGAGTTTCTTGAAGAAATCCCATACGACTTAAAAGTGGAAGAAGCCATTGGCAACACAAACAAACTACTGTACACAACATTTGCCAAAAAAGTAGAAAACATCTCAAATCTGCTAAAATCTTCAAAACCAAAGTGAAAAAAAAGTTCAACCTATATATAAAGAAGGGGATAGGTACCTAACACAAAACACCTCTCTCCAAACTCGTCCACACATCCTCTACTAGTGAAACTTCTGACACTCCGTTTAAATCTCAACTTCCTCTCTCATCCTAATATAAGAAAAAGGAGGGAAAAAACCTCAACCACAAATTCAACCCACATAAGAGAGCCATCTAGTCAGCGCATAACACCAGAAGAGAATAAAAAAACCTAGAGGGGTAGACTCAATATAGACTGATTTTCACCCCAAAAACACATCCAAACAACAAACCATCAAAAAACCAAAACCCAACCCATAAACAAGAGATGAAACTAGGCTCCTCAGAGAGAGCAGAAGCAGACAGCGTTAAAAGCCAGTTTTAGACTTTCTTTTCCTACGCAGTTTAGAGTTCTTCAGCGGCGTATTATGAATTATAGCTTCCTCTGCAGAATTCGCCTTACGCAACTCCTCCATATACCAGCC
>Ga0172362_10006103_pt1 | contig 10384 bp, 8 predicted proteins | sample LakKivs1_kivu2a2_FD_114534 | JGI IMG/M metagenome (GOLD analysis project Ga0172362, IMG submission 114534) | Sediment microbial communities from Lake Kivu, Rwanda - Sediment s1_kivu2a2 | ecosystem: Environmental > Aquatic > Freshwater > Lake > Sediment | place: Rwanda: Western Province, Lake... | reverse complement strand
TTAAGCCCTCCTGCGCCGATGATACTGCCCGGGCAGCTGGGTGGGAAAGTAGGTCGCTGCCGGGAGAACCTGTGAAGTACCCTGAAAAAGAGCTGGAGAGACCCTCTCCAGCTCTTTTTTTGTTATATGATATGATGCAGGCGGGATTATTAATAAAACGATAGAATTCATTTATGGCCAAGCTGAATCACATTCATATATAATGAAGATATGATTAAAGAACGATCCCTCATCCGAAATACCGCGGTGGTCGGTGCCGGGACTTTTCTCTCCCGCATTACCGGACTCGTTCGAGAAGTACTGATATCCTCTTTTTTTGGTGCTTCTTGGGTTACTGATGCTTTTTTTATTGCGTATACCATCCCCAATCTTCTCCGCCGGTTGTTTGCCGAAGGAGCACTCAGTACGTCGGTCATTCCTGTTTTTTCCCAATATTCAGAACAAGATCACCAAGACTCCCAGAAATTCATTTCCGCCGTCTTTTCCGGGCTCACGCTGACAGTTTCAGTAGTGTGTCTGATTGGCATTATCTTTTCTCCTTGGATAGTCGACATCGTTGGAGTTGGCTTCCGAACCGATCCAGAAAAAATCCAGATGGCGACCAACATGACTCGTATCATGTTTCCTTTTTTACTTATCATTTCCTGGTCGGCGCTTTTAATGGGAGTCCTCAATACTCTGCACGTGTTCAGTTGGTCGGCAATCGCTCCGGTCTTTTTTAATGTGGGAACCATTGTGACGCTGGTCGTCCTCAAAACCTTTGCTGGACCGTATTCATTGGCTTTGGGAATTTTGATTGGTGGGTTGGGGCAGTTTGCCATTCAGTTGTATCCTTTCTATAAGAAAGGATTTTCATTACGGTTCATCCGGGAGTTTTGGAACAACGCGGGTTTTCGGGAAGTGATCGGACTGATGTTCCCGGTAGCACTGGCGCTGGCAGTAGGGCAGGTGAATACCCTGGTCGATCGAGTCATTGCCTCGACTTGCCAGGAAGGAGCAGTATCCGCCCTCTATTACGCCGACCGCCTCTTGGAGCTCCCTATGGGAATTTTTGGGATCGCGCTTTCCACCGCTATTCTCCCATCTCTTTCTCAGCTTATTTTTAAAAAAAATACCGATGAATGGAAACAAACTCTGTATCAGGGAATGCGGCTGGTCATTTATATCATGGTTCCCATTACCACCTATTTAGCAATTTTTCGCACCGAAGCCATCCGATTGGTTTACGAAAGAGGGCTTTTTAATGCCAATGCCACAATCATGACAGCACAGAGTCTTTTGTTTTATGTTCCGGGACTTACTTTTTTTTCCTTGAACCACGTGATTACCAAAGCTTTTTATTCTCTCAAGGATACGGTCACGCCGGTTCGTATCAGTGTCATTATGGTAGGGATGAATATTTTTCTCGATCTGCTCCTGGTCCGGTATCTGAATTTCAGTGGGTTGGCTTTGGCGACTTCTCTCGTAGCGTTTTTGAATTATTATTTACTCATTTTTTTTCTGAAGAAAAATCACCCCTTTTATGAGAAAGATGTTTTATTTAAGCCTTGGTTTTTGAAGGTGATTACTCTGAACCTGCTGTTTGTCGGAGCCTGTTTGGGTATACTTCAGCTGGTTTCCGGTTTACGAGAGACTATCCACTTGGTTGGGTTTTTTGGGGGTTCAATCATCCTACTCAGTGTATTCTATATTGTTCTTTCACTATATATGGGACTGAATGAAGCAAAAGCCGTCTGGTCGTTTTTCGTTCGTAAAGTAAGAGGAAAGGGTTAAAGGAATGCAATTCAGAGAAACCATTCGTAATTTTTGTATCATTGCTCATATTGATCATGGAAAATCCACTTTGGCCGACCGGATCCTGGATATTTGTCATGCCATCCCAAAACAAAAAATGAGGGATCAGGTTTTAGACCAGATGGATCTGGAACGAGAACGAGGGATCACCATTAAAGCCAAAGCGATCCGATTGACTTATCATTCTTCATCGCGGGATACCTCATTTCTATTTAATTTAATCGACACCCCCGGCCATGCCGACTTTAGCTATGAAGTCTCGCGGAGTTTGACTGCCTGTGAGGGAGCAATTTTAGTAATCGACGCCACTCAAGGGGTTGAAGCCCAAACCCTGGCCCATGCCAACCTGGCTTTCGCTCAAGGACTGGTTATTCTCCCCGTAATCAATAAAATCGATCTTCCCTCTGCCAATCCCGATCGGGTACAAGAAGAAATTAAAAAAATTCTCGGTCCCGATCATCTCCCGGTCACTTTGGTAAGTGCCAAGCTGGGAATCGGCGTTGAGGAGCTTTTGGAAAAAATTATCGACTACATTCCCCCACCCCAAGGGCATCCTGATACTCCCTTGAAGTCACTCGTTTTTGATTCGGTTTATGATTCCTATCGGGGGGTTTTGCCTTTTATTCGAATTTTTAGCGGTCGGATCGAAAAAGGTCTGGAAATCATGATGTATTCGAATAAACAAAAATATGAAGTGGTTGAACTCGGCATCTTCAATCCGGAAATGAAAGAAATTGACCACTTAGGACCGGGAGAGGTCGGCTATATATCGTGCAATATTAAGACGATTCGAGATTGCCGGGTGGGTGATACCATTACCTCAGCAAAGAACCCAACGATCCAGGCGATTCCGGGGTACAAACAGGCAAAGCCAATGGTTTTTTGTTGCTTCTATCCAGTGAACTCCGAAGGATATGAAATCCTGAAGGAGGCCTTGGAGAAGCTCCAGCTCAACGATGCCTCCTTGATGTATGAACCAGATACATCAGAAGCATTAGGTTTTGGTTTCCGCTGTGGATTTTTAGGGCTGCTTCATATGGAAATCATCCAGGAGCGCATTGAGCGTGAATTTCACATTGAGGTGATCGCTACTGCCCCCCACGTAGTGTATAATGTGCTGACCAAAAACGGTGATTTGATCGAAGTGAGATCGCCCAAGGATTTCCCTTCCGCCGGTGAAATAGAGGAAGCCGAGGAGCCGATCGTGGAAATAAAAATTATTACCCCCTCATCTGCTATCGGCAGTATTATGGAATTATGCCAATCCAAGCGGGGAACCCTGCAAGACATGATGTATCTCGATCCCAACACGGTGATCATTCGGTACCATCTGCCCATGGCGGAAATCCTTTTTGATTTTTATAACCGCCTTAAATCGGTGAGCCGCGGATATGCCAGCATGGATTATGAGTTCAAGGGATACGCGTCTTCAGATTTGGTGAAAGTAGATATTTTGATGAGCAAGGAGAAAGTCGACGGCCTTTCGTTTATTAGTCATCAAGAAAGCGCCACCCGCCGAGCTCGTGAGCTGGTGACCCGCCTACGTAAAATCATCCCCCGGCAAATGTTCACTGTATCTATTCAGGCGGCTATTGGAGGAAAAATCATTGCCCGGGAAGATGTTGCCGCGCTGCGCAAGGATGTCTTACAAAAGTGCTATGGAGGAGATATCACTCGGAAAAGAAAGTTGTTGGAGAAACAAAAAGAAGGGAAAAAACGGATGAAAGCAATAGGTAAGGTGACTCTTCCCCAGGAGGCGTTTCTGGCAGTTCTCAAAACCGAAGAACAATGAGAGAAATTGCTCTATACATTCATTTTCCTTTTTGCTTGAAAAAATGTCGCTATTGCGATTTTGTTTCCTATCCTGGTCAAGGAGACGATTGCTATTCTGACTATTTTCATTCTGTGTACCAGGAATTAATGGAGCGGGGAAAAACCGATAGCATCGAGGGTGCGTCTATCAAAAGCATCTATTTTGGCGGAGGGACCCCCTCGCTGGCTTCTCCAAAAGTCTTGGGGCAATTCCTGTCCTTGCTCTCCGGCTATTTTGTCTTTTCTCCATCGATTGAGGTCACTCTCGAGGCCAATCCGGGAACGCTCCACCCCCAAAAGCTTCGTTTTTTATCCGAAATTGGGGTAAACCGGCTGAGTCTGGGAATTCAAAGTTTCAATGACCGGCATTTGCGCTTCTTAGGCCGGACCTATGCGGCAACGGATGTGTTTCGAGTGCTCGAAGAAGTGGTGAACGCCTGTCTTTTTCCCAATTACAGTGTGGATATGATTTACAGCCTTCCCTTACAAACTCTTTCCAGCTGGAAAAAGGAGATTGAATTTTTTTTTCAGTATGATCCACCTCATATTTCGATCTATAACCTCACGGTCAGTCCCCAGGTGCCTCTGTATTCTTTCTGGAAACGGCATCGAGCAGTATTTCCCAGCCAAGACGAAGAAGCCACTCTGTATCAGTGGACAAGGAAAGTTTTAAGGAAACGAGGATATGATCAGTATGAAATTTCCAACTTTGCCCGCCCCGGCTATGAGTGTCTTCATAATCTGACCTATTGGAGAAACCAAGAGTCCCTCGGTTTGGGAGTGTCGGCTTGTTCATATCTGGAAGGAAAAAGACAGAAAAATACCTGGTCATATAAGCGGTATCGACAGATGATTGAATCAGGTCGTCTCCCAACAGTTATGCAGGAGATCCTTCCTCCACATCAAAAAATGGTTGAAGATATCATCCTGGCTCTTCGCACCCGTGAGGGTATCAGTCGGGACCGACTTCTTCGGCACTATCCTCTGGAGATGGTTCGTCCCAAACAAACCATTCTACAGCGATTGACCACAGCGGGTTTATTACGAGAAACAAGCGATGGTTGGACATTGTCTCCTCGCGGAATACGGCTGGCCAACCAAGTTTTTGTGGAACTCATGGATTGATAGTCGCTTAAATTACTCATTTACATTTATCAATTATCGTTTGTAAAAAACCTCTTTAATATGATATTTTTATACTATGATTCCAATCCGAGATGAATTGCCGACTCGTAAGTATCCGTATATCACGGTTACTCTCATTGCACTCAATACAATTCTGTTTATTTATGAATTGATTCAGGGTCCACGACTCGATTCGCTGGTTCTACGAGCGGGGTTGGTTCCGGCGGTCATCTGGGGGAAGTATTCAATTTTAGGGTCTTTTTTTCATCCCTGGTTTACCTTGTTCAGTTCCATGTTTTTGCATGGGAACGTGCTTCACTTAGCTTCCAATATGCTGTATTTATGGATTTTCGGAAATAATGTCGAGGATTTTTTAGGACACTTTCATTACCTCGTTTTTTATCTTCTTTGTGGTGTCTTTTCCGGCTTTATTCATGCCCTGATTTTTTTATCTTCAACTATACCAACCATCGGAGCCAGTGGAGCCATTGCCGGAGTGATGGGAGGCTACTTCATTCTCTTTCCCGAAGCCAGGGTACTGGTCATGCTCATCCTGGGTTTTTTTGTTCAATTTGTCAAAGTACGGGCAGTATTGGTATTGGGACTTTGGATCCTTCTTCAGGTCATCTCAGGATTATCATCTCTCGGAATGAGCAATCGGGGCGGGGTTGCCTGGTTTGCCCATATTGGGGGGTTTTTGCTTGGCGCTTTCTGGTGTAAAATAGCTTCCACCAAGTATTATCGTAACCATTATTGGTAAGATGACGACCATGACAGGAAAATACCCTGGTATCATCAGAGTAATAAAAACTCATCCTGCCTATAAAGAGCATTGTGTATAAATATGGATGTCATTTTGCTTCATTTTGTTCTTTTTTTAGGGTAGACCGCCATGCTGCTACGCAGCACCATAGAAGATGGAAACACCAAAATGTTGAGGTGTTGAGGCGTTGAGTTGTTGAGTTGAAAAAGATAAAAAGATGAGATCCTCACGTCATACTCTTGGATTCTTTCTCCACGTGTATGCATGTTGTTTCGAATTTTTTCATCTTACGCCGTAGGCTGATATCCTGGTGTATTTCCAGGATAGACCCTCATGCCACGTTGTGGCACCAGATGAGAATGAAAACTTTGAGGGTCTATCCTTTCAGTTTTAGTCTTTTCTGTTTTTCAATCTTAAGCCGTAGGCTGATATCCTGGTGTATTTCCAGGGTAGACCGCCATGCTGCTACGCAGCACCATAGGATATGGAAACTATGGCGGTTTATTTTATCCTTATTTTTGTTTTCTAAATATTTTTAAATCTTACACCGTAGGTTGTTATCCTGGTGTATTTCCAAGATAGGTTTTATGGCTGTTCAATAAGGAGGAATGAAGTTGATTATTGAGGAATTCATGCTCCCTGAAGTTCCGATAGTGAATGATTTTGATACAGTGGCGGATGTGATTCGATTCCTAAATCGTAGAAAAATATCCGGGGTGCCTGTGGTCGATTTAGAACAGAATTTAGTCGGTTATTTTTCTGGGAATGATTTTTTTCATCTGATCGAAAGTGAGGTGCGCAAAAAGGCCAGAGGAAATGTTGTTTCTTTTCACGCCTTCCGAGAAAAACTCAAAGAGTGGTTCGAGAAGGAAATTTCTGAGTTTTTGTCAGACAAGAATGAATACCTTGAAGCCAACCAGACCGAGGAAGAGGCAATCGAATTTTTCCTGCAATCTAACACAGAATTGGTGCCGGTGATACGGTTGGGAAAAGTGGTTGGAATGCTGAGTAAAACTAAATTACTCCAAGTTATGTTAGAAAATAAATAAGAGGAGGTTGACAAATGGATAAAAAAACGATTCAGGATATTCCGCAGGAGCAATTGAAAGGGAAAAAAGTACTGGTCCGAGTTGATTTTAATGTCCCTCTGAATGACAAGAAAGAGGTGACCGATGATACCCGTATCGTCGAGAGTTTGCCCACTATTCGTTATTTAGTAGAACGAGGAGCACGGGTCATTTTGGTTTCCCACTTAGGGCGTCCGAAGGGGGGACCGAAAGATGAGTTGCGGATGAACCCGGTTGCCAAAAAGTTAGAACAATTGTTAGGAAAAAAAGTTCGCAAAGCTGATGATTGCATTGGTGAACAGGTTCAAAAGATGGTCGATGAATTAGGTGACGGCGATGTGCTGCTTTTGGAAAATGTCCGCTTCTATCCTCAGGAAGAAACCAACGATCACGACTTTGCCCGCTCTTTGGCCAACTTGGCTGATATGTATGTCAATGACGCTTTTGGAACTGCTCACCGTGCTCATGCTTCCACCGCTGGAGTAGCTGAGTTTTTACCAGCCTATGCCGGTTTCTTGATGGAGAAAGAGTTAGAAGCTCTGGGTGAAAAGCTCAACAACCCGGCCCGACCCTTTTTGGCAATTTTGGGTGGAGCCAAAGTATCCAGCAAAATCGGAGTCATCCAGAAACTCATCGAGAAGGTTAATGTTCTGCTGATCGGTGGGGGAATGTCCTATACTTTTATTAAAGCCATGGGGTATGAAGTCGGGAAATCTTTGTTGGAAGAGACCATGCTTGATGGAGCCAAAAAGATTATGCAAATGGCCAAAGAGAAAGGCGTCGAACTGGTCCTGCCCGATGATTTTGTGGTGGCAGCTGAAGGCAAAACGGGCGAACCGACTTATACCGTGGCTTGGAACCACATGCCGGCTAACATGGGTGGATTCGATATTGGACCGAAAACCGTTGAAAAATTCGGTGGATATATTTTCAAGGCAAAAACCATCTTTTGGAATGGACCGCTCGGGCTTTTTGAAGTCGAACCCTTTTCCAAGGGGACAGTGGAAATCGCGAAAAAAGTTGCCCGGAGTGGCGCAGTCAGCGTGGTGGGTGGCGGCGATACCATCGCAGCCATTAAACAAGCCGGCGTTGGGGACAAAATGACTCATATTTCAACCGGTGGCGGTGCCTCCCTGGAATTCATCGAAGGGAGAAAATTGCCCGGAGTGGAAGTCCTATTGGGGAAGTAAGCATTTCCATCCGGGAAATGCAGTGGCATCACCCTCATCCTCATCTTCTCCCATCAAGGGAGAAGGGATTCAAATACTCAATTTCGTAAAATCAAACACAAAATGTTTCCCAATCGCCCTTTTTTTATTCACATTTTCTGTCTTACATCGAAGACTGATGGGAGAGGGTCAGGGTGAGGGGGGATTGAATTGAATTTTTTTTATTATGTTCAGCCAGTGGGTTCCTGGCCAGTAGGATTGATGGCATTCCGGACAAATCTTTATATTGGGGAAACTGCAACTGACATAGAGCGGAGTGAAAGGACGTTCTTCGCCTTGATTCGTGGGCTGTAAAAGAGCGTTGCAGTGCGGACATCGAGTAAAGAGATAATCCGGTCGTAGGTGAAAATGAACCATCACTTCGTGTAACTGCTTCTCGATCGATTCGGATCGAACCAGATAGGCGAGATCACCGGCTTTCTTAAATAGGGCGGTATCCCTGGTGAGCAGGGTACGGCCTTGATACCGGGCTTGAGTGAGTATTTGCATGTCGTTTAAATACCGTACATATTGAGTATCAAAACCGAGAATCCTTAGCCATCGGGAAAGCTTCCCCAACATACAATCGACAATAAATTTTTTTTCTTCCATAGCACTTTATTTTATCATGCAATTCACAAAAAATTCTCATATTTGTGTCATAATAAGAGGGTAGTTTCTGAGAATATCAATTGCTTGTTAAAAGAATCTGTCGTTGCGGGATCGACAGTCTACGACGTAGGATAAAAGAGAAAATCCTTCCTTCGGGGGGAGGGTGAAGGAGTATGAGTGGATTTTTATATTTCAGATTATTCCGGGAGGTCTGACTATGGCTGAGACGAAACCGCCATATTTTCTTGGAATTGATGTGGGGACACAAGGTTTACGAAGCGGGATATTTGATTTAAGAGGAAATGTTATCGCTCTTTCATTTTATTCCTATCCTGAATACCATCCCCGTCCTGGGTGGGCGGAGCAGGACCCGATGGATTGGTGGAAAGCTGTTCAGGACACAGTCCGACGTTGTGTCTATGAAGGGGAAATTCAACCGGAAGATATCGCTTCCATCAGTGTAAGCGCAAGCTCGTGTACGGTACTTCCGGTGGATCGATTCGGTAATCCGAAGTATCGAGCTATCATGTGGATGGATGTCAGGGCTTTTGATCAGGCAGCACGGATCAACGCCACCGAAAATCCGATCTTGAAATATGCCGGCGGTAATGAATCTCCAGAGTGGATGATCCCCAAGGCACTTTGGCTCAAAGAGAACTTTCCCGATATCTTTACCAATTCTGATTTTATCGTTGAATGTCAGAATTGGGTGGTATTCAAGCTCACCGATCGCTGGGTGACTTCACTCAACAATGCCATTTGTAAGTGGAACTATTGCCCGGTAGAGGATGGATGGCCCATCTCGTTATTGCGCGACCTTCATTTTGAAGAAGTTCTTCAAAAATGGCCACGGGAAATCATTCCGGTAGGAAAACCGGTCGGAGAATTGACCAAGCGTGCTGCCCATGAGCTCGGGTTGATACCTGGAATACCCATCATTCAAGGTGGGATCGATGCCTATGCTGCCATGATAGGATTGGACGTGGTCCATCCGCAACGTCTGGCAATTGTCATTGGTTCTTCCACCTGCCACATGGCTTTGTCGGAAAATCCCATTTTCAGTAAGGGGATTTGGGGTCCCTATTATGGAGCGGTTCTTCCTGAGATGTGGATTTTAGAAGGGGGGCAGAGTTCCACCGGTTCGATTATCAAATGGTTTAGCGATAATTTTGCTGCCCAAGAATGTCGTGAAGCCAGTGATATCGGTGAAAGCCTTTTTGATGTGCTGGATAAAATTGCCGCGCAAGTCGCTCCCGGATCCGATGGCTTGATCGTTCTCGACAATTTCCAGGGTAACCGGAGTCCTTACCAGGATCCCTTGGCCCGGGGAGCGATCTGGGGTTTCTCACTGAGCCACTCCAAAGCCCACATCCTCCGTGCCATGTATGAAGGAACTGCCTATGGAACCAATCATATCCTGGAAACACTCGCCCAAGATGGATTTGAAGTGCAGGAGATGTACGCCAGTGGTGGTGGAGCCCGCAGCAAGCTCTGGCTCCAAATTCACGCTGATGTGACCAACATTCCCATTTATCTCACCACGGTTGAAGAAGCGAGCACAGTGGGGACTGCCATTTATGCAGCGGTAGGTGCTGGATTTTACGACACCATTCCCGCCGCTACCCTCAAGATGGTTCAAATCTCCGGACAAATTTATCCAAATAAAGAAAACCATGAAATTTACCGTTTTTATTACGATAAATACATTAAAAGCTATTTTTCCCTCAGAGATTTGATGCACGAAGTATCGGCTCGTGTCAACCGCAATCAAAATTCCACCCGGGGACGCTGAATCAACCCGGGTGGAATTTCCCTCCAATTCAATGTTTCCTATCCCACCGCTCTTATCAAGTTGTTGTTAATGATTTGATATATTTTTAAAGAATGATATCTACCTGAATCCCCCCGACTTTTCTAAAGGGGAAAAGGTTACGCTGAAATATTTCAGAGGAATACTTAATGCCTAAAATGGCGAATTCCGGTGAAGATCATGCTGATGCCCA
>Ga0172362_10006100_pt1 | contig 10387 bp, 15 predicted proteins | sample LakKivs1_kivu2a2_FD_114534 | JGI IMG/M metagenome (GOLD analysis project Ga0172362, IMG submission 114534) | Sediment microbial communities from Lake Kivu, Rwanda - Sediment s1_kivu2a2 | ecosystem: Environmental > Aquatic > Freshwater > Lake > Sediment | place: Rwanda: Western Province, Lake... | reverse complement strand
TGGTCGTCTATTAGCAAACACTCGTTAGAGGATACATTCAGTTTTTGTAAAACATAATGATAAATTTGTACATTTTTTGAGATAGTCCCTACTAAATGAGGTTTTCCTAACTTTATTTTATATGAGACGAATATATCAGAAAAAACTTTTTTCAAATCCAATCTATTGTTTAAGTAAATAAACCATTCTTTGGGTACATCAGTCAGTAATACAATTCTATAATTTCTTTTTAATAATAAAATAGTCTTGATAACATTTTCATTAGTTTTGTTCATTATGATTCTAGCAAGTCTTTCTATATTTTCAGGAGTCTCATTTAATTTTAAAACATTTATAACTTTTTTCCAATAAGATTTCTCAGTAATTCTTTTAAATGCAAAATTACCCCAATACAGTCGAATAACTTTTTCGATTTTTTTTGAAGCTATTTTATGTTTTTTACTTAATAAAACAGAAATTGGGTGAGCTACCCCAGGAATGATAATACCACCCAGATCGAAAATTATTACTTTAATCATGTTTTTCACCAAGGTTATAGACACCACTAAACAGAGGAGGAGTATATATTACATGTCTTACATCCATAAGTAAGATGCTTGCTAATAGTATTGTTTCCTTCCCTTAAATTTATTACTGTTCACTTCCTCAGTAAGTTACAAATCTATTTGCTATTCATTTTTGCAAGATTTTTTCATGACATCAAAAAAACAAGCATTCTTGATAGGATCGACGGCAGTGGTTTTACTAGTTCCGCTTGTATGCGCTTTGAACGCTACAATAACCAACGGTAACATCAATGAGATGCAAACACTGCAACTGCTGACAGAATACGGAATGCTGAAAGGAACCATAACATTCAAGCTTGGCGGCTACACTTGGCCAGCAAGTGAAGTATGGCTTGTGCCTGACGGAACTTTACCTAACCAGTTCAAATCAACAAGCACTTACCTAGAACTGCCAGAAAATGTAACTTTCAGCACATGCAAAACATCTGTGTACTTCAATGAAACAACAGGCTATGCATTCAAAGTTCTTTCAACATACATATTGCCGAACGGAACATTTTGCGCACTGGCATATGGTGGAACATATAACATAGTTGCAAAATACTAGTGATAACATGAAAGCTCTTGTCGTTGCATTGATTTTTTTGGTTTTCCTTTTTCTTCTTCTCTATTTTTCCATAAATATCACAGGTTCATTTGTTAAAAGCGAAAATCACACTACACAAACTGCGAATGAATGGGAGTTGGTTGGAAATGTGACCATTTCCAATGGAAAAGTGGAAAGTGTGGATTTTGAAAAATAAACGGGATTTATTTAAAAACTTTGAAAACAAAATATAGAAAAGAGAGAATGAATTTCAAGGATTTTTTGGATTGGTTCTATAAGTTTTTCGGCTTGAAAAGGAACATCAGGCTAGGCATTTATGGAGAAACAAACGTAGGCAAAACCACCCTAGCCAACAGGATTTCACTTGACTGGACTGGTGAGGAGGTTGGAAAAGTTTCCAGCGTGCCACACGAAACGAGATTTGTGCAGAGAAAAGAGAAGGTACAGCTTAAGCTGAACAAGAAAAAGATTATACTTAACCTCTTGGACATGCCAGGCTTGGCCACAAAGATTGATTACAAATCTTTTCTGAAATACGGCCTTTCGAAGAAAGAAGCCAAGAAAAGAGCAAGGGAAGCCACGGAAGGAATAATTGAGGCAATCAAGTGGCTGGGAAATGTGGACACCGTGCTTGCTGTCATGGATTCTAGCCGCGACCCTTTCACACAAGTCAATATAACTTTGCTTGGCAATCTAGAGGCAAGAAAAATACCTGTGATTATAGTTGCTAACAAGATCGACAAAAAAGGAGCGAAGCCGCAAATGATAAGGGAAGCGTTTCCAGGTTATCCAACAGTCGAGGTTTCAGCGCTAAAGGGGAAAAATATGGACGATTTATATAAATCTATAGCGAGGTATGCAAAATGAAAATGAAGTTTAATTTCATCTCTTCATCAGTATTAGACGGAAAACCTCTCAACAAAAGAATCAGTTTTATTCTAAACAAAGTCAAAGACGGAACAATTTTGGTGACTGATGGTGTGATGAAACCTGATGAGGAGATGGCCTTGATAAAGGAGACTATGAGAAGAGTTGATACTGGTTTTCCGGGAATAGAAGTGGCAAGCCTGAAAAAACCGACCAAGGGACTGCAGAAAGTAGTTGAGAGTATGTCGGACCAGAGTGATAGAATCAGAAAGTACTTATCGATCTTGACAGGAACTAAAATGAAGACAAGCTCTCTCAAAACTGGACTTACACTGATAGGTCCTGCGAAATACATAAAAAACATTAAGAAGAATCCAAATTCATTTTCTGTTCTGACAGAGGTTTAACATGCACAGATGTGTCAGGTGCGGAACAACTTACCAAGACAATGACGAAACTATTCTAAGAGGGTGCTCCAAATGCGGCTCGATATTTTTCCTCTATTTGAAAGGAGCAGAAGACGAAGCAAAGGCAAAAGAGATGCAGGACGAGCTGGAGGCAAAAAATACCACGCTTGAAAAAGAAGTCGAGAAAAAAATCAAAGAGAAAAAGATGGAGGAAAAAGCTGAAAAGGTTCCAGAAGCAATAAGTAGGGAAAGAAAAGCTAGAAAAATCGAGTTCGGGATTGAAACCGTGAGGATACCGAAAGAGGGAATTTATGAAATTAATCTTGATGCTCTCATGAAAAAGAAGCCCCTGATAATTTTAGAAAAGGGATCTATATATCTGATTCATCTTCCTACGATTTTCGAAGAAGTTGAGGAGGAATAGAAAAATTTTTAAGTAAGTAATACAACATAAATATAGGTAAAAATGCAATCCCTACCCTTGACACATATGAATAGGAATTGTAACTTTGAGTCAAAGGGAACAATCAAGGGCTAAATTGGGATGATTCCTTGTTCTTCAACGGATGACCTAAAAACTATCAAACATGTTCTATGTAACTTCATTGGTAATCGGTTGAGAAAGGATAAAGACTAACCCCTAAGAGGTATTCTATCGACACCGGTATTAAATAGGTCTTCCATCCCTCAATAATTGAGAATGAATAGAAAAGAATGAATCGACACCGGCATAATTCTCTTCTGTTCCTCAAAAATATCAAATCGTTTGTTTGCATTTATGAGGTGAAATGAAATGAGTAAAGTTGAAGAACTTAGTGAAAAGGCAAAAGAAATATTGAAACGATATGGTGTATGTAGTAGCTGTTCATATATAGGAGTTAGAGAAGAAATGAGTAATCCCGGACCCAATGTTTTCCTAAGATGTACCCATATAAATAAATATACACATGATCTCTACAAAATAGTTCTAGGTAAGGCTGATTGTGCAGGTCATTCTAAATATGAAGACCATCCTAAATAAAACTCCATTATGAAAAAACTAAAATTTTCACAAGGCGGCTGAAAGTTTTGCCATAATTTCATTTATCTTTTCTTGAAGGTTTTCAAGGTTACCATCGTTTTCGATTTTATAATCAGCTCTTTCCATACACCTGTCTATTTGCTCTCCGTACAAAGGCTCTCTTACACCTCTATCCCTTTGGTCCAAAGCAACAAACTCTTCCCACGTCTTCGAATCAGTCGGTCTTGCTCTTGACTGAATCCTCTGCCATCTTATCTCTTGAGGAGCATCTACCGCAATCAAAACAAATTTGTTTCCAAAGACTTTTTTCAGATATTCAACCTCGCCAAGATTCCTTATGCCGTCTACAATAATCAGTTCCTTATCCCTTGGCAGGTAATCTATTGCAAGCCTGGCAAGAATACCTCCGCCATATTTTTGCCTAAGTTCATTCCCCATATCTTGCAGCATCTTCCTGTCAAAAATCTTCTTCTTTTTTTCAAGCTCGCCCCTTATAATAGAAGAAAGAGTTACAGTATAGGAATTAAATTTATGCGTCAAGGCTTCCATCACGGTTTCCTTGCCGGAAGCCATGGTTCCTGTCAAACCAATTACAATTTTCACCATTTAAAATTTTTTGGTATTCAAAGTTAATAAACCTTAAAAAGAAGGAAAATTTGGAAAATAAAAAATTTACAAATCAGCAGCTCTTAGAGTCTTCCTTCCATTTGCCTTTGCTCTTTCAATAGCACGCTTGACTTTCCATGAAATCTTGTTGTCAAGTTCTTTCCAGAAATCTCCACCCACTCTCATTCCTTTTATCAGCTTCTTGACAGCAGATTTAACAGCTAATGCCATTTATCCACCTCCTAAGATAATAAGAATTAATTTTGACTATTTAAATTGATTTTTTCAGGGGGTTTCCATAATCTTTGCCAAGTAGTTATTTATATTTTTATTTGATAACTTCTCTAATACAATTAAGTGGTTTTATGCCATTGAGACCTGGAAGAACAACAAGGGCTATGGAAAGGCCCTATACAAGAATATCAAAAAAGAAACCCAGACAAAGTTATGTTGTAGGTGTGCCATTTCCAAAAACACATCAGTTCGAGATGGGTGATAAAAAGGGGAATTTCAATACAACCCTTTATTTAAGCGCGAAAAATCCTGTTCAAATAAGGGACAGCTCGTTGGAGGCTTCAAGAGTTGTTGCCCATAAATTCTTGGAGGCTAAGTTAGGTCCGACAAATTATTTCATGAAAATTTTGCTTTATCCTCACCATGTTATTCGTGAGAAGCCGATTGCGCAAGGTGCAGGAGCTGATAGATATTCTCAGGGCATGCGATTAGCATTTGGCAGGCCATCGACAGTTGCAGTCCAGATTAAAGGTGGCCAAAGACTTTTCTTATTAAAGTTGAATAAAGAGAATTTAGAACTTGGAAAAAGTGCTCTGAAAAAAATAGGCTTGAAGCTGCCAACTCCAATAAGGATTGAAATCGAACAATAAAATCTTCTCGATTAAAATTAATTTAATCCTGAAATAAAAGTTATAATATGAAGTATATTGCTTGGTTTGAGCAGATTGATAAAGATTCTGGTTCTATCGCAGGCGGCAAAGGTGCAAATTTGGGTGAGCTTGTTAGCTTAGGACTGCCCGTGCCAGAAGGATTCATCATAACTACAAAGGCCTTCGACACATTCCTCTATTTCAACAACCTTGCAGACGACATAAAGAGATTAATTGCTAAATGCGATGTTGAGAATACCGAACAGCTCCTTAAGACTTCAAATGAAATAAAAGAACTGATAACCTCATCTGAAATGCCGCTGGACATTAAGAATGAATTGGTTGATGCATATCAGGAACTTTCATTTACAAACCAAATAGTCACGCCTGAAGTCATAAAATTGATTTCATCAGGCAGACAATACGCGCTTGTTGCCATCCGTTCTAGCGCTACCACTGAAGACTTACCAGGAGCCTCGTTTGCAGGGCAACAGGCAAGCTTCCTCAATACCAAAGGTGTGAAGATGTACTTGGAAAATGTGAAAAAATGTTGGGCCAGCCTCTATGAACCAAGGGCAATATTCTACCGTGCGAAGCATGGCTTCACTCATGCAAGCATAGCAGTAATTATTGAAAAGATGGTCAACTCAGAAAAGTCTGGAGTCATGTTCACCATAAATCCTGTTAATGGCAAGAATGAGACTGTTATTGAAGCAACATGGGGACTTGGTGAGACTCTGGTGCAAGGAGAAGTCGAGCCAGATTTCTACAGAATTTCGAAAGACGGAAGGATTCTTGAGAAAAAAATTGGAAAAAAAGAATACATGCGGCTGAGAGATTTAGCAACTGATGAAACTTTAAGGCTTCCTGTTGCTGCTAAAAAAGTTGATGCTCAGGTCTTGAGTGAAGAGGAGATTATAAGTTTGGCAGAATATGGAGATGTGATTGAAAAACATTATCAAACACCGCAAGACATAGAGTTTGCTATTGAAAAGGGCAGGATATACATCCTTCAAACAAGAGATGTTACAACCGAAGTCAAAAGGGAGGAAGTTGAGATTGAAGGTGAAATTCTTGTCAAGGGATTAGGAAGCTCCCCTGGAATTGCCAGCGGAAAAGTAAGAATTGTGCATACAAAAGAAGATCTGGCAAAAGTCAAAGAAGGTGACATTCTTGTCACCACTATGACCAGTCCTGATATGGTTGTGACCATGAGCAGGTCCGTCGCAATTATAACGGATTCCGGAGGAACCACATGCCACGCAAGCATCGTGGGAAGGGAAATGGGACTGCCTGTAATAGTGGGAACAAATAACGCGACGCAAATCTTGAAAGACGGGCAGGAAGTGACTGTAGACGCTTATAACGGAATTGTTTATGCCGGCAAAAAAGAAATTGAGGGACAATTAAAAGTTGAAGAGATGGGCGAAGTCGCTGCCCCGCAAACTACTGCTGTGAAAGTAAAAGTAAATCTTGCATTTCCTAAAAATCTTGCCGAAATATCCAAGAAGGCTGATGGTGTGGGGCTTCTCAGAATCGAACACACGGTAACAAAATCAGGTATCCATCCTGCAAAGCTCATCCAAGAAGGAAAATCCGAGCAATACATCGATATTTTAATGGAGGGCATAAGACCAATAGCTAAAGCTTTTCACCCGAAGCCTGTTTGGGTTAGGACGCTTGACGCAAGGAGTGATGAATTCAGAAATCTGGAAGGCGGGAGAGAGGAGCCAAAGGAAGACAATCCCATGCTTGGCTGGCATGGAATAAGAAGGAGCTTGGATCAGCCAGAGCTGCTTAAGGCTGAATTTGAGGCTGTGAAGAGGATGCACGAGGAAGGATTGAATAATGTGCATATCATGCTGCCATTTGTGATTTCAGTAGACGAATTCAGAAGAGCCAGACAAATTGCTGATGAGATTGATCTGCCTGAAGAATGTGACATTGGAATAATGATTGAAACGCCTGCAGCTGCTTTGACAATAAGGGACTTCTGCAAGGCTGGCATCGATTTTATCAGTTTTGGAACAAATGACTTAAGTCAGCTCGTTTTAGGAGTTGATCGCAATAATGCAAAGATTGCCAATTTATTCAATGAGACTCATGTAGCTATCAGGAAGTTAGTGAAATACGTGATAAAGGTTTGCAAAACTTATAACGTTGAGACTTCGATATGCGGCGAGGCGCCGAGCAACATTCCAAGATTTGTTGAATTCCTTGTTGATGCAGGAATAAACAGTATTTCTGTCAACATCGATGCAATAGACAAAACAATATCAATCGTCAAGAGAAGCAAGAACTAAATCAGCCCTACTGTTTAAAGTAAGAACAGTTTGCCACTCTTGCCATCTGTAGTCTACTCCATTAATATCATAAAGAAGACCTTTGAATTGACGCAAACTTTCTTCATCTTGTGGCATCTTCAGATCTTTAGCCACTTGCTCTAGAGTTGCTGTTCTTCCTCTTACCTTAATAGCTCGATATAAATCCTTGTTTGTAGGTACATAAGGAATTTTTAGTACTGTTGTGTGGTTTAATCTTTCTGATGACATATTATCTTACTTCTTCCAAAGAAATTTAAACATTGTGGTTGTGGTTTAAAGGATTCATAAGCCCCAGGCGAGATTTGAACTCGCGACCACCTGCTTACCATGCAGTTAAGCTGATATTTTTAATCATATGCTCTACCAGTCTGAGCTACTGGGGCATAGATATAAATTGTATTTTATTATTTATTTCGAAACTTTTTCAAGGATTTCTATTTTTTCACCAAATTCACATAACCTTCAAAAATAATCTCAGCACTTTTTGCGCAAAGTTTAGATTTTATGTATTCAAAAGCAGCATTCATATTTGAATGCATGTTGCACGTCCTCAGATGGACGATTGCACTTGAATGTTCAGGATAAGTGTCTATTTCCATTATTGATTCTTTTACAATCAGTACTGCGCTGATGCCAGAAAGATAGAATTTATGTACAATTTTTTTCACAGGAGTAACTCCCATCAGTTTTGCCGCATAATTCAAAGTGAATAGAACTGTCTGCATGTCATTAATCTTGTTCTGATTGCACCCATGCAACACTGCTAATAGGCATTTTTCCCTTTCTCTTTCTACCATTTTTTATCGCAAAATTTTTTATAAAATACCTTTTATTTTTGAAAACTTAAAGTTGCATAAATTTGCTACTAAAATCTATCGGCGTAAGGCAAAAGAAATACCACAACAATATTTAATTTACCCAAAAATCCAAAATATAAGTCAGTCAAATCAATGTGATATTAATGGTCAAAGTAATTTTGATAACAGCAGAATTTTGTCCATTCTGCCCTTATGCCAGACAGGTGTGGAAAGAGCTGAGAAAAGATTATAATTTTGAATATGAAGAGATTGATGCCACGAGCGAGAAAGGTATGAAACTTGTTGAGAAGTTTTCTATAGATATCGTGCCAACAACAATTGTTGATGACAAGATTGCCTTTATCGGTATTCCTGACAAAAATAAAGCTAGAGAGATGGTAGAAGGAGGATAAAATGTCGAGAGAAAGTGAGATTTTGGAATTTTCAAAAAAATATGCTAAAAAATCTGGATTCGAACTCAATCCAAATAAAAAGATGCTTAATGCCATAATCAAAGGGCTGAGGAATAATGAAATAAAATTCGGTCATCCATATTGTCCATGCAGACCGGTGACTCAAGATATAGAATTGGACAGGCCGAAGATATGCCCATGCATTTGGCACAAGGATGAAATAAAGGAAATGGGACATTGCCTTTGCCAATTGTTTATGAATAAAAAGTATGCCGGACAAATTAAGAAAAAAAGTGATTGAATGGAAGAATGGGTGAATGAAATCAAGCAAAGGGCTCTATTGGGGAAGCCTTTAGTCTCGGGTGGAAGAACAAAAAAGCTGGGAAAAATATCATGGGATGATTTAGTCTTTATTCCAGCCCAGCTTGCAAAAAGGCCGGTTGATTATTACAAGGAGAAAATTGAAACAGAAACAGTTATCGGGAAAAATTCTGAGAAACCTCTGAAGTTAAGAATACCAATTATGATTAGTGCTGCAAGCTTTGGTGCTGTTAGCAGAGAAACGAAAATTGCTTTGGCCAAAGCTTCCTCAATTCTTGGCACCTCAACAAATACAGGAGAAGGAGGAATGCTTGAAGACGAGAGGAGGAATGCGAAGATATTAATTGCGCAGTACGCTTCAGCAAGGTTTGGAGTTGATGAAAATTATATTAGAAAGGCTGATGCAATCGAGATAAAAATTGGACAAGGGGCAAAGTCTGGTCAAGGCGGTTTGCTGCCAAAAGAAAAAGTCACAGAAGAAATTGCAAAAATAAGGAGAGTGCCTTTTGGTCAAGACATACATTCACCTCCGTATCATCCTGACATAAAAACTGTGGCAGATTTGAAGAAAAAGATTGAATGGATAAGAAAACTAAACGGCGGCAAGCCAGTCATAGTCAAACTTGGGGCAGGTGATATAGAGAATGATGTGAAATTTGCCGTGAAAGCTGGGCCAGATGCCATAGCAATAGATGGAATGGAGGGAGGAAGCGGGGCTGCCCCGGTTATTATGTTTGATGACTTTGGGGTTCCAACTCTAGCAGCGCTTGTCAGGGCAAGAAGAGTTTTAGACAGAATGAAAGCAAAACAAGAACTAATTGTTGGCGGTGGACTGAATAAAGGATCGGATGTGGCAAAGGCTTTGGCTCTGGGAGCAGATGCAGTTTACATGATGTACGCTCCTTTGATTGCGATGGGTTGCATTTATTGCAAACTCTGTTATACTGGTAGATGTCCGGTTGGAATAACCACTCAAGATCCTGAGCTCAGAAAGAAGTTTGATCCGAAAGCAGTAGAACATGTTGTCAATTTTGTGACATCTTGCACAGAGGAAGTGAAAATGGCTGCCGCAGCCTGTGGCAAAAAAAGCATTCATGACCTGAAGATGGGAGATTTGAGGTCTTTAGATTTAAACGTCTCAAAAATTAGTGGGATTCCCTTGGTGTAAAGATGGAATTCTTTGATGTTGTCAAAAAAAGGCATTCTGTAAGAGCTTACAGCGACAAGCCTGTTGAAAAGGATAAAATACAAAAGATTTTGGAGGCAGTTAACCAAGCTCCATCGTCCGGTAATCTGCAGGCATATGAAATATTTGTAATCAAGGACGAGGGGAAGAAAAAGGCTCTTGCACAGGCAACTTTTAGCCAGAACTTTGTGGCTGAAGCTCCTATAGTTCTTGTCTTTTGCGCAAACCCTGAGAGGTCAAAAAACAGGTACGGAAAGAGGGGAGGGGGCCTATATAATATACAGGATGCCACAATAGCTGCCTCATATTCCCAGCTTGCGGCTACGGCTTTGGGCCTATCGTCAGTCTGGGTTGGGGCCTTTGATGACTCGGAAGTTTTGAAGGTACTTGGAAGCCCTAAAGACTTGCTGCCCGTAGCAATAGTTCCAATGGGGTATCCTGGAGAGGA
>Ga0172362_10006099_pt1 | contig 10388 bp, 9 predicted proteins | sample LakKivs1_kivu2a2_FD_114534 | JGI IMG/M metagenome (GOLD analysis project Ga0172362, IMG submission 114534) | Sediment microbial communities from Lake Kivu, Rwanda - Sediment s1_kivu2a2 | ecosystem: Environmental > Aquatic > Freshwater > Lake > Sediment | place: Rwanda: Western Province, Lake... | reverse complement strand
TGGGAAGCAATTTGTCTCAAAAGCATTCAAAGCTGAAGCACAGAAGCACAGTATCAAACTCATCTTCGGCCGTCCCTATCATCCACGCGGCCGTGGGAAAATTGAACGATACCACCAGACTCTCTACCGGGAACTCATCGCCCTCAAGGAATTCCGGTCACTTAGTCATTTCAGACGTGAACTCTGGAACTTTGATCACCTGTACAACAACTGGCGCAAGCAGGAGATCCTGGACTGGATGACTCCATCTTCAGTGTACAACAACGAAATCAATTTCAATAAAAACAGAAAATGTCTATCAAGCGGACAAAAACTCTGTCAACAAAACGGACATTAATTGTGGCACTCTACACCTAATTATTTTATCCTCCTCATATCCTTAATCAGAACGATGCAATGAGGTGCAGAGCCAAGTATACCAACATTCTCTATTTTCATCCGTTTCATAACTTTTGATAAATCCTGGGAACATCCAAAGAACCGGTATCCTTCATGCCAGGCAATCGCATTGAAAACTAGTTCTTCAGTGGTCCAGTCCTTCATACCGTCAACGAATTTTTTTGCCATGTATTTCATGTGGTAATTCCGCAGTGAAGAGACGTCGCCGGTCTTGTAGCTCGATCCCAGAGAGAAATCAAGGCTATGTTTAAAATCGCCTGCTTTCACTACAGCAGACCAGTGATTTTTCAATCGATTTTCTTCAGTATCAGCGAATTCTATGAAGTAGCCTGCATGTATGTGCGGATATCCTGACTCAATTTGAGGTTCTACAATCCAGAAATAGGAGACATCCTTATGGATTTTATTTCGTATTAACATGACCGTCGTCAGGAATCCGGACCACTCGAAGAGCAGCTCTATAACCTGAGTGGACGTCTCCGGGAGCATCGGACCGTGAGGAGGGGCAGACCTGCAACCGGAGCGAACATGGCTGGGCGTACGAGAAAAAGTAGGACATTTCGCTATTCACTCGATACGTTCCATGGTCGATTTTTTACATTTGTAGTGCCGGAATAGTGAGAGTGTATTTCGTCCCGGCACTCCGGTCAAGCTCGATGGTCCCTTGTAACTGCTCGACAAGGCTGTTGACCAACCGAAGCCCGAACGAGGGGCTGTTCTTCCAGTCAATAGAGGAGGGGATTCCCACGCCATCATCCTGCACGATGATCCGGATGGTGCTCTCGTCTTTCGCTCCCGTTATCGAAATTTTTCCCTTCCGTCCCTCTGGGAACGCATACTTCAGGGCATTGGAGAGGAGTTCATTGATCAGGAGCCCCAGCGGGATGGCATGGTTGATATCAACCCAGATATCCGAGATATTGATCTCCAACTGGGTCACCGACAATCGAGTCCCATAGAATTTGAACAGATTGTTTCCCATGAACTTGACGTAATCCGAGAGGTCGATACTTGTGATGTCCTCGGACTGGTAGAGGCGTTCATGGACCAGCGCCATCGCTTTCACACGGTTCTGGGTCTCTCTGAAGATGTCCAGCAATTTTGTATCGGAAATCTGACGGGACTGGAGATTCAGGAGACTCAGCACGATCTGGAAGTTGTTCTTCACCCTGTGATGTATCTCTTTGACCAGGAGATCTTTCTCGTGGAGGGATTTGTTCAGCGCTGACGTCCGTTCGGTCACCTGGAGTTCCAGTTCCTCGTTGAACCGTTTGAGCTGCTCTTCGACCTTTTTTCGCTCGGTGATATCACGAATGATCATGCTCGTTCGCGTATGCCCGTCCCGATCCGTAAAGACACATGAGGTGATCTCCCCCGGGAAACGGGTCCCGTCCTTGCGGATGAAGGTCAGCTCACCTTTGAACCTGCCGGTTCGTTCCCGTTCGGTGATGGCAGCAGGGAGGCTGGGATCCGAGAGATCGACCACCCCCCCTCTCCCTCCCCTGATGATCTCATCTTCCGTCCGCTGGAACATGGCGCATGCTGCAGGGTTCGCTGACTGGACGCTCCCGTCAGGACTCGTGAGAAGAATGGCATCCATCGAATTCTCGTAGAGCAAGCGATACTTCTCCTCGCTTTCTGCAAGCGCACGCTCTCTCTTTTCAAGTTTTACTCCAACTCTCCGGGAATATTCCCTCGCGAAGGTATCCTCGTCGATAGTGGGAGTCCTGGGGGAACGAATATCCCGGATGCATTGTCCGATTCGCCGGACCAGTTCATCCGACTTGAGCGGTTTTAAGATGTAACACTCGGCGCCAAGAGAGAGACAGAACTCCTCGTCTTTCTGCTCCGTATAGGTTGCCGTGTAAAACACAAACGGGATACGGCTCAGTGAAGGATCGTTCTTGCACTCCCAGATAAGCCGGAATCCGTCCATACCAGGCATCAGGATATCCGAAATGATGGCATCGAAGTGATTCGCCCTCAGTCTTTCCAATGCCTCTATTCCGTTCTTTGCACTGACGACACTATACCCCACTGCCTGAAAAAGCACTTCCAACATATAGAGGTTCTTTTCGTTGTCATCGACGATGAGCAGCCTTTTTCTTTGATCCGCAGTTCCCTCTGTCATACCATTATTACATTCCTGCCATGAGGATTCGGGTTCCACATGTACTTAATGCTTCGATAATGGTGTCAGGGTTCATAGGTTTTTCTCCGTAACCGTTTCGACTGGCATTGGGGGATTTCCCCGGACTCAATGAGCATTTACACTCCCCGAGTAATTATGGCCATACTGCGTGCAGCTTCTCCACCGCCTCCCCGACCTGCCGGAGAACCCCTGTAGAACGATGGTGGCAACAAACCCCTTTTTGCTGTCAGATCTATTATTGGAGAGATATCCTGTCCATAAAGGAGTGGTTTGCCCTCCATATTAAGAATATTCGACACATGGACTCTCTCATCCCACTCTCTGATGACCCGGGAAGTACACCTGGTCCGTCTCCTCGTCGTATATCACTCTCTCGGTGAGAGTCTCTACTTTTTCAGCATCGTTCCTGTTCCAATAGGTCACCTGGTAATGTCCTGGGGATACTTCCTCCCATGTCCCGAAAAATGCTGACCCTAATGCCTCTGCCTGAAAAGACTGGTTTGCGTGGAAGGTGTAGCGCTCGGCATACCCCTTCCCGTCCGACCACTCCCAGGTGCCGATCACGGGGTTGCTCTTCTCGTCAAGACACCCGGTGAACATGACACACGAAAGTGCGAGGACGAGAAGTATTGCGATCTCTTTCAACCCTGTTCACCACGTATCCGCAAGGATCCCCGCTATACATTCTTTACCCGGGAAAATTCCCAGGCAAAGGGCCCTGGCACGAAATCACCGCCGACGAATATTCCTGATTCGGCATCGGCAATGACAACCACCCGGTCCCGGTCCGGGTAATACCGGATGTCCAGGTGCTGTTGTTCGCTGCTGGACCCTATGAAGAGCCGGTCACCCTCTGATTCCCATGGAAATTCCATGGAATGTATGTAAGGGGGCGTAACATCCGGGACTGCCATATAATAACTCCCGGTCTTATTCTCCAGGAATGTGAACACGATAGTGGCATTGTAATTGCCAAGCTTTCCGTCATACTGCCATATCCCGGGAAACGGGTTTTCATGGGGCGAAATTGTCTGCTGCGTACAGCCCGTGGCAAGGACTGCTCCCCATACCCCGACGAAAAGGAGAAGGATCAGTCCAATAAAATGCATGTGTTTTTTTATCATCGATCAACACCCGGGTTTTAGTGTATTATTCCACCAGGAAGTCTGAAAGGGATGAATCAGAATCTCCACCTCGGTATCTGGTTTTCCTTGAGATTATCGGCCATGGTCCAGAACCAGGCCTCACCATCCTTTACCTGGAAAACAGCCAGGAATTCATTGATATTCTGACCAAGCGACCTGATCCAGGGCCTTTCTTCGAGGAGCCGGTTCACCAGTGCCGGTTCATTTCGCCATTCCACCCTCCCGGTGACCCGCAGCATCTTTCCGCCGCCTTCTTCCGGAGGGGCATTGTCATAAAAACACAGCTCAACCCTGGGATTCTCCTGGAGCTGGCGATAAATTTGCTTCATCCTGCTGGTGTGAAAGAAAAAACCGGTGTTATCCGCACGCCACATCAGGAAATACCTGACCCGGGGCTGATTACCGTCGGCGGTAGCTACGGCACATACAGGGTGCTGGTTGGCAAATTCGGCACAATCCTGAAACGACATCCCCTTTTCTCCGTAATAATTGATGATTCAGTAGAATAAAGGATTTTTCTCTGAAGGCATGATTCCGGGAGACTAATCTGTTCAGCTGCGAATGATGAACACAAGTAAACCTATCAAAAAAAGCAAAAGAGTGAGACGGGCGGTTAGTCCGGGGAGTGTTCCACAGTTTTCTGGCAGGGTGCCCGTTGCCGGTAATGGGCCCTGATATCCTCCCAGATGATCTCCTTGATCTGTTCGGCAGCCTCATGCTGACCTCTCCCGGGTCCTCGCCGGTCTTTCTGGCAATCTCCTGCGACAGGCGGGCAACGATGTGTTCATTGTAGGGAATCGAAAGTCCGGTGATCTTCCAAATCGCGTATTCGAGTTCATTCTTGAGTGTAGGTCGCATGGAACCACCAATCGACGAGACTTCTCTTTTATCTAAGTCATCTTTTTGATTTTTATAATACTGATGAATCGAGCATACACTTCTATTCGTATGGAGAGAATTCACTTCCATATTCCGACGTTCATCGCACATATATCTGCCGGGGAGAGCCCCTTTTTTAGAAGGGTATTGAAAACCACATGGAAGATTGGGACGTCCAGGGAGGATGAGACATCCCCTTATCCTGGAAATTAAGGAATAAAAGCCTCCCGGCTTGAAATTTTCCGTAACTAAAAAAAAGAAGTATACTCTCAATATAACCATAACCTCCTGTACATTGCCCCGGAAATATCCCGTTTCCCGGGCAGATACTTTTTTCTCTTCTTTTCTACAAAGAGGGACTAGTGACAATTTCGGGGGGTCTGCATTGAGGATCCAGGCAATGCCATCCTTTGAACATAAGACGCTCTCATCTCAAATATCCCGCGAAAGAGTGCGGCAATGGCACGCTATGATCCCAACCCTCATTGTGCTCCTCATTCTCCTTTGCCCCGGGCATGCCATGGAACCGGCAGGCCCGGATGCACGCAAAGACATTCTTTATCTCAACTCCTACCACAGGGGACAGGAATGGTCCGATCCCATCGCCGATGCCATTGAAGACAGTCTCCTTGAATCCGGAACCCCGATCAATCTCCATGTGGAATATATGGACTCCAAGCGGTTCAGTGACGGGATATATATCCAGGCCCTTCACTCGCTCTATGCCCGGAAGTACAAAAATATCAAGTTCGATGTCATCATCTGTTCGGATGATAATGCATTTTTGTTCCTCCTGGATCACCGGGACTTCCTTTTTCCCGGCACCCCGGTAGTCTTCTGTGGAGTGAACTATTACTCTCCTGACATGATCCAGGATGCCACCGACATCACTGGCGTTGTCGAGTCTTTTGATGTAAAGAGCACCATTGATGCCGCCCTTGTATTAAAGCCCAATACTCGCGAAGTTTTTGTGATAAACGACGCCTCGCTCACCGGCGCCGCGAATAAGAAGGTGATTAACGAGATTATCCCTGCCTACGGGGGGAGACTGAACTTCACTTTCCTGGAAGATTATACCATGGAGGAACTCCAGGACACAATCTCCTCCCTTCCAGAAGAGAGCATCATCCTCCTGATGACATTCAACCAGGACCGTGCAGGAAGGGATTATTCTTACCTTGAAAGTTTGGATTACCTGTATCCCCACGCCGATGTACCCATATTCGCTATATGGGAGTTGTATATCGGCCACGGTATCGTGGGAGGGATGCTCACCAGCGGCTATGACCAGGGCCGCATCGCCGCAGCAATGGCCCTCCGAGTGCTGAACGGGACAGATCCATCAGACATACCCGTACTGATTCAGCCCGAGAATCATTACATTTTCGATTACCGTGAAATGCAGCGGTTTGGTCTCGACAGTGCAGCCCTCCCGCCCGGAGCACGCATAGTAAATGGACCATCCGAAACCGTCAATATCCCCGGGTACGTCATATGGACCGCGATCATAAGTGGCACCTGCATGGTACTGCTCATCGTGGTCCTTGTATACTCGAACACCCGTTTACGCCGGGCTCGTAATGCACTCAACGCTAATGAACGCCGTTACAGGGCCGTTGTGGAAGACCAGACAGAATTAATCTTCAGGGTCGAGCCAGATGGGAAGTTTGTCTTCGTGAATGACGCATTCTGCCAGTTCTTCCAGAAAAAGAAAGAACAGGTCCTGGGAAGGGCAGATCCCACACCCCTTCCGCCCGGAAACATGGACGCCATAATGGCGCATTTCCGATCCCTGACCCTGGATCATCCCTCGGGAATCCTGGTCGACAGTATCATTACTGCCGACGGAACCCAGAGGTGGATACGCTGGTCCGACAGGGCAATATATGATGACCAGGGAAGACTGAAGGAATTCCAGTCCGTTGGAAGGGATTTTACCGATCTCAAGAATGCAGAGACCCAGCTCCTCACTCACCAGAAGTCCCTGGAGGCCGAGGTGGAGGCCCGCACAAGGGAACTTGCCATCGCCAACAATGGTCTGCAAAAGGAGGTTTCCGAGCGAATCCAGGCAGAAGAGCTTCTTGCGGCCGAGAAAGAGCGTCTCTCGGTCACTTTCAATTCCATCACAGAGGGGGTGATCAGCATCGATCTCGCCGGAAAAGTGATTTTCATGAACCGGGCGGCGCAAAACCTGACCGGATGGACCGAGGAAGAGGCTTCCGGGCAGCATCTCGACCGGATATTCCAAGTCACCGGTAAGGATGGGGAGCAGGCTCCAGATTTCATTATGGAGATAATGGAACATTCCAGGGGTCTTGAGAGCCAAAAAACCCTCACCCTCGTTTCCCGAACCCATGCGAGTGTTCCTATCTCCACAATTTCAGCCCCGATACGGGATAAAGCTTCAAGAATTATCGGCATCGTAATCGTATTCTGGGACACCACCATGGTGCAAAAGTACGAGCAGGAATTGATAAGGAGCCAGAAACTGGAAGCAACAGGAATCCTTGCCGGTGGAATCGCGCACGATTTCAACAATATACTCACCACCATCCTCGGACACATCTCCCTGGCAAAAATGGAATCTCCTGGAATAACATCAATTCAGACCCATCTCTCGGGAGCAGAAACCGCCATTCTCAGGGCCAGGTCCCTGACACAGAGACTGCTCACTTTCTCACGGGGAGGTGCCCCGGTCAAGAGGGTAGTGGCAATTGATCCCCTCGTCAGGGAATGTGTGGAATTCATCCTTTCCGGATCCCGCTCAAAGGCAGTCTTTTCCATACCCCCGGGGATTTGGAGGGTGGAGGCCGACCCGAGCCAGATTTGCCAGGCCGTCCAGAATCTGGTCATCAATGCCGACCAGGCCATGCCGGAGGGGGGTATTATTACTATCGAGGCTGCCAATGTCCCATATCGTAATGGGAGCTCCCTGTCCCTCCCCCCGGCGGACTATGTGGCAATATCGGTTATCGACCAGGGGCCCGGCATATCGAAAGACCTGCAACACAAAATTTTTGATCCATACTTTTCTACGAAGGCTGATGAGAGCGGATTCGGCCTTCCTGCGGCAATCTCCATCATTAAGAAGCATGGAGGCACAATTGACCTCTCCAGCCGTATCGGGGAGGGTTCCCGTTTCACTCTCTATCTCCCGGCAACGGCTTGCGAAGAGGTCTCCACCCCCCCGGAGCAGGAACCCCTCCATACCGGGAGCGGCCGTATCCTTATTCTTGATGATGAAGAAGGCATAAGGGAGATACTCCATACTGTCCTCACGCAGCGGGGCTATCAGGTAGATGATGTCGCTGATGGGAAAGATGCGGTTGCAAAGTACAGGGAGAGCCTGGTAAGCGAGAATCCTTACGACCTGGTCATTGTGGATCTCACCATCCCTGGCGGAATGGGGGGTCTCCCTGCATTCCAGCAGATCAGGGATATGGATCCAGGAGTGACCGGTGTGGTTTCGAGCGGCTATTCCACAGATCCTGTCATGGCAGATTTCCGCAGGTATGGATTCACCGGAGTCATCCAGAAACCATACCGGCTGGAGGAGATTGTCCACCTGGTAGGAGACCTGTTGAAAGACCGGCAAGCCCAAAAGAAGAACTGATGAGGTTTATTCCCAGGGATGGAGGAAAAACGTGTTCCGGCAGGTTACACGAAAATATGGAGCATGAATGATTGTCTACCCTGGATATTCTGCCCTTACCAGGGTACGAAGCGCCCTGAAAAAGCCTATCCATGCATCTTTCAGCTTGGTATTGACGATGTGCAGCGCATTTTTATCCTTCTCATCCAGGGCCTGCTGCAGTTCCGGACCAAGTGCCTCGTACTCTTCCATGGCCTGGTTTAACCTGGTGGTGTTGAAATGGTATTTCTCAAGCATTCCTATCATTCCATTCCCCTTGTCAACAAGCAGGGTATGGGCTTTTATGCGGAAATTTCCATGCATTCCCCATAGTTCATTTTTTAAATCCTCCTTTGCGTCTGTGTGCGATAAATTAAACCTGTGGATATTTCCCTGGAAGGCAGCTGCAGAGGGGAATGCCATGCCTGCTACCAGGGAAATGCCAAACAGGGCAATGATCAGTTGTGCCCATTTCATCGTATTGGTCACCTCTCTTCTCTCCGGAAACACGAACGGGTGATTCCTGGGTAAAATGAGAAGACGATGACATTTTATGTTCAGATAATTCACCTCCTTCAAAGAAGGGAGGACGCATTCCCTTCATCGAACCGGCCGGTTCAGAACATAAGATGCAATACCCAGGCATGGAGCGGACTGGAAGGCAAACCTGAAATAACCAGAGTATGAATCTGAAAGCAGTGGGAGAACCACTGATGCTCCTTGTCGCCTGGCTCACCATACTCCTTGCCTTCGCTTTCACGTTCACCAATGGATTTCAGGACGCCAGTTCTGTGGCCGCCACGTTCATCGCATCCCGATCTGCCACGCCCAGGCAGGGTATTATCTTCATAGCAGTTATGGCATTTCTTGGCGCACTCTTTGGAGGTAGTGCCGTGGCATTCACCATCTCTGGACTCCTGGCCCTGGAACCGAATGCCCGGCTGGTACACATTGTCTTATCGGGTGTTGCAGCCGCGACAATCTGGAACCTTGTGACATGGAAATTCGGACTCCCTTCCTCGTCGACCCATGGCCTCATAGGCGGACTGGTTGGCGCCGGTATTGCGTCCAGTGGCGTTGGGAGCGTTTACTGGGGAATTGGGTCCCTTCTCGCGCCACCCCACGAGCTGACGGGGCTGGTCAAGGTTCTCGCATTCCTTGTGCTCTCGGTCCTCCTGGGTCTTATCGGGGGGTATGTAATGCGAAATATCACCCGCCTGCTACTCAGAAATGCAAAGAGGAGCGTGAACCGCGATATTTCCCACCTTAACTGGACGGCGGCGGCAGTGATGGCATTTTCTAATGGAGCCAACGATTCGCAGAAACAAATGGGAATCATAGCCCTTGTACTTTTCTCAGCCGGCTTCACGGTATCCATGGACGTCCCATTCTGGACTCGCGTGATGTGCGCATTACTGTTGGGAGCAGGGACGCTCAGCGGAGGATGGCGAATAATGACTACGCTCGGCAGAAAGATATTCAGGATCGAGCCCATCCATTCTTTTGATTCCCAGGTATCGTCAGGTACCATCCTCGCTGCATCCACTCTCGCCGGAGCGCCGGTCTCATCGAGTCACATCATCGCAACTTCGGTGATTGGTGTCGGGATTGCTGAAAATCCGCGTAAAATCCATTGGTTGGCAGGAAAAGAGATAGTCGTTGCCATGATAGTGACCATCCCAGTGACGATGTTCCTTGCGTATGGAATTTCGTTACTCATCCTTCCGTTCACAGGAGGTGTTTTATGAAAAAAGAGGATTATCATGCAGGAAAACAAAAAAAGGGTCTTTTTCACTTCATATTTCCGGTAGAATATGATTTTGAGGCAATGCTCATTGCCCAGGCAGAAAAAACCCTGGAATGTGTGAATACACTTATGGAATGGCTGCAAAGGACACCACTCGAAGAGCCTCGCCTTCTCCAGCAACTGGAGTCAAACGTGGATGCCATGCGCTACGAGATGGAAGAGAGACTCCTCGCATCATTTTCCACCCCTTTCGACCGTCAGGATATCTACAGTCTCTCGCGGCAGATGGACTATATCGTGAACTATTCCTACGAGATTGCAAGGGAGATGCATGCATGCAAAGTTCAGCCTGACGATGCGATATGCTCAATGACACAAGCCCTTCTCCAGGGGACCAGGTGCATGGCGGCAGGAGGGAAAGTGATGAGTAAAGAT
>Ga0172362_10006097_pt1 | contig 10389 bp, 7 predicted proteins | sample LakKivs1_kivu2a2_FD_114534 | JGI IMG/M metagenome (GOLD analysis project Ga0172362, IMG submission 114534) | Sediment microbial communities from Lake Kivu, Rwanda - Sediment s1_kivu2a2 | ecosystem: Environmental > Aquatic > Freshwater > Lake > Sediment | place: Rwanda: Western Province, Lake... | reverse complement strand
GCTATGTGAGCGTGAAGGACCTGGCCGCGGCCGCGCGGCGGCTCCTTCGCCTGGGCGGCAAGCTGGGCATCTGCTGCAACGCGGCGTGGTCGCCGAAGGAGATCGTCGCCGTGGCCACCCACATGCTCGCCCGCCATCCCTGGGCGCTGCGGCGCACGGTGAGCTTCCCGTTTCCCTCGAGTCGGCGCGGTATAGAGAAGGCCCTGCGCAAGGCCGGCTTCGCCGCCCCGCCCGTCGTGGAGACCGGCACGTTCCGACTGCTCTACCGTGATGGAAGGCACATCCTGGAGCAGTTCGAACGCTCCGGGGAAGCCGAAGTCTACCGCCAGTGCATCGACCCGCAGCACTACGACAGGCTCATGGCCGAGTTCGCGCGGCGGATGGAAGACCGCTACATGACGCCCGAGGGCCTGCCCGTCACGTACGAGTACTTCGTGATCGTCGCCGTGCGGGCCTGATCTCCGATGGACCTCCGCGACCTGTACCTCCGATGCTGCTGCCGGCAGGACCAGACGCTGCTTTACGGCCGGCCGATGATCTCCCGCCGGGCGAGCGGCTGCTGGGTGTGGTTCGAGGGCGACGACGAGCCGTACCTGGACCTGGTGTGCGGCTACAGCGCGACGAACCTCGGGCATTGCCCGCCTCGGGTGGCGGCGCGGCTGGCGGAGTTGGGCGGCCTGTGCGACCAGGTGCACTCGGTGACCTCGGCGCCGGCGGTCCGGCTCGCCGAACGGCTGTGCCGACTGCTGGCCGGTCCCGAGCGATACCGCGTGTACTACACCGTCGGCGGCTCCGGCGCCGTGGACGCCGCGGTCCGCGTCGCGCGGGCATACACCGGCCGGCCGATCGTCGCCAGCTTCGCCGGCTCGTTTCACGGCTTCGGCCTGGCCTCGTTGCCGCTGACGGACGAGTCGTACGTGGCCGGCCAGCGCGTGGCCCCGCTGCCCGGCGCGAGGCTGGCCCTGCCCTTTGGCGACATTGACGGTTGCGGCCGCATCCTGCGCCGCCGCCGCCGGCGCGTGGCTGCCGTCATTGTCGAGCCGGTGCAGGGCGCGGCCGGCTTCGTGCTGCCGCCGGACCGGTTCCTGCCGGCGTTGGGCGAACTGTGCAGGCGGCTCGGCGTGCTGCTGATCGCCGATGAGATCCAGTGCGGGCTGGGGCGGACGGGCGACATGCTCGCCTGCCGCCAACTGGGGCTGGACGATCCCGACGTGCTGCTGCTGGGCAAGTCGCTCGCCGGCGGGTGCTGGCCCCTCAGCGCGATGGTGGCCAGGCGGGAACTGTTCGAATCGCTGCCGACGTCCGGCTCGACGCTGGGGGACACGTTCAGCCACAATGCCATCGGCTGCGGTTTGGCCCTGGAGGTGCTGGACATCCTGGAGGGCACGGACGTGCTGGCCAACGCCCGCCGGCGCGGGGCCGAGATGCTGGACTTTCTCCGCGGGCTGGTTGGCCGCCCGCCCGTCGCTGCCGCCTGGGGCCTCGGGGCCGCACTGGCAGTCCGGATCGCCGCCCCTGACCCCGCCGCGACCGCGGCCCGCATCGTACAGGCCGGCCTGCACCACCACGTGCTGCTCTACGCGACGGGCCCGGCCCGCGACCGTCTCAAGTTCGCCCCGCCGCTGACGATCTCCGCCGACGAGACCCGGCAAGCCTGCCGACGAGTCGCAAGGGCGTTTGACGACGCCTTGCCGTGAAAGACCAACCGTCCGGACCCGTGGACGAACCGCCCGCCTGCTGCCTTCCTCTATCGTTTCGGTCCGCCCATCCGCCGCTTGCGGAGCTGGTCGGCCAGCTCCTTGTCCCATTCCGCCTTCAGCGGCGCGAGGCGCTCGATCAGCCGCCCGAGCTGCACGCTCGGCGTGCCGTCCGTCACGCTCCGCAGGTTGGAAAGCTGCTCCATCAGCCTCGGGCCCCAGCCCAGGTAGCCCAGCAGCACCACGTCCTTCGGCCCCGAGGCCGTGATCGTGTACGTCGGGCCCACGTCCGGCATCCGCGTCTTGCCCGCCACGTTCACCGACCGCAGGAAGAACGACTCCTGCCCGCCGCCGGCAAGCTGGCGGATGATCCTCGTCGCCTGCTCGCTCGTCAGCCGGGCCGTCAGCGTGTCCTTGTGCGCACGGGCCTTCCAGTCCGGCACGCTGAGGTGCAGCCCGTAGTAGGGCTCCAGCGCCGGCTGCTTGCCGACGAAGTCCAGCTTCAGCTCGAAGTCCTCGGCCGCCGCGAGGAAGCGATCGACCATCGCCGGCTGGGTGGTCGGCGGCGGCGCCGCCGCGACGACGGCCGGCTTGTCGGCCTCCTCCGCACGGGCGATGACCCAGTCGGTCAGCGCGCCGGCCTTCTCGCCGACGGTCTGGAGGTGCCCCGCTCCCGGGACCGCCTGCATCTCCACCTTGGCCTTCGCCCGGCGGAGCAGTCCCGCCGTTCGCGCGGCCTCCGACATCGGGCAGACGCGGTCGGCCTGGCCGTGCAGGACCAGCACCGGCAGGCCCGCCAGTGCGGCCAGTTCCGCCGGCTCCATCTTCGGCACCCAGGCGGAGGCGACGGCCAGCCCGGTCAGCCGGCTGCGGGCCGACAGCGCCAGCTTGTACGCCATTGCCGCGTTCTGCGAGAAGCCCAGCGCCACCAGCCGACCGGCACGGAAGCCGGATTTGCTCTCCACGTCGGCCAGGATCGCCGCCATGTCGTCGGCGTTTCGCGGCAGCACGGCCGCCAGGCCCGCCTTCTCCAGCGGCCCCTGAAGCATGTCCAGCAGCTTGCCCGCGCGGTCGGAGTCTTCCATCACCACCAGCGTGGCGGCCGTGACGTGCGGCTTGGCCGGCACGAACGCCAGGCCGCAGTCGGTCTCCAGCCTGCCGGGCTTGGCGGGCGTCTGCGGCTTGCGCTGAGCGGGCGCGGGCGCCGCTGCGGACGGCCCCCCCGCGCCGGGTCCCTCACCGGGCGGCGCCTTCGGCTCGGCGATCTTGGCCAGGCACACTTCGCACTGGCCGGCCTTCTCGGCGCACTGGCGGCATAGCTTGCTTTCGCGGTAGCGCGTGGGCTGGCCGCAGCGGATGCACTTGCCCGGCCAGGCGACCAGCGCCTTGTGGCTGCACTGCTCGCAGACCTCGGCGAGGGCGGCGGCGGGCAGGGCCAGCAGGATCGACGCGACGACGACGGCTCTGATTGCGAAACGCACCATGTGCCCGCACCTCCCCTCGGTTATCTGTGAAACGCGCCGCCGCCCCGCGCGTTCCGCGGCGACTGGCGCGGCCCCGGCCTCGCCCGGTCGGCCAACCGGCGATGTGCGTTCACTTAACGTTGACGCGTTCAATCTGTCCAGCGGATAATAGGTTTGTCGCCCTCCGGCGCGTGGCGGTGAGTCGGAGTCCAGGGAAGGCAGCCGATGGTTCAGCGAGGCCTGAACATCGTTCTGGTGGTCGTGGGTGCCATGCTGGTGCTGCTGCTCGCGGCCACTAGGGCGGACCTGCTGGCCATCTCCCGTCGCGGCCCGAAGTGGCGGCGCCGGCTCATCGCCGCCGGTCTGCTTGTCCTTGGGCTGCTGGGCGCGGAGGGCTGCGCGCCGCCCCCGCGGGTTCCCGGCGCCGGCGGGCAGCAGGCCTCGCCCGGCGTTCCCACCGCCGCCCCTCATGCCGCCCGCCCGCTGGAGCAGACCGAGGGCTGGCGCCGCCTCATGGATACTTGGGAGCAGGCCCGGCTGATTGCCGAGGGAGTGCTGGGCGAGCGGCCCGTCGAGCCCAACGACTATCCGGCGATGGCGACGCGCCTGGCTGCCGCCGAACGGCAGATCGACACATGGACGGCCGGCGGCGAGCTGGCCGGCCCGGAAGTCGAGCTGCTGAAGGCGGAATTCGCGCCGCTGGCGGCCGCGGCGAGCAGGTTGGCGGCCCCGCCGCCGCCCGGGGCCGGGCCGTTTGACGGGCCATGGTCGGCGGCCGCCAGCATGGACCGCATCCGCGGGCGGGTGGGCCTGCTGGCGAAGCTGGCCGCCCAGGGGAGCCTGGATTTCGGCGTGCGCGACTTGACGCTCGACACGCTCGATTGGGATGTGGGGTTCCTTCGCAGCGGGCGGGGGCGATCGCTGCTTGCTGCCGCTGAACGCCCGACGGCCGAAGGCCTTTGCCGCCAAGCCGGCGCGCTTGCCGCCCGTCTCCGCTCCCTGGCGGAGACGCGCAACAGACCCCGCCCGCAGCCCAGGATTGTCGAACATCCGCTCGCGGGTTGGGCAGCAGCTCCCGGGGGGCTGTTCGGCGAACCGCAGACCGCCGACGACCTGACGGCCTTCGTGAGCCGCCTTCACGTGGCCCGGGACAGCGCGTACCAGTTCTCCATGGATTCATGGGCGGACGAAGCCTGGTGGCCCAGCCGCGGGCCCGAGAGCATGTGGGCGGACGTCGAGAAGCTGCTGGCCGCGAAGGTCGTGACGGCCCTCGAAGGCGAGATCCTTCGCCTCGAGATTGCCGATGCCGCCAAAGCGACCGGCCTTCGGCCTGTCACCGACGATTCCACGGGCCGGCCGGTCGCGCAGCTCACCTGGGTGGAGCAGGCCGCGCGGTCCCGCGAGGTGCTGGCCGCCCGGCTCGGCCCGCTGGCCGAGCTGCTGAGGGTCAAGGCGTTCTCGCCCGACCTGGTCCGTGACAACCTGGTAGTTGTGAAGCGTGCGGCCGTGCGCCTGGCGGGCCTGGGCGGCGTGTCCGCCCTGCCGGCGGGCGAACGGGCGGAGGCCGAGCGCTTGGCGCAGCGGGCCGACGAGGTCGTGGCGGGTTGGCTGAAGGTGTTCCAGCAGCAGCATCTCGAACCGCCCAAGTGGAATCAGCAAGGATCTGGGCGCGGTGTGTTTGAGGCATCGTCCGACGACCCCGTCTCGCGGCTTTGGGGGCACGTCAGCAGGCGGGGGGCGATGTCACTTCCGCCCGCGGCCACGCCGAGCACGCTCTACGAGGCGAGCAGATCGTGGTCGCCGCTGGCCGCGGGGCCGACGACCGCCCCAGCGCCCCCGGAGCGAGAAGACCCGGGGCTGTTCGTCGTGCCCGACTCCGGGAAACCCATGGCGCAAGTGCGGGACCGGCCGGCGGACCCGGTGAAGGAGATCGACCGGCTGGTCCGCCAAGGCAAGGCCAGTGCGGCCGAGGCGGCGCTGCTGCGTCTGGAGCTGCGCGACCGCATGGCCGAAGCGGCAGCGGATCCCTGGGCACAGGCTTGGCCATGGGGCGCCGACCCGCTGATGCTCCGGCGAGAGCCGGAGGCGCTGGAGTTGGTCGCCCGCATGACCGCCCGCGTGCCCCTGCTGGAGCGCCTGGCGGCACTAGACTCCGTGCACGCCGGGGTGATCGAGCAGGCCCTGGGGACCGCACAGGCTGACGAGGCCTTGCTGCGCGAGTTGATCGCGCCGGCGCGGGCGGACCTTTGCCCCCGGTTGCCCGCTGTCGGCGACGGGATGTTTGTCCGGGATCGGCCCGGGTGGCTGGCGTTCCTCGACCCCAACGGCCCGGCCGTACCGTACGAGGAGGCCAGGAAGGCGGCGGAGAAGGCCGTCGCCGCCGCCGAACTGCTGGCCCGGGACAATGCGAAGCTGCTCGCCCGTATTCGTCAGGCTGGCCCGCCCCTGCGAGGGGTGGAGCTGACCGACACGCCCGAATGGCGCCGGCTGTCCCGCACGTGGCGCCAAGCCGAGGAAGCGGTGTACCGCATCGTCCCGTTCAACCGGCTGGGCCGGCGGAACCTGCTCCACCGGCTGCGCCTGGCGCGGGCGGACGTGGTCGCCCTGGCGGAGGCAGGCCTGCTGACCGCCCCCGAGGCTGAGCTGTTAACCGACAACATCGCCAACCGCCGCGAGTTCCTGGCGGACTTCCGCCACGACAGTTCGGGGCGCAAGACGATGTGTTACGGCGCCGGCCCGGCGGAGTTCCCCCTGGCTCCGCTGCTGGCCAGACTGGAGCAGCGTGTCGCGCTGGTGGAGGGGCTCCGGCAGGCCGGCAAGCTCCAGCCGGCTGTCTGTGCGAAGATCATCTCCCACGTCGCCCAGGAGTGCTGGCGTGAGCCGGGCGACTGGCAGTACGGCGACGAGAAGACCGGCGAGCGAGATCGCAAGCGAGATGCCGCCCTCCGGGCCGGTCTGCTCCGGCGCCTGGAGCGGTTGCGCGCTGACCTTCCTGCCGCGACCCGCCAAGCCGAAGCGCGCGACATCTGGCCGCGGGCACTGGACAGGCTCAACGTGCTCTACAGGGCCTGCGACGAAGGGCAAACCGTGACCGGCCATCTGCGGGCCGTCTATCTGACCGGCGAGCTGTGGGCGGACATGCTGCACCTGTACTCGCTGGGCGAGCTGACGGCTGAACAGACCAGGCTGCTGCGTCAGGAGACGATCCTGCTCCGCCATCAGGTTCTCGCCCGCGAACCGACGGACGTACGGAACTTCAGGTACATGGGATTCGACGTCCACGGCTGGGCCGCGTGCGGGCCGTACTGGACGGAGGGCCCTCTTCACATCCGAGAGCGGGCGAAGCTGTTGGACGGGCTGGCGAAGGAACCGACGCCGCGCCGGCGGGAGTTGGCGCTGCTGGTGGCCTGGCGGCTTCGGGCCGACGCCGAGCACTGGCGGCAGTGGCAGAGGGCCGGCCGCGCCGTCAAGCGGGGGCTGATGGAGAGCGGTGAGATCACTTCCTGGTTCCGGGACGATCTGTCCAAGGCTCTGGCGGCGGCATCGGCGGCGCTGGAGCGGGCCGGGGCGCCATAGCAAACCTGCCCAACTCGCGCGAGTGCGGGCCTACAGGTGGAACTCCATGGCGTAGCGCTGCTTGCACTTCGTGCACGTGCCGGTCAGCGTGACGGACTGGCCGAGCTGCATCTTCTTCTGCGGGCTGGTCCAGCGCAGCTCGCCGCCGCAGCCGGCCTCCTGGCACCGCTGGGCGGCAAGCTGCCGCTTCAGCTCCGGCCCGAAGATCGACTGGTCCAGCTCGCTGATGTCGTATTCGCTCTTCATGGTCTTGCGTCCTCCGGCCGCACGTGGCCGCGAGGATTATACCCGCCGCGGCGGGCGGGCTCACGCCGGTGGCGCGGGCGTTTCCTGGCGCCGGCGCGCCGGAAATCGAGATTTGCGGGACGATCTCAGGCAGGGGGTGTCCGGAGGCGTCCGAGGGGGCGTTTGAGGCTCTGGCGCCGGCCGGCCGTGCGCCGGCGCCGGCCGCCCGGCGCCGGTGAGGCGAGCCAATGGGCGTTTGGATGCCGAGCCGGGCGCGAAACGCCGATTTGCGGGGCGATCTCAGGCAGGGGGGGGCCAGATACCCCCCGAGGGGTCGTTTCGCGATTTGGCGCCGGTTTCACCGTCGAGCGGCCGGTGAACGGCGCGCCGGCCGGGCGAGCCTCACGTCCGGCGGAACTGCCTTTCCAGGTCGCGGAGGGTCAACCGGAGCATGGTGGGCCGGCCGTGGGGGCAGGCGGCCGACTTGTCGGCCTCCTCGGCACGGGCGATGAGGGCCTGCATCTCGTCGGGCGACAGGGGCGAGCCCGCCTTGACGGCGGCGTGGCAGGCCATGACGGCGAGCACGTCCTCCAGGAGCCGCTCGGCGTCGGCGGACTCGTCGTCGGCGAGGCGGTCGAGCAGCTCGCGGAGGAACGCCCCGGCGGCGACGCCGCGCTCGGCCAGCAGGGATGGGAACTGCTGGACGGCGGCGGTGTCGGGGCCGAACGACTCGACCTCGATGCCCAGGCGCGACAGCAGCTCGCGGCGGGCGTCGAGCAGGGCGGCCTCTGCCGGCGTCACCCGTAGCGGCTCGGGAATCAGCAGGCGCTGGGCGGCGAGACGGCCGGAGGCAAGCCGCGACCGCAGCTCGTTGTACAGCAGCCGCTCGTGGAGGGCGTGCTGGTCGGCGATGACCAGCCCGTCGTCGCACTGCGCGACGATGTAGGAGCCGTGAATCTGCATGACGGCGCCTGCGTGCGGGGCGGGGGCCGCCGCGGGGGGAACCGGTCGGTCCTCGACGGCGTCGCCCGTCCCCGCCGGGGCGGGGCGTTGACGAAGCGGGGCGTGGTCTGTCGTGTGCGGCGCGGGGCGATGGGCGTCCATGCCTTCGGGGAAGCTCAGCCGTGGCTGGGCGGGCGGGACGGACCTGAAGAAGTCGGCCAGTGCCTCGCGGAGCGACTGGCGGCGCTGCTCGCCCGCGGCGTCGGGCGGGGGCTGCTCGAGGTCGCCCGCGGGGGCGACGGGTTCGCCCGCCTCGTCGCTGTCCACGCCCGCGCCCGCTCCCTCCGGGGCGAGGCCTTGAGGTTCACCGAACTGGGCGGGCGCGGGCAGTGCCGAGGGGCGCAGGTCGGCCTTGTTCAGCGCGTCCTTCAGGCACGCCAGCAGCTCGCCGTGTACGCGCTGCGAATCGCGGAATCGCACCTCGATCTTCGTGGGGTGCACGTTCACGTCCACCTCGCCGGCCGGGACGCGAAGAAACAGAAACGCCACCGGGCTGAGGTTTGGGTCCAGCCGCCCGCGGAAGGCCTCGCGCAGGGCGTGCGACAGCGACCGGTCGCGGATGTAGCGCCCGTTGAGCAGGAGATATTGCCACCGCGCCGAGGCCCGCGCCGCGGCCGGGGCGCCCACAAGACCGGCGACCTCCACGCCGCCGCCGCGCCGCGCGACGGGCAGCAGCTCGTCGGCCAGCTCGGGGCCGAACAGGTCGGCCACGCGCCGGCGAGTGGACTCGACGGCGGGCAGGTCCTTGACCTTTCGTCCGTTGTGGGCGAGGCGGAAGGCCACATGCGGGTGGGGCAGCGCCAGGCGCGCGAGCTGCTCGACGACGTGGCCGAGCTCGGTGGACGCGGCGCGGAGGAATTTCCGCCTGGCGGGCGTGTTGTAGAACAGGTCGCGCACGGCGACGGTGGTGCCCGGAGCGGCGGGGCAGGGCCGCGGAAGCGAGATTTCGCCGCCGGCGGCGTCGATTTCCCATCCTCCCTGCTCGTCGGCGCGGCGGGTGCGGATGGAGGCGTGGGAGACCGACGCGATGGACGGCAGGGCCTCGCCGCGGAAGCCCATCGTCTCGATGCGGTACAGGTCGTCCTCGGCGGCGATCTTGCTGGTGGCGTGCGGGGCGAAGGCCAGCGCCAGGTCGTCGCGTCCCATGCCGGCCCCGTCGTCGGTGACCTGCACGAGCCGCCGCCCGCCGTCCTCGACGGCCACGTCGATGCGCGTCGCGGCGGCGTCGAGGGCGTTCTCGACCAGCTCCTTGACGATGCTGGCGGGGCGCTCGATGACTTCGCCGGCGGCGATCTTGTTCACCAGGTGCGTCGGCAGGACCTTGATGGGCATGGGGCCATTGTAGGCCCGCGCCGCGCGACGGGAAAGCCAAGGTCAAGCGGGACGCGGGGAACAGCGCCAAGAGGCAAGCCCTCAGCGGACGCGCCGCCGATGGAGCGAGGGTCCGCCCCGGCGATCATGCTTCGACGTTCAGGGAACCGGCGGGATCACACGATCTGCGGCTCGACCCACTCGCGCAGGTGCGCGATCAGCTTGCATACGTGCTTCGCGTCAATCTCGCCGGTCTGCTCCGGCGAGGCGTAGCGGTGAAGCACCGCGAAGGGAGTCAGCTCCTCCAGCGGCTCGAATTCGCGAGGGATGGGGCAGCCGTCGTGCGACAGAAGCTCCATCAGGTGGCGGAGGTTGTGCACCTTCGCATAGTGAACGCCCAGTTGCGACAGGAGCGACTTCAGGAGCTTCTCAACGGCCTGCTGACAGTGGAAGCCCACGATGTCGCCCGGAACGGCCGGGTTGTCCATCAGCGCGACGGCGGCGGCTTCGTCCGCCTTCGCCTTCCCCAGCAGCACGTGCGCCCGGTCAGGCGGCATGGAGCACCGTGCCCTCTTCGGCGGCCGACCGGTAAACACTGCCGGGCCAGGTGGACCACTCCTCGAAATCCCTGGCCCTGACGACGATGACCTCTGCAGGGATCAGCAGTGGGCCGAGCACGCGCATCAGGCGGACCATCTCCGCCGGCACGTCGGGGACCTCCTCCTCGACGACCAGGAGATCCAGGTCGCTGTCCTCGGTGGCGTCACCCCGCGCGTAGGAACCGAACAGGATGATCTTCTTCGGGTGTGCGGCGGCCCGGAGCAGCGCGACGGCCTGACGGATCTTGGAGCTCGGCACCATGGTTGACCCTAAGGCCACTGTATGCCGCCGGAGCGGACCGGTCAAGCCATCATCTCCGCGCCGCCGTCGCTTGGTTCCCATCGTCCATTCCCCATTCCGCAATCCCCAATCCGCAATCACTCCTTCAGCCCGTACTCCTTGATCTTGCGGTACAGCGTCCGCTCGCCGATGCCGAGCATTTCGGCCGCCTTCTGGCGGTTGCCGCCGACCATCTTCAGCGTGTTGCGGATGAGTTCCTTCTCGGCGTCCTCCAG
>Ga0172362_10006096_pt1 | contig 10389 bp, 10 predicted proteins | sample LakKivs1_kivu2a2_FD_114534 | JGI IMG/M metagenome (GOLD analysis project Ga0172362, IMG submission 114534) | Sediment microbial communities from Lake Kivu, Rwanda - Sediment s1_kivu2a2 | ecosystem: Environmental > Aquatic > Freshwater > Lake > Sediment | place: Rwanda: Western Province, Lake... | reverse complement strand
CTGGCTCCGCCGCACCGGCCCGGACTTCACCTTCAGCGCCAAACTCCCCAAACAGATAACCCACGAGAAGGCACTGAACCTTGAAAACGGTGTGGAAGAGGACCTGCAACGATTCCTCGAACTCATGCAGCCCCTGAACCTTAATGGGAAGCTCTCCACAATACTGATACAGCTTCCCCCAAGTCTGAGACGGAACCTCGACCTGTTAGAGGCCTTCCTAGGGATTCTCCCGGGGAACCCGCGCTTCGCCATAGAGTTCCGCCACAAATCGTGGTGGAACGACGAGACTTGGAAGCTCCTCAGCAAGTACCATGTCGCCAACACGATCGTCGATGAACCCCTCCTACCACCCGACCCCATAGTGACAACAGACTTCGCCTACGTACGCTGGCATGGCAGAGGGAAGAAACCTTGGTACAACTACCATTACTCGCTTGACGAGCTCAGGCCTTGGATGCCAAAGGTCAAGGAAGTCGCTGGAAAGGCGAAGGCAGTATATGGATACTTCAACAACCATTTCCACGGATACGCCGTCGAGAACTGTCTACAGGTCCTCGAGATGCTGGGCAGAGCCACGCCCCGACAAGTCGAAGCTAAGAGAAGGGCCGAACAGTACATAGAAATGGGCACGAGAGGGGCCGAGTCCGGAGTGGCGCTCACCACTTTCCTAACAAGTGAGGAGACCGACCCAAACTCTTCGGTGGAGAGGCTCCTTCTGAGCCTCATGGATCGCGGGAGGCTCAGGAGGGCTCTGAAGATTGGAGACGATGAGCTCAGCTTCGCAGAGGTGAGGCCGAGTCATGTGAAGGCTATGATAAGGGAATACACGATCACAATCGACCTCAAGGAGAAAACCATACTCCACGATTGCGCCGACTGGGATAGGAGTATCAGTGAAAAAGCCTTCTGCAAACATGTGGGCAAGGTATTCCTCAGCCTACCCGAAGCTGAGGCCAGACGAATCTTACAGGAGATGCTCTCCAACAAGGATTCTTGGCGATTCCTTCCTACTATTGGAGAGTAGATCCTGAGACAAGAAAAAAGGATGTGAGGTACTTAGCTGGATGCGAGCGCCTTAGCTATCTTCAAACTGAACAGGGGATGCCTCAGGAACTTGCGGCTTACCCGAGCTATATCCAATCCATTCGCCAAATCAAGGATGTCCTCGGAATCAATTACCTCGGCCAACATATTCAGGTCATCGTCGCCCAGCCGCTCAATCACCCTCAAAGCCTTCAAGCTGTCCCTTATCCTCTTACCCCAGTGCTCATTGTATCTCCGGGGATAGCTCATGAGGTTGCCTCTGGAAAAGGCCCCCTCCTCCAAGGCGTCAATCGCCGTCTGAGCGGCCATCTGCCCGCCAGCTATTCCTGAATGAATCCCAGCCCCTGTCAAGGGTATAACTTGACCCGCTGCCTCTCCGATAAGCATGACATTGTCATCGACTATCCTTTCTAGAAGGCCACCTATGGTGACCGGCGCGGCCTCAATCCCAATTGCCCTCGCCTTGGCGAAGACCTTGGGATGATCCTTTATGAACTTGTCAAGATAGGGTTTCGCTGGGCTTCCGCGTACCCCTATGCCCACATTGGCTTTCCGCTTCCCCTTTGGGAATACCCAAACATACCCTAGGGGGGCTACTTCTCTTCCAAGGTAGAACTCAACTTTCTGTTCATTGTTGAGGTTGCAGTTGACCATCAGGTACTGGATGCACGTTATGAGTTCCCTTTCCCCCAGTTTCTCGAAGCCTAGTCTCTTAGCGACGGTTGACGCGAAGCCGTCGGCCCCTAAGACAAGGCTGGTCTCCAGTTCCATTCCCCGAGTCCTGACATTTATCAGACCTCCTTTCCGTTCCAAGTCGACTACAGGATGGTTCATCAGGATGTCTGCGCCTGCCTCAGCCGCTCTTGAGGCTAAGTGTTGGAGGAATAGGGCTTTGTTGAGGATGTAGCCTACTCCTGACTGCCCTTCGAGGGAGACGCTCTTCCCACCTGGAGCGTAGATTAATGCACCTTTGATCTCTTGGGCTATGAAGTCTCCTTTTGGATCGGCTGAGGAATCTGTGAGTGTTCGTAGGCTGCAGGCTTCTCCACAAGGCTTTGTTCCGAGGTGTAGCTCCTTTTCGAGGAGGGTTACCTTGAATCCTTTCTCGGCGATGACTCTTGCCGCTACAAGACCTGCGGGGCCTCCGCCCACGATTATGGCATCGTACTTCACGGGTTGTCACCGAGCGCGATTGGGTTTACCGCAGGGTTAACCTGCTACCTCCTCAAATACTTCTCTATCTCCCTTTATCTGTTGCTCAGGCAGTCAGACTAATCGTCCAGTAGAAGCCGTCTCTCCGAGGTCTCATAGGTTGTTCAAGCGTTTTGCGTCGATTGGTCTTAGAACTCTCATATATTCCAAAGGTTTATCTCCAGTATTCTTCTATTTTCAGAAAAATCCTCGCTGTACGCTGGGACTGTATGAGGGGTCCAAATGCGGATAATGAGGCATCCAATACTTCCCCCTATTAACAGGAAAGAAGTAAACATTACTGTAGATGGCAAACTAGTGAGCGCGATCGAAGGAGAGCCCATCGCAAGTGCTCTGATCGCCGCCGGCATAATGACATTTCGCAAGACGCGAATAAGGAAAGAACCCAGAGGATATTTCTGCGGAATCGGATTATGTACTGACTGCATGATGATAGTTGACGGCACTTCGAACGTCAGGACCTGTATCACCCCTGTAAGGGAAGGCATGAGAATAGAAACTCAAGTTGGTTTACTGCGTGAGGATGCAGGATGCTAACTACAGATGTGGCAGTTATCGGCGGAGGGGTGGCAGGACTAGTTGCCGCGATAGAAGCTTCAAAATTTGGTGCCAGGGTGCACCTGATAGATGAAAACGCTAGGGCTGGTGGACAGCTGTTCAAGCAGATACACAAGTTCTTCGGCTCTCACAGGCACTATGCGGGAATCCGCGGATTTGAAATAGGAGAGAAACTACTAGAAGAAGCCCAGAAGAATGGAGTTCAAACACTCCTTAATTCATTCGTCTTCGGAATATTTGGAAAAGAGATAGGAATAATAGAGAATCAGACGGGTGCGAGATGGTTAGATGCGAAGACGATTATCCTTTGTTGCGGTGCTTCAGAAAAAATGATCGTGTTCCCCGGTTGGACCCTGCCGGGGGTGATGGGGGCTGGGGCAGCGCAGACTCTCATCAACGTACATCATGTATCGCCTGGCAAGAAGTTCCTGATGGTGGGGTCAGGCAACGTTGGTCTAGTCGTCTCGTATCAGATGCTTCAGGCAGGGGCTGAAGTCGTTGCTGTTGTTGAAGCACTCCCAAGAATAGGGGGGTGGGGAGTCCACGCCTCAAAGATTCGCCGTTGGGGCGTTCCAATCCTGACATCTCACACGGTAAAAGAGGCCCATGGGAAGGAGAGAGTGGAAGCCGCAACTATCGTGGCCCTTGACGAGAATTGGAAACATGTTTCCAATAGCGAAAGGACCCTTGAGGCTGACGTGATTTGTCTCGCGGTCGGGTTGAAGCCTAACGTCGAGTTGCCCCTAATGGCGGGCTGCGAAACGATGTTTCTAGAAGAACTCGGAGGACGGGTTCCCATACATGATGAGAATATGGAGACTACGGAGGAGGGCATCTACGTGGTTGGAGACTGCGCTGGCATCGAGGAAGCATGTACGGCTATAGAATCGGGGAGACTGGCCGGGGTCGCAGTGGCTGAGAAACTTGGCTACTTATCCAAGGACGAGGCGTATGAGCTGAAAGTTCAGATCAGAAAGATTCTTGACGACCTGCGTGGAGGACCCTTTGGAGAACATAGGGTGAGGGCGAAACAGCAGCTTATTGAGCGCGCCAAAATCTTGAAGGGGCTTAAAGATGAGTGATGGAATAGCAACAGCAGGATCACCTTCAATTGAGGAGTTAGAGAGAAGCCCCGGGTTTCCTAATAGGAAACGGTTGATTAAGGGGCCAGTAGCCGTCATAGAGTGCGTCCAAGAGATACCCTGTGATGTCTGTGGATCATCATGTCCCTTCGACGCCATAAAAGTTCCTTCGATAAGTAGTCTGCCAGAACTAGACGAAGAAAAATGCACGGGATGTGGAACATGTGTTCCTCTTTGTCCAGGGTTAGCCATCTTCCTAGTCGATTACAATTTCTCGAAGGACGAGGCTCTGATATCCTTCCCCTACGAGTTCCTCCCTATACCTAAGGTAGGGACAACAGTGGATGCCACCGACAGACTAGGCAGGTCAGTCACAAAGGGGAGGATCGTCAGAGTATTGGAAAGGGAGCAGTTCGATCATACGTTGGTCGTCTCAATAGCTGTGCCGAAGAAGTTTACACAGGAGGTTCGAGGAATGGCCTTGCCGAGGGGAGATGGAACAAGATGAATGAAAAAGGAGATTTAGTTGTCTGTCGTTGCATGGAAGTGACTGAGAAGGAGATAAGGGAAGCTATACGACTTGGGGCAGATAGCTTTGATGCGGTGAAGAGGATAACAAGATCGGGTATGGGTCTCTGTCAAGGCAGGACGTGCCAGCAATTGATTGAGCGCTTGATAAGCGAGGAGACGGGGACAAGACCAAGCGAGCTGCCTCCAATATCTGTACGCCCGCCTCTTAGACCCACGAAGTTGAAGGCCATAGTTGGAATGGAAAAATGAGCGGCCTAATAGAAGAGACGGAGGTAACAGTCATCGGTGGAGGCATCATGGGCCTCTCGACAGCGTACCACTTGGCTAAATCAGGCATGAAGGTTGTTCTCGTTGAGATGGATAAGATAGCTGCAGGGGCCTCCGGTTCCAACGCGGGGTCGATAAGCAAAGGAGACCCAGAAAACCCGACAGTCGCTGCCATATTCGCAGAATCGTACAAGATGTATCAAGATTGGACTCAGAGTAAGGAGCTTGGATATGATTTTGAGCTTGACCAAGTTACAAGCCTACGTTGTTTCACAAGTGAACATATCGAGAGAATGAAATATGGGGTATGGAAAAAGAGGTTAGAGGTTTGGGAAGAAGAGGGGCTATCCTTAGTCAAGCGTAACGAGTGGGAGATTGCGGAGCCTAATGTTGCAGAGGACCTAATGTGGGGCATTGAGGGCACCTATACCATGATAAACATATTCAGAGTATGCCGAGGCTTGGCTTGGGCCGCGAAGAAATATGGTGCAAAGATATTTACACATACTGAAGTAAAAGACATCGATGTCGTCGATGGAAAGGTGCGGAGAGTCATAACTAATAGGGGCGATATCAATACCGAGGTCGTCGTAAACGCTGCGGGCTCGTGGGCTCCTGTGATAGGGATGATGGTTGGAATAGGCATCCCGATCTTGCCCGCGATAGGTACGGCATTGGTCACAGAACCGACCCCACCCATCACTAGCCATGGGCGCGTCTTCTACGACCCCCTCTGGTTTAACCCCGACCAACCTTTTATCGCCAATAATAGAGACCCCAGTCAGAGGTTGGGGGTAACCACCGAGATTGATAGGCACTCGAAAGAGGCTAACTACATAATAGCACGGTCGGAGCATATCGTCCCCCTTCCCCCCAGAGGGGCAAAAACAAACGTTGAAGCGGAGACGTTAAGGTGCATAGCAGAGAGTGCCATAAGGGTCGTCCCCAAGCTCGCGAACATCAACATCATGAGGGCTTATGCAGGTATGCGACCTGTCTGTGAGGTGGACGGCTACCCAATCCTTGGAAAAGTAGAGGGTATTGAAGGATTTGTCTTGGCGACTGGACCTTGGCATAACGGTATGAGCTATGGTCCAATGTGTGGAAAACTCATCTCAGAACTGATAAGAGGTGAGAAAACGTCCATCCCAATAGAAGAGTTTGGATTCTCAAGATTCGTCGAGAGCGGCCATTTCCCCTACGTTCACCTATTCAGAGGGAACTAAATCTATAGCGAACTCGGATGATATCTGGTCTTAGGCGCTGGAATGAAGTAAGAAGGTTAAGCTTCGGGGAGGATAATCCTGTCGGCTTCGGTATTCAAGATGGATCCTGAAAAACTGACAGAGCTTAGGGAGCTCCTTCTCCGAAGACCCTCCGTAGAACTCCTTTCACTCACGAATCCTTATGAAAGCTTTCGGATGAGGATTGACTCCGACTTGGTCGTCGGATACACGTCGGGGAAGATCGTGGCCAACTCTCCCGCGGCAGCGAAGGTTGTGGGTGAGGTGATACGTGAGCTCCTCGTAGAGGCGAGGGACTACGATGTCTTGATTGGTTCTGATGAGGCGGGAAAGGGCGAGTGGCTGGGACCGATGACCGTGGCAGCCGTGGCCTTCACGCCGTCTCAGGCCGTTGATGCTGCTGCTAGGGGTGTAATGGACAGCAAGGAACTGAGTGTCCCAAAGATCCTTGATCTGGCAGAGGTTGTTAGGGAGGACTCCTCAGGTTACAATGTTCTCGTCATAGGACCCGAGCGCTTCAATAGACTTCTCAAAGACGCTAGAGCTGAAGGGAAGAATCTCAACGATATATTGGCTTGGGCACACGCGAGGGTCATACAGCAGGTATATGGAGGGCTCTCTAATGATTTGGGGAGGATCAAGGTCGTCATTGACGAGTTTGACAGACTGAGGACCGAGGAACGCCTCCGGAGAGTCCTAAACTTGGAGCGAATCGAGCTCGAACAGGGTCCTAGGGCGGAGGAAGAGATGGCCGTTGCCGCCGCCAGTATCTTGGCTAGGGCGGAATGGGAGCTGTGGGTTGACAGAGAATCGAAGAGGCTAGACATTGACCTGCGGAGGATGACTCAGCAGGAGGCGAGGATGCGGAAGGATGTTGGAACCTTTGCAAAGACTAGCTATCTTCGCGGAGCCCAAGGAAATTCTACGTCGGCACCCTCCTAGATCTCATCCAAGCGAGGGCTAGGACGACTATACTGGCGATTCCGACGATGGAAGTTAGGCTGAAGCCAGTCTGGTAGTTCGTTGAAGCGATTACTTGGCCCATTACCGCTGGACTCACCGCCATTCCTCCGTAGAAATTTGTGTAGTAGACGCCCATCCCTATTCCTCGGCTTCTCTGTGGAAGCTTGCTAGACACTATCATGGTTGATATGAGGGTGACCGTTCCTATGGCAAAACCGAACCCTGCCATAAGACCCATAATCGGCACCAGACTATTAACATGTGTCACTGTCGCTGTCACGAGGGTCCCCAGTCCCAAGCCAGCTATCAGAGGAAGATGTGGGCGCTTTATTCGATCGCTCAGGTATCCAAGGGGTGCTCGCCCTATAGCGTTGCTTAGAGATTGGGCAGCAAACATCAAGCCTATCTCAAGAGCGGTAAAGCCCAAGTCACGTCCGAAGAGGGGGAGATAGGACGATGAGACGCCCCACAGGAAACTCGTCGCTAAGGTCGCGATCCAGCATGAGGCGATGGTGGAGTCCACCTCTAACCTCCAGCCATGGCGCTCCTCCTTGACCTCACCAATACTTGGTATGGCCAACACTCCCAAGAGCAGAGCTATACATGCTATGACGCCTGATAAGGCAAAGGTTACATCGTAACTGGTTAGGTCTCGTACCGCGCCGCCGATGGCCGGTCCTAAGCTCATGGCGACCTGCATCGCCGTAGTGTAGAACCCCAAGTTCCTTCCGACGCTCGGCCCTTTGGAGAAGTCTCCCACGAAGGCGGTCATCGACGGAGAGTACGCAGCACTCCCCAAACCAGCCAAAGCATTCACTGCTAAGAGCAAGGCTAGGCTCTTGGCGAGGGGAAAGAGGAAGGAGACAAGAGTGGTCAAGGCCGCGCCAAGGAGTATCAAACGTCGTCGCCCCAATCTGTCAGAGACTAAACCTAAGGGTATAGCTAGGGTCGAGGCTAGGAGCATGAAGACCGAGGAGATTAAGCCCACACCCTCTATGGATATTCCGATGTCTTGGGCGTAGAGAGGTATAATCGGGCTTCTCATGAACTGGGCTAGGTAGCTCGTGAAGGTCATCGCTGTTGCTATGGTGAGGAGCCTCGACTCCTTGGACGACATCTTGGACTGGAAACGTCATCGCATCATCAAGTTATTAAAGGGATAGTAGTGGCCATCCCTCATCACTGACCTTGTTACGCCCCCAAGGAGAGGACATAAAAGCTGGAAGTATTAGACGCTGGGGGAAGGTGCTTAAGTTGCCCGAATCTGTGGTTCAGGTTGAGAATGCTGCCCAAGCCTACCTCGAACTCCTAAAGGCAAAAGGGGTGAAATACTTCTTCGTCAACCCCGGCACAGACAGCGTCCCTATCAACGATGCCTTCTCCCGCTTTGCAGCTGAAGGAAAGGAGTCGCCCAAACTCGTCCTTGTACCCCATGAGGCTCCAGCCACAGCCATGGCCTACGGCTACGCCATGGTAACCGGTGAACCTCAAGTAGTCATGGTCCACGTTAACGTTGGTACGGCCAACTCTCTCTGTATGGTCATGAACGCTCAACGGGCACGGGTTCCGATAATCATGACGGCTGGGAGAACGCCTGTGACCGAAGAAGGGTTGCCTGGGACCCGTGAGGGCGGCAACCATTGGGGTCAGGAGTCCTATGACCAGGGGAGCATCCTTCGGGAGTACGTTAAATGGGATTATGAACTCCGGTCAACCGTTCAACTCCCCTCCATTGTCGATAGAGCCTTCAAGATAGCGAAGGCTGAGCCCCAAGGCCCGGTCTACCTTATTCTACCACGAGAATGGCTCGTTGAACCGATGATATCTATCCAGATACCTAACACTAGTCGGAGCACGCCGCCGTCGCCTCCAGCGCCTAACATGGACGCCCTCAAGGAGGCGGCCAAGATACTTGTCGATTCGGAGAACCCCCTCATCCTGACCTCCCGCTTGGGGGCGAAGCCAGAAGCCGTTCAGAAACTCGTCGATTTGGCGGAAACATTGGCCATACCAGTCATCGAGGTGTGGAGAAGCCGAATGAACTTCCCGACGACCCATCCCTTACATCTTGGATACGATACGGATAGTCTATTGAGAACCGCGGACACGATACTCCTTATAGACTGCGATGTGCCTTGGGTGCCCAAGAGGGTCAAGCCCCCAGAATCAGCCGAGATAATCCAGATAGACATCGATCCCACTCAACTGAACTATCCCCTCTGGGGATACCCTGTCACCATCCCAATAACCGCCGACGCCTCAACAGCGCTACCAGCCCTAACATCACTCATCAAAGAGGCGATTATGGATGAACCCTTAACTGCTTCCAAAGTCGAGGAGAGGCGCGCGAGAACAGAGAGGGAGCATCAGCGCCAGATGCAAGCGTGGAAGAATCAAGCAGAGACCGTCAAGAGCCTCAAGCCCATAGACTTCACATGGCTCTCCCACGAGATAAACACGATGCTTGACAAAGACACGATAATCGTCAACGAATTCGATCTCGTCACGAGCCAAATAGAATTGACCCAACCCGGCTCATACTTCAGCGGGTCGACAACTTCTGGACTCGGCTTCGCATTAGGCGCGGCTCTCGGAGCTAAACTAGCCTCGCCTAACAAGACCGTCATAGCCTGCGTCGGGGATGGCTCCTACATCTTCGGTTCTCCGGTGGCAGCCCACTGGGTCTCCCGCGCCTATGGAATTCCTGTCTTCTTCATCGTCTTCAACAACCAATGCTACAGGGCTGTAAAGGGCACCATCTGGCGCCTCCTCCCTGAGGGATGGAGCGTGAAGACAGGGAGATTCATAGGCACCGACCTCGACCCATCGCCCGACTACGTGTCAGTAGCCAAGTCAAGTGGAGCCTATGGGGAGACAGTTGAGGACCCTGCGGAGATTCGCCCAGCCTTGAATAGGGCGTTAGAGGTAGTCAAGGAGGGTAGGCAAGCCCTCTTGGACGTGATCTGCGCCAAACCTTGAACTAGGGCTGTGAGAGCATGGTCCCCCTCTGGCTGTACTCGGGGTTACAGCGCATCTCCACATCCCCTATCCTGGCGCCAAGGACATTTATCTTGTCCAAGTCTAGGGTCCCGAGGCCCTTCTCCTCGGCGAGGTATATGTGGAAGATCTTCCTTGGATCGAGGCCCATGACCCTAGTCGCCACGGAGTCAGCAGTCACCATATCGTAACTCGCCAACATCAAGCCGGTCCGCCTCATCCTCATCCCAGACTTAGGCGAGAGTTCCGCCCTGTCCACAGTCGTCAAACCATCGATGATGCCTAACTCGTATGGCACAGCGGAGCAGACGTCGGCTATGGCCTTGGCGGTGCCCACACCCTGTCCATACACCTTCTCACTATCGAAGTGGTGATGTATCGGGAAGGCTCCAAAGCCGAGGCGGCCAAGAATCCTATTTGCGGATTTGTTGAAGCCGTAGTAGTGTCCCGGAGGGATGCCTATGCCCCAGTTCTTCAGACACATGGTCACG
>Ga0172362_10006095_pt1 | contig 10390 bp, 7 predicted proteins | sample LakKivs1_kivu2a2_FD_114534 | JGI IMG/M metagenome (GOLD analysis project Ga0172362, IMG submission 114534) | Sediment microbial communities from Lake Kivu, Rwanda - Sediment s1_kivu2a2 | ecosystem: Environmental > Aquatic > Freshwater > Lake > Sediment | place: Rwanda: Western Province, Lake... | reverse complement strand
TGAACGCTGTTTTCAAATGAAAAAGAAAAAAGTATCCTGACTATAAGAGCAGGTGAGAGTGTCAAAGCAGCTCCCTGCCCTGTAAGGCTTTAACATAACATGATGTTATAGTACAAGCCACGATCTTGTTGATTTTTTTCAATGGTGTGGTTTGTCCTATAACCACATTATGTTAAGTACGCCTCACGGCGTACCCGCCTTCCGGGCCGGGAGCTGCTTTGGGGCGGGAGTTGGATTGGGTTGAAAGAAAAAAATGGACATCATTTTTTCACAAAGAAAAATCATCAAAAAAGAAAGCTCCTCGCTCAAGCGGGCCAGGGGGCGATGGCAAGGTTTCCGGTCATTTTTTTATACCATAAAGGAATGGATGATCCATAAAAAAATGACGGAACCCAGCGGGCCCCGACCTTGCCATCACTCCCTGGGACCGCTTATTTTTGCTTTCCTTTTTTGGTAGTTTTCCCTTCGGGACAACCCGGAGAGCCATTGCGGATAAGGCTCGATAGCTAAGCGCCGTGCCGGCGCAGCCGGTATTGCGCTTAGCATAACTTATACGCTGTGGCTCTCATCTATACTGGCATTACGCCTGGTTATCCCGATTGAAGCCGATGCGTTTTCTTTCTTTCTGTTCCAGTTGCTGCTGCCGATCCTGTTCCAGTTGTTTGAGGTACTCGAAGATCAACAGGATCTTGTCGTCATGGTCGGTGAGCTTTTGCTCGATTTGGGAGAGTTTTTCCAGGATATCCCGGTGGGTCAGAAGCATTTCCCTCATCTTGGTAAAGATCCGTATGATCTGGATGTTTACAAGAATGGCTCTGTCGCTGTTCAAAACACTGGATAACATAGCAACTCCTTGCTCTGTGAAGGCCATTGGAGAGTACCGGATTCCGCCCCAACTTGAGGTGCCAAATTGGCTCCTCAAGTTTTTAAATTCATCTTGTGTAAGCTCGAACATAAAGTCCGGTGGAAAACGCTTATCATTCCTTCGAACAGCTCTTTTTAACTGCTTGGTATCAACTCCATAAAGTTCTGCTAAATCCATATCGAGCATGACTTTTCGACCCCGAAACAGATAAATTTTACTCATGATCACTTCTTCAGGGATCATCAGTGAGTTCTTTTCATTCATAGGCGCAGGTTAAAGTGTGTAAAATATTGTTTTAAAAATTGGAGGACGCAAATTGCGTCCCCCAATTTATCCGAGCGGATGGTAGCAATCCGATTCGGTCTGCAGGCACCGGGATTGTCCAACCGTTAATGTTCCGTTAAGCATATCTATCACGGCCCGGATCGAATAGACGGTATTCACGACGATCTCATCAGGAACCATCATCATCGTCACCTGATTTTTCCTGTTTATCCGGTTTTCGCAGAAATATACCCTGTAAAATATAAAAATATTTTTCCGGGAATGAAGATTTCCCGCTTCATAGCTTGTGTGATTCCGCTCGCCCGGATGGTCTACACCGTCCTCTTGCAGGGGTCAAGTGAGTGCTAAACCAGTCAATATGCACCAGGCCGTAGAATTTCGATGCATCCGTATGCCGTCAAATACGACATAACTTCAATTCGCTGATCATACTTGCAGAATTCTATACAAGTGGAACTGGCCCGCCAGGATCAATGTCTCAAACTGGCAGATGATTCGTCATGAGACCAAAGGCGTACAACCTCCGGCCGATGTCCTGAAGAAGCTCGCCGATGTGTTGGGAACCAGCGTGGATTTCCTGATATTCGGAACCAGCGAAGAAAAAGCCCAGAACGCCCTCCAGGATGCCGAACTGATCCGGCAATTTAAAGAAGTAGACCAGTTACCGGAGGTGGAAAAAATTACCATCCTTAAAGTGATCTCCGCTTATATCCGGGATTTTAAAACCAGACAGGCGTATGCACATTAAACAAAAAGCCCGGCGAGTCCGGGCTTTCTGCTATCTTAAAGCCCCATATAATATCATCGAGGCAAAACCAATCCATATACTACAAAGAGTGTAGATTAATGCGAGCTTCGCTTTTGGGGGCTGATATTTTTCAATTAACCTCTTATACCTTTCTTTGTAAAAGATTAGAAAGTAATTTAATACAATAAAAGGAGCAGCAAACTGGACAATAAAACCTGTTGCGCTATTAAGTATGGGGACTGGAAAAATATCTATCTTAATCAAGTAAGATATTACCCCAAAAAACTTCAACCATATATAAACAGTGTATAAATTCAGCGCATTACACATGGTAATTAGGACAAACAAAGAATATTTCCAATCTACCCTATCTGGATGGTGTTTCCTAGCACTCGTAATGATATCCACCCATATTAAGTAATATACATTTCTCATGATTCAGTCCTTTTTACTTAAACCAACGGGTGTCATCATCGCCATACCACTTGCTGGGGCTATACTTTGCCCCCAAGTCAAACCATAACCTTGCCCAACTGTACAACGCAACAGCTTCACCAACAACTGGTATAGCGTAACCTGTTGCCCAGGTTACGGCACCTGTGGTTAAACCAGTTGCGCCGACAGCTGCATCGCTATAATCTAAAACAGTACCATTCCCAGTTGCAATATTATAACCTGCAGTTGCAGTCATTAAAGCAGTACCAGTTGTGCCTAACACTTTGACCGCTGTTGAAGTTCTTGCAAACTGTGCAGCTCTTGCCGAACGAACCGCTCCATTCGATTTATAGATATTCTTTACAACACCTTTTGTAGTAGAATAAGTTGTATGGTTGTGGTAGTAATTGTTATAAATGTCTTCTGCGGTCAGCACTGCGCCGGTGATATAAAGCCCCCAGTTCGTTTGTCTGTCCCCTCCTCCTTGGGGATCATTTCCATCACCCTCATCTTCTTCCTCTTCACTATTCGCTTGATATATGCATGTTCCAAGTTTTTTTGCTTCTTCAAATATTCTAAGCTGTTCTGCAGTTGCTTCTTGCGTTTCAGAAGTAGTCTTTGTGGAATCTAAACCCAGAAGATCGATGAGATTTATTGGATTATTAAAGACATAAGCATAAGGCGTATAATCAAAATGTTTCTCAGCTAAAGGATCCACCACATGCCACCTGCCAATTTGCGGGTCATAGAACCGTGCGCCGTAATCATACCATAACAACCCATTTTCGGTCTGCAATTCCTTACCATTATATAAGTATTTATTACTCGTTGTTGAGCTTATTGTCATTCCAAAAGGATAATAGAAATTTTCCTGTAAAAGTTCCGCTTGTCCGTCATCATCGGTATCGGCAAAGCATACTCTCACATTTCCCAAATGATCTTTTAAAAAATATTCGTGCCTGAAACTACTGATACTTCCTTTGGGAACCTTGACTATCCTCTCTTCATCGGTTAATATATAATCCAGTCGTGAATTGTTATATACAAAGTTATTGACATAATCGGTAATTTTAATCAGTACATAATCCTGATAGGTCTTTTTTCTCAGCTTATTGCCGTCAGCATCATATATATATTCTATAGCCTCTCCGGGGTCAAGCTCAATACGTTTGGGCAGATTTAAATAATTATAATCAATGTGATTGATACCCTTGTTTTTATCCTGCGTAAGGTTTCCATTATCATCATAGAAATATTTCTATATATTGTCTCTTTTAGCGTCCTCTATGGTTATTTAAAGCGCCGTCTATCCGAATCACTTTTCTATCCAGCAGCCGTTAGAAGTCTATTTATTAACCGCCGCGTACGCGCCCCCAACTATTGTCGGGGGCGCAAACACAGAGTGTTGAAAATTATTCCTTTAACCCTCTGTGTTCTCCGTTTACCTCCGATTCCTCTGTATTTAAAAGTTTTAAATAATCTTGTTTGGAGTTGAGGCTTATTATCGCAAAATGATCTTCCCGTCCTCAATGATCCCGTTTCGGCCGGTCACCTGGTAAATGTACATCCCTGCTTTCATATTCCTCCATTCAATCGATACATCGTGGGTGCGAATGTGCTCTTTTTCCAGGACCAGCCTGCCGGTCAGGTCATAAATCGTCACCTTCCATTCGTCAGGGACAGACGAAACGATCCGGAAAATGATTCGGTCGGCGCCAGGATTTGGATAGGCCAGCACATGGCATCCATTATCCGGCATGACTTCATGAATACCGAACGAGAAAGTGCTGTCATGAGTCAGGATGGAGGTCTGCGAGAAATATTCGACGAGGAAAACCAGATGGTCCTTGCAGAACAGATCCTGGACACCGTATTGGTTGACATAGCCTTTGGTGTCGAGCTCGCCCCTGAAAAACCCTTCCGGTGCCAGCGTTTGCCGGTCACAGGCAAACAAGCCGTTGGTGCGGTACGACAGGTATATCCCGAAGGTGTCGGCGGCCATGTATGACGGCTCACCATAAGGCAGGGAAAAGGTGCTTATCTCATCAAGGGAATATCCGGTGCTGTCATTGGCCAATCGGTATTCCACCAGCCCTTTCTGTGTCACGAACACATATGCCGTATCATCATACACAGCCATCTCTTTCGCATTTTGACCGGATTCCACTATAACCGAGGCGATCTCATTAAAATGGTGATCATCAATATCATAAACTACAATGCTGTCATTGCCGGTAATGAATAGTTTTCCGCCCGATACGGCCATATCGTTGATGGCCATGCTGAAGGTCGAATCCACATAAGGACTAGCAGGATCTGTCACACTGATAATGTTAAGAACATTACCCCCTGTTTCTTGCTCCACAAAGGCCCTGTCATGATAAACCGCAAATTTACCGGTACCAACGGAAGGCTGGATGGCACCCACTTTCTGAAGCGTGGCGGTCTCGTACACCCTGAAGCTTTCATAGCTCATATTGATCGTGTAGATGTACTCACCGTTATCAGAAAACTTCGCCTTCATGCAAAATCCGGGGTCGTTGTTTACCCCTGCCAGCGAAGGCTCAAGTATCTTCGACAGATCGAACAGCTTAAAGCCATAGCCTTCGTTGGCCACGACTAAAAAATTGCCATATTTATCGCTTCCCGTGTTCCATCCGCCGGTAGGCGTATTCCCAAGATCAACCGGATGATTAAAGTCGCCGATATCGACAGTCTTGATGCCGTACCACTCCGAGGCGATATAGCAATATGGTTCATTGACAGCCACATCAAAATGCCACAGGCCGGCAGGGATGTAATTGATTAAATGAATATCGGCGGGATCGGTGGCGTCATAGACATGAACATAGCTCGTATCCAGGGGTCCTCCCGGCTTCATGCCCGCCGTGGTGGCCACATAAATGGTATCATTTACATTAACGGCATTCAGCGGATCGGCGGTGGCCCACCCGAAAGGGACACCAAGTATAGTGTCGCAAAAAATCACCTGCGGGTGGAGGCTGTCGGAGATGTTAAGGCTGTAAAACAAACCGTTCACCGTGTTGGTGCCTCCCAGGACATGAAGGATGTCATTGTTCTTGCCCCAGATGACATTCTCGGGCCAGCAAAATGACTGCACATAATGTGAGATAAGCGAGAAATCGCCGGTGCGATAAAGATAAACCCCATTCTGCAGACTGAAGGCATCGGCGACGGTGTAGGCACATATGCCGTCCTTAACGTCGGCACCGTATAAACGGCCCGTCCCGGTGACGGATCCGAAATCACCAATGGCCGTGTACGATTCACCATGGTCTTTATAGGCCGACATCTTCTTGAAACGTGCCAGATAGATCGTATCGCCGGCAATGGATACGTCGAGCATTGGCAGCCCGCTGCTGCCGCAGGGGATATCATAGAGCTTCACCGGTTTGCCGGGGCGGTTCAGATCCCATTTCGACATGCCGTCGTAATTGGCCGCTACATACAGCATCTTGTCCACAATGACCAAGTCCATGATGGTCGATTTATAGCGGTACTCAAAAACCATATCGTACGACGGTGGTGTGGACGCGTCATACACACGGAATGTGGATCCCGTTGCCACATAGAGGTATCCGTCATAATATTTGATGTCCTTGCAGGCCGCTCCGGTGGTACCCGAAATGAAACGCAGGCTGTCCTGCGCTCCGGTATAAGAAAACGGAATGATAAGCAAAAGAAATATAATCAGTTTCATTTTATATGATAAATTTTGTTTATCCGTAAAAGTAATCAAATTCCTAAAAAACTCAGCGACTTCCCTGAAATTCCGATACACCAAATATAAAATTGAATGCAGGATAGGATCTTCTTCTTACCACTAAGTCCTCAGCTAAATATGGATTTAGGAACATCAAAACAGATAACTTTTAATAGAACGCGGATAACGCAGATTAGGCGGATTTACGCGGATTTTACTAAAAAGAAAATTAATAAGTTTGATGAGATGGGTTCGATCATGCTATAACGTAATCCGCGATTATCCCCGCCCGACTGAACGACGTCAGTCGTTCGGGCGGGTGTTTAATCCGCATTATCCGTGTTCTATCATGCCTGCAAACCGAATTTCATTTAAATTTGTGCCGAGTGCTCAATGATTCCCGTCATACTCAATCATAAAGAAATGAAAACACCATTATTACCAATATTTCTCTTCGTTTTGGCACTGCCATTAATAAGCCATGCACAGCTTATCACAACCGATCCTCCCTTCCCGGTGGAGAACGATTCCGTCATCGTCACCTTCGATGCCACCCAGGGCAGCAGGGGGCTGGCAGGCTACACCGGGGATGTTTACGCCCATACCGGTGTCATCACCGATAAGAGCACCTCTTCCACTGACTGGAAATATGTTCAGGCCGACTGGGGGGTCAACATACCGAAATGCAAGATGACACGTATCGCCCCCGATCTGTATCAGCTGCATATCACACCGACGATCAGAGATTACTATGGTGTTTCACCGGCCGACACGATCCTGAAAATGGCTTTCGTTTTCCGCAGCGCCGTGCAGGTCGGCGGGCAATGGCTTGAAGGCAAGACAGCCGGCGGCGGTGATATTTTTGCCGATGTGTATGAGCCCGGTCTTAATGTGACCATCATCCATCCTGAAAAACATGCCCTGATACAGGAGCTTAATGATACGATCGCTGTTGAAGCCATCGCCATCGATAACAATACGTTGTCCCTTTATGTCAACGATTCACTGATCAAGACCGTCAGCGGGAACATCCTTTACGATTCGCTCATCGCCGGCCATTACGGCAAATACCGTGTGAGAGTGGAGGCCAGTAATGATACGGCTACCGTGGCCGATTCCTTCTATTATTTTGTCCGGCGACCTGTTGATTTCCAGCCTCTCCCCGAAGGTGTTGTCGAAGGCATCAATTACATTAACGACAGCACCGTCACCCTGTGCCTTTATGCGCCCTATAAAAAATATGTCTTTGCCATCGGCGATTTCAGCAACTGGGAGGTGGATACCGGCAATTACATGCATGAAACGCCAGACAGCACGCGTTATTGGATCCGCATCGATCACCTGGTCCCGGGGAAAGAATATATCTTCCAGTATTTTGTCGACGGTCAGATACTCATCGGTGATCCCTATGCCGAAAAGATCAGCGATCCGGTCAATGACAAGTACATCACCAGCATCACCTATCCCAACCTGATCGCCTACCCTGAGGGTAAGACCACCGGTATCGCCACCGTCTTCCAGACCGACAAGCCCGCTTATCAGTGGCAAACCTCTTCCTTTACCCCTCCCAAGATCACCGACCTGGTGGTTTATGAGCTCTTAGTCAGGGATTTCACCACACAGCACTCCTACCAGGGTATCCTTGACACGCTTGATTACCTGAAGCGGCTGGGTATCAACGCCATAGAGCTGATGCCGGTCATGGAGTTCGAAGGCAACAGCAGCTGGGGTTACAACCCGATCTATTATTTTGCTCCCGACAAATATTACGGTCCCGAAAACAAGCTGAAGGAACTTATCGACAAGTGCCACGAGCAGGGCCTGGCCGTCATTCTAGACATTGTGCTGAATCATTCCTTCGGGCAGTCGCCTATGATTATGCTTTACTGGGATGCCGTCAACAACCGGCCGGCAGCCAACAACCCGTGGTATAATCCAATCCCCAAACATGATTTCAATGTGGGTTACGATTTCAACCATGAAAGCCCCGACACCAAACGTTTTGTCGACCGGGCGGTGACATTCTGGCTCCAGGAATACCGTGCCGACGGCTTCAGGTTCGATATGTCGAAAGGATTCACACAGAAAAACACCCTCGGTAATCCGGCTGCCTGGGGACAGCTTGACACGTCACGTGTAGCCATCCTCAACAGGTATGCTGATACTATCTGGGCAACCAATCCGAAGGCTTTTGTCATCCTGGAACATTTCGCCGAGAACACCGAAGAGACGATCCTCGCCAACGACGGCATGATTCTCTGGGGCAATGAGAATACGCCTTACATCCAGTCTTCCATGGGCTATATCAATAACTCCGATTTCACCTGGGCTTCATATAAAGCCAGGGGCTGGAACGAGCCTCATGCCATCGTGTACATGGAAAGTCACGATGAGGAACGCATGATGTACAAAAACGTCACCTGGGGAAATTCATCCGGTGACTACAACATCAAGGACACCACCACGGCTCTCAGGAGAACGGCCCTGGCCTCACTGTTTTTCTTCACCATCCCCGGGCCCAAGATGATCTGGCAGTTTGAAGAGCTGGGCTATGATTATTCGATCAACTTCAACGGCCGCCTGGGTGAGAAACCGGTGCGGTGGGATTATTACAGTGACTGGAGACGTAATTACCTCTACCACTTCTTTGCCACGCTCATCACCCTGAAAAAAGAGAACCCCGTTTTTGAAAGCACTGATTTCCCACTGTTTCTGGGCGATACACTGAAAAGGATCAATATCGCCGGTAATCCCATGTCGGTCTCCATCATCGGTAATTTCGGTGTCAAGGAAGGCTCCATCGATCCCAACTTTTTACATCCGGGAAGCTGGTATGAATATTTCACCAGGGATTCATTAGCCGTATCCGACATGCATGCGCCCATCCTTCTCCAGCCCGGTGAATACCGTTTCTATACGGATTATAAACTGGCCAAACCTGATCTGAATACGGGCATTGACGATCATGATCGCCAGCAGTCCGGCGGCGATGACAGGTTGCTGAATGTGTATCCGAATCCTTCCGGCGCAGGTGTGAATATGGATATTACGGTTAAGGAAGAGGGAAAGGTCCGGTTTGAGATATACGATGCCATGGGTAGTGAGGTCAACATACTCATGGATCAAAGAATCCCGGCGGGCACGCATCACCTTTACTGGGACGGCACCGACAGCCACGGCCGACGCCTCAAAGCAGGGGTGTACATTTACCTGTTGAGGGAAGGTGAAGGACAGCAGAACGGAAAGATCATTTTATTGCGTTGATATCCCGCCTCCACTTATAATGTATCTAATGTTTTAAGCCTGACCGGCGGCATGTCATCCCGGTCTTCAGAAATTAATGGCGATGCCGAAACTGAAGGTCCTGCCGAAAGACCAGAAACCTCTGAATGTGGCCTCATCATGACCGGGGCCGTCATCGCCATCCTGGATATGGGCTTTGCCACCCACGTTGAAACAGGCCGCTTCAAAGGTGGCCTGGTGGTCAGCGATAGCAAATTTCCATGTCATGTACAGGTCCAGCACATCATATGCCGGCAGACGGTATGGCTGCCGGTGATCGAGGGGGTCATTGCGTGAAGCCGGGTCAAAATCGGCCCAGAGACGATCATAGTACAACCAGTTGGCACGCAGGTTTAACGTCTTCGTCACATCCAGGCCGGCATACAGACCCACCTGTGTCTGAGGTGCTCCGCCTACATAAAGGCCGTCGGCATAGACCCTGGTGGTGTCGATAAGGACATTATCCTCATTATACAGTTCCGCCACAACGTTGTTTTTCCACTTCCAGTTGCCCGCTGAAGCATTTATCCCGATGTTCAGGAACGGCCACGGCCTGGCGTTGATCTCGAGCTCAACGCCGGTATGCAAGGCATCCAGACCCCTGATCATGGCCCGCGTCATGGTGCTGTCAGCCAGCTGGATATTTTCATTCGATAAAAGTGACTTGTCCTGCCACACCGTGTAATAAGCATTCAGGTCAATGTTGACAGCTTGATGTTTATAACCATATCCCACTTCAAATGCTTTTATCTTTTCGTTTTTTATGTTCCTGACGGGCACGTTGGTGAAATTGACGAAGATATACTGAAAATAAGGTTCTTTCGAGTAGAAACCGGTATTCAGGTATAACCTGTTGAATTCGTTGATGTTGAAGTTGATACCTGCTTTGGCGTCGGCGCCGCCCTGCGTGATGACCCGGCTGTTTATATCGGATACATAATTATATCTGTCTTCCCTCTGATACCATGTGTTCGACAGCGTTCCCGCCACAAAGGCCGACACGATGCCGCCGGAATATTCCAGCTGACCGAAAGTACCGGTATAATCCACG
>Ga0172362_10006093_pt1 | contig 10391 bp, 13 predicted proteins | sample LakKivs1_kivu2a2_FD_114534 | JGI IMG/M metagenome (GOLD analysis project Ga0172362, IMG submission 114534) | Sediment microbial communities from Lake Kivu, Rwanda - Sediment s1_kivu2a2 | ecosystem: Environmental > Aquatic > Freshwater > Lake > Sediment | place: Rwanda: Western Province, Lake... | reverse complement strand
GCCAAGATTAAATAATTGTCATCAAATTTCACTTTGGCGTAAGTCAAATCCGGTTTAATGGCAATAGCAACATTGGCCGGTAAGGTCCAAGGCGTAGTAGTCCAAACAAGCAAATATGCGTCGTTGACTTTTGCTTTTTGACTTTTGACTTTAAATTTCAAGTATATGGTTGGCTCTTTGACTTTTTTGTATCCTAAGGCCACTTCGTGAGAAGAAAGAGTGGTTCCACAACGCGGACAATAAGGAACAACTTTGTAATCCTGGTAAAATAAACCTTTATCCCAAATTTGTTTTATAATCCACCACAGGCTTTCAATATAATCATTCTCATAAGTGATATAAGGGTGATCCAAATCCAGCCAAAATCCAATTCTTTTTGTTATTTTTTCCCATTCGTCTTTATACTTCCAAACACTTTCTTTGCATTTTTTGATAAATTTGCCAATGCCATATTTCTCAATATCAGACTTGACCTTGAATCCTAATGCCTTTTCTACTTCTAGTTCTACGGGTATGCCGTGGGTGTCCCACCCGGCTTTCCTTATAACCCGATAACCTCTCATTGTTTTATAGCGACAGATAACATCCTTTATGCTCCGGGATAAAACATGATGAATACCCGGCCGGCCATTGGCAGTCGGCGGTCCTTCATAAAACACAAAATTTCCCTGAGGCGCTTTTTTCTTCAGGGATTTCTCAAAAATCCTATTTTTCTCCCAAAATTGGAGTATTTTCTCTTCGTTTTGAGGAAAATTAAGCATATTGTCTATATTTTACATCTTACCACATAAAACTTCAAGATAAAAGAGCGGGGTTTCCCGCTCTTGGTTTATATTAGAACTATTTGTCTGCAATATAATCCATCATCTTTTGATTCTTTGTTTTGATGCCCACTCCTTGGTCCAAGACCTAAGCATTTCAACGTCTTCACCTTCTGCTAAAAGCTTCCCGATTTTCTTATCAACTTCTTCTCTAATTTCTGCAATTCTTTTACTTTTGAAACACTGCTTTGTCTTTTCCAATTTATCGGAAATCTGATGCAGAAAACGGAGAAAATCAATGCGCTGTTCAGCATTTTCTTTATTTTTATCTTCCGATGCCCTTAGTTTTTCCTCTGTCCTTTCCATTTCGTCATAGTGGGCCAGAATTTTCTCAGCAGTCTGGTCTAAGATTTTAGCAATGACTGGATCCTTAGATTTTGCTCTCTGATTGAAAGTCTCCAGGCCCTCCAAAATAAAACGAGCTTTTTCCTGCCACGAATCCTCAAACTTCATCAATATCTCAAACATTCGTTCCCAATACGGAAATTGGTTTTCATGCGCCGAAAGCACGATTTCCTCTTTGCATTTTTCGGAATTCACAGATAACCAAATCTGCGCGCTTTTTAGAATGGGGTCATACTGAAACGTTACTTTCCAGGCATTGTAATCTGAAAATACTTTTTGTTCACATTCATAAAATACTTCTAGGTCCCTAAGCAAATCTGAGTGTTCTGGATTCTTTTTGTTAAATACCTCATTTATTGTTCCATAAACAATTGGCGCATACAACTCCGCAGTAATCCACGCCTGTTTAACCAATCGCTTTGCCCCATCTTTCATGATTTCTTTTGTGTAAAGATGCATCCTCTTTCTCCTTTTCTTGCGACTTCTCTGTCTGTTTCAACAGAGCCGCCCAAGAACCGGCTTTATGTTGAATTGCCGATTATGGCCATAAAACCGGCACAATTGAAAACCTAATCATTGATTCAAATCATCTCTCACCTCCTTTATCTTTCAATTTTGCCGGTATCGACGTCAATGCAATATAGCTTTCCGTTTTTTTCTATTATTTCACCCAGGTTTATAGCGCGCTGAATAGACATGTCCGCATCTTCCTCGGTCATATTTACCCATTTTATAAGCAAATCTATTACTTCTTCTCTTTTCATTCCGCCTCTCTGGGTTATAAAAAATTCTATTGTTTTAGTTCCAGTCAAACAATGCTTCGTCTTTCTCAATATCCCTCCTTAAAATTTAAAGAACCAAGATAATTCATCGTAACAACTATACGACTCCCTGTCAACTACTTCCTCCAACTTTTTTCCAATTTTTTTCCAACTACTTTTTTCCAACTACTTTCCAACTACTAAATTTTCCCTCCAAATACTGCCATAGCAATAAATGAAAAGAAAAATTATAATCCATAAACTTCTCTAATTTCTTTATCGTCTTCTATCTTTTGAGCCAAAATTACCCTTAATTCATCCTTGCCCAAACCAAAAAATCTACGCAAAAGATCTACTTCGCCGGAACAATTATAAGGATGAATCCAAACGCTTTTCTGTAATTGGCAAAAATCCAGTTCTTTTAACTTCCCCCGCAATGCTTCTCTTTTTATCCTATGCTCGTCTTTTATATCAAAGATTACCACTCTCCATTTTTTATCCCATTTACAAGGTCTTTTAATTTCTAAATCATTAATCTGATATTGATTAGCACATTTTTTACCCTTATCAGTTAAATAAATATAAATTTGCTTATTCTTCTTATGAATTTCTATCATTCCTTTACTCTTCAAATAAGAAAAGGTGCTAAGAAAATGTTTTCGCCGTGCCTTCTTTTTATAAAATTTTTGGTATTTTCTATTTCTAAAATAAGCTTTGATGATATTCGGCCAAAAATAAGACGAGGTAGAAGCTATTACAAACATACCCGTCAAGAGCAAAACGCTTAAAATGGTTTTTACATAAAAATTTCTTTTTATTGTTTTTGCCGTAGGCATACTTTTGTTTTTTAATGCTTAAATTCTCTCTCCGTTTTATGCTATAGCTAAAAATGAAGAGAAAATTTTGATTTTAATTAAGATGCAGCCTAAATCTAACCTAACTCATCAACTACATTTTCTCCAAAACCTCTATTCCCAATAAATTCAAGCCGTTTCTTAAAACCATGGCGGCGGATTTGATTAAAGCCAAGCGGGCTTCTTTTAGGCCTTTTTCAGCTTTAAGGACTGAAAATTTCTCATAAAAAGTATTAACTATACCGGCTAAATTATACAAATAATTAGCCAAAAAATTGATCTGAAACTTCTCGCCTGCTTCCTGAACAATTTCGGGAAACTTGATTAATTCTTTTAAAATCTCTATTTCACTGGGGTTTTCTAATAAACTTAGAATTTGCCCCGTCATTCGACGGGGCACCCTGTCGGATGACAGGGCTGCTTTTCTCAAAATGCTCCGCAAACGGACATAACTGTATTGAAGATAAGGACCCGAATTTCCCTCAAAACTGAGCATTTTATCCCAGTCAAAAACAATATCGCTCTGGCGATTCTGGGATAAATCATTATATTTCAATGCACCAACACCGATAATTCGGGCGGCCTTTTCTCGTTCTTTGTCCGGCAATTTTGGGTTTTTTTCTTTGATTATTTTTTCTGCCAAATCAATGGCTTTATTTATTAATTCCTCGGCGTCAATCACTCGCCCCGCGCGGGTAGATAATTTTTGACGATTTTCATCAAGAACAAGCCCAAATTTAACATGTATAAGTTTATCCTTTAAAGTGTAGCCCAACAGCTCTGCTGCTTGAAAAACTTGTTGAAAATGTAAAGTTTGTTCGTTGCCAACAACATAAATTATTTTCTCTGGCTTAGTTTTAACTCTATCTTTTATTGTTGCGAGTTCTCGAGTAGCATAAAGCGTTGCGCCGTCGGCTTTTTTGATTAAAAGTGGATTAAGATTAAATTCGTCCAAATTGATTAAATAAGCTCCGATGCTTAAAAAATATTTTCCGCCTGATCCGCCCAATTTTTTTTCACAATCCCTAATAACGTCCTTTAAAATCGGCTCATAATAACTTTCTCCCTTATATTCATCAAATTTAATTCCTAATATTTTATAAATTTTGTTAAATTCTTCAAGTGATTTTTCTTTTAATTTTTGCCATATTTTCTTGTTTTTATCATGATCTATGTGCTTTTTGTCTTCTAGTGCCTTAAATTGATCTCTTGCAAAGTCCATTGCATAGTTTATATTCCTTGCTTCTTCTGCTTTTGTTTCTTTATTAAATCTTATATATGCATCGAGCATTTGCTGTATTGTAATTTTTCCAATATTAATATTATATTTCTTCACCGCAGCAATCATTATCCCGAATTGAGTTCCCCAGTCCCCCAAATGATTATCGCCAATAACCTTATAATCCAAAAATTTATAAATATTATAAATTGCCTGACCAATAAAAGTTGAACGAAGATGACCGACGTGCATTGGCTTGGCGATATTTGGCGAAGAATAGTCAATAATGACTGTTTTGTTTTTTCCAATATTCTGTTTGCCGAAATTCGTGTCTTGCTTTAAAATTTCTTTTACCTGCTTTTGCAAAAATTCCGACTTCAAAAAGAAGTTTATAAAGCCGTTTATGACCTCGACGTGGTCGAGGAATTTTAAATTTTTAATTTTTAATTTTAAAACTAATTCTTTTGCTGCATCGACAGGATTTTTGCCTTGTTTTTTTGCTAAAATTAAAGCTACATTGGTAGCATAATCGCCATGGGCTTTTTCTTCGGGAATTTCAACGGAAAAATCATCGATTTCAGCGATTTTCTGGATTAAATTTTTGATTTGTTCTTTAATCATCTTCTCCTTCAGTTTAGCTTAAAATTGTGATAAAGTAAACTGGGATAATATGAAAGTTTTTGCTCTAAACAAACGCGCTAATTTTGACTACCAAATCCTTGAAACTTTTGAGGCGGGATTGGCATTAAAGGGGCATGAAGTAAAATCAATAAAAAACGGCCATATTAGCCTGCAAGGAAGTTATGTGGTCATAAAAAACAACGAGGCATATTTATTAAATGCCACTATTTCGCCTTATCAACCGAAAAATGTCCCTCCGGACTATGACCCTGCCAGAACCAGAAAACTCCTTCTGCATCAAAAAGAAATCAAATACCTTCTGGGTAAAAGCCAAGAACGAGGATTGACATTGGTGCCCATTAAAGTGTATGATAAGAAAGGTAAAATTAAACTGGAGTTCGGAATTGCTAGAGGAAAGAAGAAAGTAGATAAAAGAGAAATAATAAAAAAACGCGAAACCCAACGTGAGATTGAACGGAGTTTGAAAATTGGAAATTAAAAATTGAAAATTCTCCGCATGGCGGAGCTTGGGGATGACAGGATTCGATGAAAACGTCTTTTAAAATACGCGGATCGAGGATTTCGGACAAACTCGTTAAAATCCCGAAAAATATAACTGCAAAACCTAATTTTGCAATGGCTGTTGCTTAATTGCTAATAGCCCATCTTGTTCGCGGATTCTCAATGTGCGAAACCAGGGTGCCATAGTTATTGAGATAGATGATACGCCGGCTTCAAGCGAATCATTGAAACAAAGAAGCTATGATTTTCCGGATTTTTCTTGTTTTTAACCGAAAATTTGAACAAACTTAAACAAGATATGTCTGTAGATATATTTTAAGATCGTTTTCAGACGGGAGTTCAACTCTCCCCATCTCCATCCTTCGCTCTTCATTTCATTCATAGCTTCGGATGACAAGCCACTCTCTTTATTTCTGCTATATAAAATTTAATCCGAGAAGAAGGATGTCCTCCGAAGCCTTGTGCGTAGGAGGGCACTAAAATGTATTACACTTATATTCTTCAAAGCCAGAAAGATAAAACTTATTACATTGGTGCAACAGATAATCTTAAAGAAAGAATGAAACGACATAATTCTGGCAATGTTAGTTATACTTCAGCAAGACGGCCTTATAAATTAGTTTGGTACTGTGCATTTATGGACAAAAAGAAGGCTTATGATTTTGAAAAGTATTTAAAAACTGGTTCTGGCAATGCCTTCTTCAAAAAACGATTTGTTTAAAATAAAAAGGTTGATGGTCAATTCGCTTTAATTTATAAAAAATATTAAATTTATGCCATTTAAACAACCATCATTTGAACAACCAGATCTTGCCCCACGAAAGGAAGAACAAAAAGAAATTAAGCAGCAAGAAAAAACACTAACAGAAAAATCAGAAAAATTAGAAGGAGAACAAGGTGATAGAGAAGAGAAAAAAGAAAAATTTGATGTTGAAAAAGGTAAACAGGAATATGCCGATGTGCGATTAAGCTTAATGAAGTCTGAAGCGGAATATAATCGCCTGGATGAAGAATGGTCGGAAGCTGTTGATGCGCTAATTGCCAACCCGAAGGACCCAGAGGCAAAAATTCGTTTTTGGAAAATTGCCGAACAATTGGATAAAATTAAGGAGCAGGGTAAAGAATTTGGCGACCGACAATCTGAATTATTTGATAAATTATTAGAGGGAAAAAATGGTGCACAAAACTTTGAAGCAGCAGAGGAAGCATTCGACAAAAGGCACCTTGAATTTATAAAAGAAAATCCAGAACTTGCCAAATACGTAGCACCAGAAACAATGAGGGCGTCAGAAAAAAGACTAAAAAAACTTATCGAGATACAGCAAAAATTAAGTGAATTGCAAAAAAAAGTTGAAGAATTTAATAAAAGATATATACCCCTGAAACAAGAATATGAAAAATTATTTACGGAAGGAAGAGCTTTATTTGAATCTAGCAAAGAAAAAGGTATAAAAGAAAAAGAATTGAAAGAAAATGCTGATAAAAGAAAAAAGGTGCGAAATGAAATGAAATTAATGTGGGACGAGCAAGATAAGCTTGACGCAGAACTTAAAAAACTAGGTGCAGAAATCAGATTATTGGGAGTATTGCCTTAACGGATTTTTAGTTCACCACACTAAATATGATAGTTGGCTTAATATTTCGTCTTCTATAACAAACTAAAAAACGCCTATTTTTAGACCATTTTTTTTCAGAAAACCGAATATTAGAAAGTTCACGAGAGTAAACGAACAAATAAGAATTCCTCAGGTGCAGGTAGTCGATGAAAATGGAAAAAACCTGGGGATTTTAGATACATATAAGGCATTGCAAATTGCCAAGGAGCGAGGTTTAGATTTGGTAGAAATAGCTCCCACGGCAAAACCGCCGGTCTGTAAAATAATAGATTATGGGAAATACAAATACCAGCAAGAAAAGAAAGAACAAAAACAAAAGGCAAAAAGAAAAGAAGTCGAGGTAAAGAGAATAAGGATTGGATTTGCTACCTCTCTTCATGACTTAGAGCACAAGGCAAAACAGGCCGGTGAATTCCTGGCCGAGGGAAATAAAGTCCGGATAGAAATCAAGCTCAGAGGAAGAGAGAAGGCTCACCTTGATTTAGCCAAAGAAAAATTAAATGATTTCCTGAAATTAATTCCAGTAGAACATACTATAGAAGAGCAGCCCAAAAAAAATCCAATAGGTTTAGTGTTAACCATAGCCAAAATATGACGCTGAAAACCAATAAATCAATAACTAAAAGATTTAAAATCACCAAAAATAAAAAGGTGCTTTTTCGATCGGCGCACCAAAACCATTATAATGCCAAGGATTCCGGAAATGAAACCCGCAGAAAAAGAAAGTCCCAATTTTTAAAAGGGACAATTAGAAAAAGAATAATCAATAAATCTTTGGCTTAAAATAAATATGGCAAGAGTTAAAAGAGGCGTTTTAAAGCGCAAAAGAAAAAAGAAACTAATAAGAAGGGCAAAAGGCTATAAATGGGGCCGAAAATCCAAATATCGGGCTGCCAAAGATGCCCTAAAACATGCCTGGACTTATGCTTATCGCGATCGTCGGGCGAAAAAACGGGAATTTCGCCAGCTCTGGCAAATTCAAATAAATGCCGCCTGTCGGCAAGAAGGAATATCCTATAGTAGATTCATCAATGCTCTGAAAAAAAATAAAATAGAGCTCGACAGAAAAATTTTGGCTGATCTGGCCGTAAATCATCCGGAAATTCTTTCGGAGATAATTAAAAAAGTAAAATAAAAAGCCCCGACGTGATGTCGGGGCTTTTAAAATTTTATTTTTATTTTTTTGCGTATTTCTTGTGCCATCTATCTATTTGCTTCACTAAAACTGATTCGGCAATATCCCCGACTTTCTTTAATTCTTTTTGGATTTTTTCATTCTCTAATAATTTTTCTACCTTTTCGTTTTTCATCAATTTGTGAATTGCACCATACCACATCAGACCTTTCAATAATCTTTTCTTCCTACCCTGCCAGACAAAAATATAAATACCAAATATAACAATAAGAATTGGCCACCATTGCCAAATTGAAACATCAAGAACTCCTAGGTTCGTTAGAAGGGCCACAATGCCAATAATTATTATAAGCGCAGGAAGAAATATGCATTTATGATGATAAAAAAACATACTGTTCAAAATTCCTAATTCCTAATTACTAATTACTAATTTTAATGTCGACCTTTTCTCTATTTAGTATAACACGCTCCTTATTTTTTTAATAATTTTAAAAACTTATCAACGGGGCGAGTATTTACTATGTCTTTTTGTATTGCCCAGCCCCGGCGAGCCTGGGCAATGCCGAATTCAATAAATCTCAGTTGGTCTCTATGATGAGAATCAGTGTTAATAATCATTTTTACTCCCGCCTCTTTCGCCCGCCGAATATTTTGGTCGTTTAAATCCAGTCTTTCCGGAAAGGCATTAATCTCTAAAATTGTTTTAGTTTCATTCGCCGCTCTTAAAATCTTATCGAAATCCATCTGATATTCATCTCTTTTCTGAATTAATCTGCCCGTAGGATGAGAAATAATATCTACATTGGGATTTTTCATTGCCCTGATAATCCTCTCGGTCATTTTATTTTTTTCCATCTTAAAGCTGGAATGAATCCCGGCAATCACAAAATCCAAATTTTTTAAAGTTTCGTCCTCAATGTCGATTGAGCCGTCATTTAAGATATTTGCCTCGCATCCCTTCAATATTTGAAAATTGAAAATTGAAAATTGAAAATTGAGCCTGTCTATTTCTTTATTGCGTAAAGCTATTCTTTTCTCATCTAACCCATGCTCAATTTGTAAAAATTTTGTGTGGTCGGCAATGCCAATATACTGATATCCCATTTTTTGAGCCGCTTCAGCCATTTCCGCAATCGAATTAGCTCCGCCGTCCCAATCAGAATGGCAATGCAAATCTCCTTTAATATCCTTGTAATCAATAATTTTAGGAATTTTATGTTGAAGCGCCGCTTCAATTTCTCCCTGATTTTCTCGCATTTCCGCTGGCATCCAGTCTAATCCTAGCTTTTTATAAATTTCTTCTTCTGTCTTTCCCGCAATCATTTTAGATCCTTTAAAAAGTCCGTATTCTGAAAGTTTCCAGCCTTTATCTATGGCAATTTTTCTTAAAACAATATTGTGGTCTTTATTGCCGGTAAAATATTGTAAAGCTGCTCCGTAATTTTTGAGAGGAACTACCCGAATATCCATATCAAAACCTCTACGCATCCGAACTGAGGCTTTGGTAGTTCCTTTTCCCCAAATTTTGATTATGCCAGGCAAAGAAACAAAAAAATCCATCACCTTATTTGGATTTTTAGAGACGACCAAAAAATCAACATCGCCGATAGTTTCTTTCATCCTTCGAATAGACCCGCAATAATCAACTTTTTCAACTTCCTTCAGGTTTTCTAATTTTTCGTAGACTTCTTTTACTATGGGCAAAATTTCACCCAAAAGAAATCTCCCCTTGCTTCGTTTCAAAAAAGCAATGCCTTGTAAAATATTCTGCTCGGTCTTTTCTCCAAAATCTCTCAGGTTTCGGATTTTTCCCGCCTTGGCCGCTCTTTCCAAATCCTTTATGTTTTTAATGCCCAATTCTTTATAAAGCTTTAAAACTATTTTCGGACCAATCCCTTCTATCGCAGTCAATTCATCAATTTTTATTGGCATTTTTTTCTTTAACTGTTCGTAGTATTTTATATGACCAGTTTTAAGAAACTCTTCAATTTTTTCCGCAATGGAAGCTCCAACGCCGGGAATGTCCTCAAGGGCTTTTAATCCTCCTTTTTTATAAATATCCCAAACATCCTCTTCTAAAGCTTCTAAAGTAATAGCTGCTTTCTCATACGCATAAGGCTTAAACGGCACATCCTGCATTGCTAAATACTCAGCAATCTCATATAAAATTTTCGCAATTTCTTGGTTGGGCATTTTTTGATTACTTAATTGCTTTATTCAGGTCTTCAATCAACTCATCTACATCAATCCCGTGAGCTTCTGCTCCCTGCTTGATGCTTTCAAAACTTGCTGCAATACAACCAATGCAATGAAATCCATATTTGGCAAAGACGCTTAGCGTCTCAGGATATTTCTCAATCACTTCTTCGATTTTCATGTTTTTGGTTATTTTTTCCATATTAAAAAAGGTCTTTAATTTTTGAAAACCTTATATGATGGTCGCCCCGCGGGTTGACGTCTTTATAAATTAATAACGGCAGCAAGGCGCCGATAAAAG
>Ga0172362_10006092_pt1 | contig 10392 bp, 11 predicted proteins | sample LakKivs1_kivu2a2_FD_114534 | JGI IMG/M metagenome (GOLD analysis project Ga0172362, IMG submission 114534) | Sediment microbial communities from Lake Kivu, Rwanda - Sediment s1_kivu2a2 | ecosystem: Environmental > Aquatic > Freshwater > Lake > Sediment | place: Rwanda: Western Province, Lake... | reverse complement strand
TACAAGGGTGCTTTGGGTTGTGGATTGTTAAACTCAGGAGACGTTTGTAGACTGAACTGGGCTGTCAATGCCACAGGAGCTATAGATTCTGCCTATAAAATCGGTGTTCTTTTTAACTCTTCTTATACTTCTGTTACTAAGAATCACACCAATAATGCAACAGTACTGATTTCAGGTGGTATTCTAGAAGTAAACTTAACTTATCCCCCGACAAGCTCAATAACGAACGTTAATCAAAACTCTACATTCAACGTGAACAGTACTGTAAGTTGTAGAATGGCACCATGCGGGAATGTCAACGGAACTGTGAGATACAATGCATCTTCTCCCAATCCTGATACAGCGATAAACTCAACACTGGGAGATAAACCATTCTACAACACTTCAGGTGCAGTACTTCAATCTTGTGGAAGTATGAGTAAAGATCAATCTTGTCAATTAAACTGGACTGTTAATGCAACTGGAACGGGTAGTTATAAAATCGGAGTTCTATTCAACTCTTCTTACGCTTCTGTCACACAAAACCATACAAACAATGCTACGATTAGCATCACAACTCTTTGTACAGAAAGTGTAACTTTAGGATGGATGCAGATAGATTTCTATATAAATCCAAACACAACTAACAACGAAGCCCCAGGAAACAATAATATGACTTACAATATTACGAACACAGGAACCTGTACAGAAAAACTCTGGATAAAGGGGACTGATATAGAAAATACTACGTTAGGTTATACTATAGGGGTTGGGAATTTGACCTGGACTAACGTAACGAACGATACTGCGACAGCAGTTCCTATGACAGGGAGTTATGTCATACTGAACTCAAGTCTACCTTCAAATATAAATGTAACCACGTATTATTGGTTAACAGTGCCGCCTGTGTTAGCTGGTAGATATAACGGGACTCTGTATATCTGCTATAACGATACTGATCACCCAACTGCATGTTAGTGATTAAAATGAAATTTAAATTAAATTTGTGCATTAACCTCTTTGTATTCTTTATTATTTTCTTGTTATCCCAAAACATGATTCAAGCCATTAACTTGAGTACTCTACAAAAAAATAACTATTCTAAAGTAAAACCAGAAGAAACTACTGAATTTACGATTCTTTTCTGGAATGTTGAAGATTCTGCCTTTTCAATCAGTCTAAAAGTTACTCAAGCCCCAGAAGATATGATAGTGATAATAAGACCAAAGGAATTCATGTTAAATTCCTCTGAAGACATTGAGTCTTCTGATGTAGAATACATAAACACTCAAAATGGCATCTTTAAAGCCATTCCTGTAAGAATACTTGTGAAAGCCCCAAAGGAGTTAGGGGAGTATAATATTATCATCAGTGCAGCGGCTGGAGAACCAGGATCTGGAATATCGAGTCTACTCGAAAAAAAGTTCAAGTTCACTGTTGACGTTGTTACTCCAAGTTTCTTTGAAACAACTACAACTGAAGGAATAACTACAACTCAACCAAAAGTTAATGAGAGTATCTCACAAAGAATTACTGGTATGGTCACTGCCGGACCATTAACAGACTTCATACTGTTAATAATATCGATAATAGTTCTAGCGTTTGTTATATGGTTCATAAGGTTTAGATAACAACAGAATGATACCTATTTTTGGACCTCTTACAAAATTATAAATATGTATAAAAAATATTTCATCCTCTTTTTCATCCTGATAGCATTCATTACCCTCTTCTATTCCAAAATTTTATTGAACGTAATAACTGGCCTAATCAATTTAGGCTTAAGTATAGCAACGTCTACGAACGGTGAGTTCATTTACTTTCTATATCCATCACAAGTTACATTAGGAGATTCTGTAACTTTTGATACTATATTCGAGAACATCGGGAATGTTAATATTACTGTTGGAATCCAAATTCATATTAAAGATTCTTCTTTGAATGCAGTAACTTCTTTTTACGATGATAACTACACTCTGGCTGCTAGAGGTTCGAGAAGCTTTTCGGCAACTTGGACTCCTACTCAAGCCGGGACTTATTGGGTTATTGCGAATGCATCTTATAATTCATCGATTGAATCCAAAACGACAGAAGAAAATGCATCTTTTGAGGTTGTATCTGCAGAGGTTACACCAGTAGTCGAAGCTCCTGCCGGAGGAGGTGGAGCCCCATCTAAAATAATCACTTACAACTTAACATTGGAATACCCTGTATTTGTAAACTTAACATCGGGAGAATCATCTGTAATACCTATTTATGCGACTAACTATGGGAATACAGATTTGCATGACTTAATATTATCTGTCTCTCTCGAAACTATAGAATGGGAAATTCAGCCAAAGAATGTATCTGTTTTGCCTGTAAACACCACAGCGATATTTTACATTTCAGTTTTAGTACCTTCTGATGCATTAAGCGAAAACTACACACTGAATTTTACATTGAAAAGTTATGAGGTAACAAAAAGCGGTCAAATCATAATAATAGTATATCCAGTTGAAATATGCGAAGAAGTAGAGCGGGCAATCAATAATTATGAATCTATTATCGATAGGGCAACTACTGAGATTGAAAAAGCAACTTCTGAAGGGAGAAATATCTCATCCGCATTAAATTACCTGTTAAATGCAAGAGGAGAATTAGAACTGGCAAAAAAATCTTATGAATCGAATGATTGTGATGGAGCCAAAACACATCTAGAACTAGTAAGAAAAAATCTGAAGGATTTTGCTTCAGAGCTAGCGAAATCTATCAAGCCAAGAATTAAACTTGTAATAATAAGTACATGGTGGATAATCGGAATAATACTCATAATTTTAATACCCATAATTTTCATCGTTGCATTAATAACTAAAAGAAAGCATAAAGTTGTTACTAAACCATTAATAACTATCCTAAAAGAAAAGAGAGAAGAGCTCAAGAAAAGCCTTAATGACCTGAAGAAGTCCTATGCTAGAAAACAAATCGATGAAAAAACATACAATCAAAAGAGGATGGAAATAGAGAGAGAGGTTGGTAGGGTAGAAGAGCAAATACTGATACAATTTGGCTCCGAGAGGCAAAAAACTGTATTCGAAGACATGATGAAAGCATATACAGAAGGAATTATAAGTAAAGAAATATATAATTCTACTAGGGAGAAATTAATTAATACTATAATATCTAAACAAAATACTAAGGGGTGAATTTTTGGCTACCAAGAGCGTCAAAGAAGTTAAAGATCAAATAAGTGAATTGAAGGATATAAAGGCTGATTTAAATAAAAAAATTGACAAGATCAAAGAAAGTTTAACTGTTATCCAGGATGATGAATACGAAATAATAAACAATCTCTCCAAAGAGGCCCAAGAATTAATGACATCTGTCAATACTTTGGCAGGTATGATTAAGAACGGAGTTGAACTCAATAAAAAGAGGTATGAGATAGAAAAAGAATTAGCCGATGTGGAAAAGAAGATAGAGAGATTATCAAAAATCCGTACTGAATTGGCAGAAGTTTGGGAATGATTCTTCTATTAAATGATTCTTATCTAAAAAGAAAGATTCTTTAAGTAACTGCTGTGACCGTTACAGTGCTGTTCATTAATGATCCTGCTGGGATACCATTGGGTATGTGTGGTTTAACATCAAAACTTTTCGATTGACTTGGTGCTAATGAACCTGGTGCTATATAATTTCTGAGATTACAAGTTGGCAGTGAAGAATTCATATCAAATTTATATATCATTATTGTTTTACAGTCTGAGGCCACTGCTATACAATATTGCCCCAATGGACCGCCTGTGACATTCCATGTCGACCATTGTGTGCCATTATCCATAAATTCAGCAGCGGTTGCCCCAGATAAAGAGTTTAAATTAGCCGTTGGTTGAATTTTTAATGCAGTATCAGTACCATTTCTGCAACTACCGTCCGCGCTCATTGAGAGTTCCCAAAGCCAAGTATTAGTCAAGTTCGAGTAATACCCCCAAGAATCTGCTCCAGCAGTTGGACTCGATGGACTAGGATAGGTCGTTTCGTTCCATGATACTTGGTTTACAAAAAAATATTCATCATTGGCTGAGAAAGTAGAATTCGATACAGTCAGGAACGAACCAGACATGTACTTTGACGCATCAGTATTTGGACTTGTTGGATTATTTGTAGTGTTCGCCCACGAATCCACTGAAAGATAAATTCCTGTACTATAGGTAGTTGAACCAATATTTTCAACTGTTATGTTCTTAACTGTACCATTAGTTCCTGGAGCAAGTTGTAACCAGGACATGACAGCTGGTGTTACTGATATCTGTGATACCTCTGAGACGTTTACTAGAATATTTGTTGTATTTGCTGCATCGGCTAGAATGTCGGTTGGTAACGTCAATAAAACTATTAATCCAATTAACGGTAGGATTAGCAACATTAATAATCCAATACTAGACGTGCATTTCATACATTAACCCTTTATAATATAAGGTTAAGATACGTATATAAATTTTTTTATTAATCAATAATTATATATATTATTATTTATCATTATATATTAATGGTGGACTATGCAATCTAAAAAAAACCCTAAAAAACTCATCGTAGAGACGTTAAAAAAGCATCCTGAAGGTTTAACACTACAGAAAGTATCTAATTTAACAAATATGAGTAGGCTTACCGCTACAAAATACGTCCACGAGCTAATTGGAGAGGGAAAACTTTACCAGAGAAATGTTGGAATGGCCAAGTTATGCTACCTTAAGGAAAGGTTTGTACAATTAGTCAAACAAGAAGAAGTTATCGATAAATTAAAGAAAAGGTTTTAATTATACGTATTTTATGAATTTGCGTTCTTCTAACTCGTTTAATATTTCCTTTAGGGTTCCCATTATATCATCTACATTCATTTTTATTTTTTTCGCTATTTCTTTAGCTATATCATCAACTGTTCTAACCCCATCACACATCTGTAAAACACCAAAACTTGATCTGTCGATTTCCCACATCGAACTACCATCGAATGTTGCATAAAGAGTATTAATGTAATCGATAATCTTCAAATTCTCGGCTTTTAATGGTCGTCTTTCATCCATTAGATCACTTCTCCTATACTTCCTATATATATTACTTAGACTTAAAGATAAAAAACGTTGTTTACTACTCTTATTTAGATAGTATACTATAAATCAAAAATTTTTATTCTTGTTCAACTAATTTTAAGTTATGCGAAAAATAATGTATTTTGTTTTTGTAATTTCATTTATACTCATACTACCAGAATATTATGCTCAACTTACAGTCGGTGTTTCCCCACCAATTCTTGATTTAGGCGAATTAGAACCTGGTACATCTAAAATAGCTAGATTTTATTTGGTGACGTCTTCAAAAGAGAAATTTTTTGTTTATATGAATCCAACGAAAGATGATATCAGTACTTTCGCAACTCGATACAAGGATTTTGTCAACAATTATTCTGAGGAAGATGTAAGCTCTTGGGTTGAGTTCTTGAGTAATCCTGTCGAATTAAGAGAAATTCAAGAAGGAGAAAATACAAAAGCTGGAGTTCCTATAGCAGGCGCGAGAGAAATCATCTTTATACTCAAAATTCCGAAAAATGCAGAGCCAGGATATCATTCTGGCATGATAAATTTAAACCCTACAACCTTCAAGGGAGCACCTTCTATGATAACAATAAAGGCTGTAGTTCCTTTAAAGTTTATCTTCAAAATTCCTGGCAAAGCAATAAGAGAAGGAAAAATACTGGAAATAAGTTCTGGTAATTATATGGATGATAAACTTTATGCAAATGTTTACTTTCAAAATACCGGTACTGTAACAATGGGTGTTGGACCAGGTAGAGTCAATATTCTTGATGAAAGAGGTTCATTGGGTTCATTATCTACGAATTTTGCCTACGTGAAACCAGGCGAAACGATCAAATTTTTTGGTTTTTGGTTTCCTGAAGACATAGAATTAGGAAAATATAATGCAACAGCTAAAATAGATTATTTTACTGATTCTGCTTTTAAACAATCTGTTATTGATGTTTACAAGCGACCGACACCACCTGTCGGAAAAGTTATTGAGAAAGAATTTGTTTTTCCTTGGTGGGCAATAGTTCTATTATTTATCATTATTGTCATCATAGCATTAATATACTATTATAAAAGCTGATATAATGGGGCTTGTTTTCAAATCATCCCTAGTTATTATTTTAATCCTACTATTTTTTGCTTTAATTAAGTTAACTTTCAATACAAGTTTTATTACAAACATTCCTATCGAAAATACAGATAAAATATTCTACGTTTTTGAACTTGAAAATAAGTATGTTACGAAGGTTAATATCATAGAGCAACAAAATACCTCTGAAACTTTTCTTGGGATGACGGCTGATAACTTAGAATTCGGTGTAATACCTCTTGGGTCTATCAGTAAGAGGTTTCTAAATTTAGCAAATGATGATGAAATAGATTATAAAATCTTGTTTATCGTCAATGGAAACATAAGTCCGATGATAAAGTTTGATAAGAATGATTTCATTCTACAAAAAGGCAAGGATACTACAATAACAGTTTCTTTGGATTCGTCTCTTGCCTTAAACTCTGGTAACTATACAGGAGAAGTGTCTGTCGTTTCAAAAAGACCAAGATTATTGTTTTTGAATAATCTTATGGAGGATAATAAATGAAATTTTTACTCATTCTAATAGTCTTGTTTTTTTTAATAATCAATATTTCAAAATCTCAAGTGATTGATGTAAATATAAAAGAAGTAATCGAAGTTGAAGCCACAAGAATAGATTACAACTCAACGATAACTGATGGAAAACCTTTCAAAGTAAATATTGAACTTTTTAATCCTGGTAGTACTGGGTATAATGCCAGGATCAGGTTAGATATTTTCGATAAAGATAATTTAATTTTTACTGGTTGGAGTGATGAGAAACAATTTTTTCCAGGAAACCGAAAAATTTATGATTTATACTGGTATCCGTCGAACGTTAAAGGAAAATTTAAAGCTTCAATCGAGATCTATTTTGCTAACGAGATAAACAAAATTAAACCAATTAATTTCGAAGTCAAACCCTCTGAAAAATTGCCAGAAAATATATTTGAGATAATTGATTTTAGAACTTATGATGACGAAGTTGTATTTCTAGTAAAAACTAACAAAACTGTTGAAAATATTATCTTTATGCCGTCTAATTTTCCTACTGGTTGGATATTCGAACAAGCTAAAATAAATGAGTTAGAGAATGATAGCATAAAAATAATAAATTTAAAATATGAGCCCAGTTTATGGAAGGAGAATAGTATTACCATTAACATTTTTACAGAAGATGGGAAGTATTATACTAGTAAATCATTTACATTGAAAAGAGAAAACTCTTTCTGGAAGCATATTTACGGAATAATCAATAGTTTGAGGGTATTCTTCAAGTTTTGATTTTTTCTGCATACAACATTAACTCAATATGTATGTAATACAGAGGTCATATTTAGTTCATATTCTTAAACAATAACTTTTAAATATAGTGTTTATCCATATTAATAATTAGTATTGAAAAACTTCGGTTGAGCGAATGACCAGATTTAGGTTAAACGAAGAAAACAATTTCGAGAAACGAATCCTAGACCTATTGGGCAGAAAATTAATGTCGACTTCTCAAGTTGCTAGAGAGTTAGGCATGAGAAGAGATGTTACTGCTGGTTACCTTCAAGCATTAAAAAATCAAGGAAAATTAGACTTTTTCAAGGTTGGAAGATCTCACGTGTACACTACTTCGGAAAGGTGGAAAAATGACTAGAATAATAGGCATAGTTTCCGGGAAAGGAGGAGTGGGTAAAACAACTACTACGATTAATCTTTCCGCTGCTTTAATGCAATTCAAAAGGAATGTGATTACGATTGATGCGGACATAAAAATGTCTGGTATCGGGTTACAGCTTGGAATGTATTACTTCCCACTTTCATTAAACGATGTTTTAAAAGGTCAAGGAGAATTATACGAAGCATTATACATTCATCCTTCAGGTTTAAGGATAATACCCGCTTCTCTTAGTATCGACGACGTAAGAATATCTAATTTACAACAAGTTTTAGAAGATTCATTCTTAGAGGATAACATCGTTCTCATAGACTCACCACCAGGTTTTGAAAAAAACTCTCTAGCTGTTTTAAAATCCTGTCCTGAGTTGTTAATTGTTACTACACCAGAAATACCTGCGGTAACGGATGCTTTGAAGGTCATATCCATTACCGAAAAAATGAGTGCGGTTCCAATTGGAATAATTGTCAATATGTATAAAGAAAGAGAGTCTAACCAAATCAACTTAAAAGAGATACGAACCATCTGTGGTTTACCGATTGTCGGGGTTATACCAGAAGATGATAACATAAAGAGAAGCATCTTTAAAGGAGTACCAGTAGTCTGCTTAAATCCCAACACACCATCCTCCATAGCCTTCAAAAAAATTGCTGCGTCTTTGATCGAAGAAGATTACGTCCCTCCAAAAGTTCCTTTATTGAAAAAGATTTTTGGGAGGTTTAGGAAATGAAAAAAACCATATTATTTGGCCTATTGACATTCATAATGCTTTTGTCTATGGTTAGAGCTGAGGAGTTAGGGATAAGTGTTGAACCTTCTGATGTTTGGGTCGATGATAGCGTAACTATAACTTGTTGGTACTCGGATGTTAACACGACTCTGAATAAGCCTTATGCTTATGTAGAACACATTAATCAACATTCTCTATGGACTAAAAATGATTTTATTCAACAAAATGATACTTATTTTTATACAACCTTTACTCCGCATATTCTAGGGAGTTACAAAGTAGTATGCAGCAATGGAACGATTAACTCTTCAGAAGCATCGTTCAAAACGAGTAGACTAAATTTTGCGATAACAAATTCTCCTGCTGTTAGTTATCTGGGTGAAAAAATTATTGTACGTGCTAGTGCCATTAAGACTAGTGATACTGATGAAATTATTACAAATAATGTTAATTTTAATGTCTATTTGAATAATAGAGCTGTCCAAATCGACAATGATGCAACTTATTCAATCGGAAGTGAATGGATAATAACTACGAAAGAAATATCTTCTACTGATTTCAGCCCATCAATCTATACCCTTAATATAAGTGCAAGTTACATGGGAGAAACTGTATCTTCAACAAAAAGTATACAAATAAAAAATCCAGTAGAATTTGAATTTATAGATGTAGACAAAAAGGAGGTTTTATCGGAAGATAATATCACGATTACTCTCAAAGCCATAGAAAAGGGAAACCCAATTCCCTTGCAGGATCTCCAATTAAAATTTCAAATAAGTGATAAACAATGTACGATACTAAGTACGACTCAGACAGGAAATAACCTAGCTGTTATTATTTCTGCTCCATTATTATCCCCAAGCAGCTACAACATGTCAATAAAAATTACGTACAATGATTACAGATGGGAATACAGTTCAATAACTATCGACTACGGAGTGCCTGTAAATGTTAACATGAAAGACAGTAGCAATAATGCTGTGAGCACACAGTTTAGATTTTTAATTAATGGAGTTGAGAAGAAGAAATTCATCACAGCTTCAGATGGCTCTTTTTCTGGTTACATACCTCCAGGAACTTATGATATCGAATTAACCTTTCCAAACTCTAAACTAACACTTTATGACGTTATGGTAAATAGTTTTGATAATCCAATTAGGTTTGATCATCCCTCTGTCAGTATAAACATTCCAGGGATAGGTGTTGGTGACATATACGTTTTTGAGGTCGCTTTGAGTTATTCTAACGCTTATTTAGAATTCAAGTATGATAGCAGTAAAATACTGAATGAAGAAGAGATAACCGTATACAAGTGTGAAAATTGGAATTTTGGCAGAAAAATTTGTAGTGGTGATTGGAAAACTGTTAGTGCGGTAATAGACAACATTAGAGATTTAGTAAAAATAAACACTTCTAGTCTTTCGACATTTCTCGTGGGTTATAAAAAAGAAATGAATTTAAATTTTGAGACGAATAAAGACGAATATTACTTGAGTGATATAATAAAAGTTACTGGTATTGTTGAGGATGAAGATGGTCAACCAGTATCAGATGTTCAAATAACTGTGACCATGCCTGGTACTGAAATTTCTGCTTCTGGGAAGACTGACAACGGAGGAGTATTTGCCTTTGAGTTCATAGGACCCGACCAAGAAGGCGAATACAATATTATAGTTAAAGCAGAAAAATCACCATTCTCTAGTATAAACTCGTCTAAAATAGTAAAAGTTGTAAGAAGTTCGCAACTCTCATTGTTAGTTCCTGAGAGTGTTAAAATAAATCAAGGGGAAATCTATTCTATGTGGATTACTATCGTTAATATAGGACAAACAGATTTTTTGGATTTGACTTTATCTTTGAGTGGCATACCAGAAGACTATTA
>Ga0172362_10006088_pt1 | contig 10401 bp, 8 predicted proteins | sample LakKivs1_kivu2a2_FD_114534 | JGI IMG/M metagenome (GOLD analysis project Ga0172362, IMG submission 114534) | Sediment microbial communities from Lake Kivu, Rwanda - Sediment s1_kivu2a2 | ecosystem: Environmental > Aquatic > Freshwater > Lake > Sediment | place: Rwanda: Western Province, Lake... | reverse complement strand
CTTTTGGATTCTCTGAAGAATCCGGAACAAAAGTTGGCCTATTTTATGTCCATTGATAATGTGAGGTTCCGAAAACCAGTATTCCCAGGGGATCAAATTCAGATCGAGGTGGAATTGGCGAGGTATCGTCCCACGTCGTGTAAAATGATCGGCAAGGCTTTTGTCTCCAATGAACTGGTGTGTGAAGCAGAGTTTATGGCAGCAATTATTGACAGATAGAGTGAAGACGAATTTATGGAGGCGATGTGCCCACTATTCATCCGACTGCTGCGGTGGATACAAAGGCTCGATTGGCTGAAGACGTTAGCGTTGGGCCGTTTTCTATTATCGAAGGCGATGTCGAAATTGGAAAGGGAAGCCAGATCCATTCTCATGTTCTCGTGGCCAATGGAGCCCGGATCGGGGAAAACTGCCAGGTTCATCACGGAACGGCCATTTCCACAATTCCACAAGACCTCAAGTTCTCGGGTGAAAATACGACCTTAGAGATCGGGGATAACACGATTGTCCGGGAATTTTGTGATTTGAATCGGGGGACAAAGCATCGTGGTAAATCGGCCATAGGCAAAGAATGTTTCTTAATGGCCTATGCGCATGTGGCCCATGATTGTTTGATTGGGGATCACGTCATCATAGCCAATGGCGTTCAATTGGCAGGCCACGTAACAATCGAAGATTGGGTCATTATCGGCGGATTGGTGGCTGTTCATCAATTTTGTTCTGTTGGGCAGCATGCATTTATCGGGGGTGGATTTCGTGCCGTTCAAGATGTGCCGCCATACATTCTGGCCGCAAGTGAACCCTTAACCTACAAGGGACTGAACGCAATTGGATTGAAACGCAGAGGTTTTTCCAGCGAGACGATCGGTGCGCTCAGGAAGTGTTATCGCATTATTTACCGATCGCGATTGAATACACGTCATGCGCTGGAAAAGATAAAATCGGAGATGGAGATGATCCCGGAAATTCGGGCGGTCATCGCGTTTATTGAAAAGAGTGAACGAGGAATCATTCACTGACGATGTGTTCCGTGGACACCTGGCGATGGATACATAGTGCTCCTACCGATGGAGCAACACAGATGGCAATGGATCAGGCTATCTTGGAAAATGGGGCTGCGTTGCGAATACCGACGATGCGGGTGTACCAATGGAAACCTTACTGCATTTCTTTGGGTTACCATCAATCTGTGGAGGTTATTGATTTGATGCGCTGTCAAAGGGACGGAATTGATGTGGTCCGAAGACCCACGGGAGGGAGGGCTGTTTTCCACGCAGAAGAGGTTACCTATTCGGTCGTGATTCCCAAAGGGGATGTTCGTTGTTCATGGAGCATCGGAAAGGTATACAATCTCTTAAGTCAGGGGCTGGCGCGCGGCATTCGAATGTTGGATGTTCCCGCAGAACTCCAGAAACGTTCTATGGATCTTTATGCGCATTATCAGACGCCGCTATCCGCGAGCTGTTTCTCCGCAGCCGCCCGGCATGAGGTGATGGTTGGCGGTAGAAAACTTGTGGGGAGTGCGCAACGGCGTCTGTCCGAGGGACTGCTACAACATGGGTCCGTTCTTACAGGCGATGCCCATTTGAACTTATCCAAATACCTTCAGGGATTGGCACCAGAAGAGAAGAAAAAAATGCAAAAAACGATGGAGAGCAAAACCGTCTCCCTGAGCCGATACCTTGAAAGAAAAGTGAATCCCGGAGAAGTCATAGACGCCATCAGGAAAGGCATGGAAGAAGAGCTTGGAATGACCTTTGTGGATGGAGAGCTAACAGAAGAGGAGAAAAAAAAGGTTCATTTGTTAAAGGAGCGATTCTCTGTTTGTTCGGGTGAGTGTGCTCCTTTGCCCAGTTGATAAGACCAGAAGTACCCGTCAGTGTAGAATAGGAATCTTCCAGTAAGGGCTGGCCAAAAGGCGAGAGGGCTGGCTCTTTTGGTATGAAGGGAGCAGTGCGGTTTTGAAGCGAGTTTCAGTGTGGGGATCTACAGGTTCCATAGGGCAGCAGACGCTGGATGTGATTGGCCGGCATAAGAGACAGTTTCATGTGGAAGTTTTGACGGCCCATAAAAATGTGCCCTTGCTTTTCAGGCAGGCCAAGCGATTCCGTCCCCAATGTGTTGTCATCACCGGCGATGCAGAAAAGAGCGCATGGGCAAAGCAGTTTGCCGCGTTGGGTATTGAGGTTCTCTGGGGAAAAGAAGGTTTATTGGAAGCGGCAGGCCGAAAGAAGAAACATCTTGCAGTAAACGCTCTGGTGGGCAGTGTGGGTTTGGAGGCAACCATAGAAGCGCTAAAAGCGGGGAATTCCATTGCTCTCGCAAACAAAGAAGTGCTGGTGATGGCAGGAGAGTTGGTGAGGGAGGAAGCGCGTAAACGGGGAGTGTCTCTGATTCCTGTGGACAGCGAGCACAGTGCGATTTTTCAATGTTTGCAAGGCGAGGATATTCGCAACGTGCGAAGGCTCCTGTTGACGGCTTCAGGAGGGCCCTTTTTAAACACGGATGAATCTGAGCTGGATCAGGTGACTGTGGAAGACGCTCTGACGCATCCCAATTGGACGATGGGCAGGAAGGTGTCTGTTGATTCGGCGACCATGATGAACAAGGGACTTGAAATTATCGAAGCGCGTTGGCTTTTTGGAATCGAACCAGAGAAGATAGAGGTCGTTGTCCATCCCCAATCCATTATCCATTCCATGGTAGAATTTGTGGACGGTTCTGTTAAAGCGCAGCTTGGTGTTCCGGACATGCGGATTCCCATTGCCTATGCGTTGGCCTATCCTGATCGGTGGCCCGGAAATTATGGATACATGGATTTTGCGAAAACATCCGAATTGCAATTTTTACCGCCGGACATGAAAAAGTTTTCCGCGCTGCAGCAGGCATGCAAAGCATTGGAAATGGGCGGTACAGCACCGGCTGTGCTCAATGCCGCGGATGAAGTGGCTGTGGACTTGTTTCTCTCAGGGAAGATCCAATATACACAGATCATCCAAATTGTGGAAGAGGCCCTTCGACGGCATTGCGTTGTAACGAATCCCAAAATCCATGACATTCTTGAAGCCGATCGGTGGACAAGAACTGTTGTGATGGATACCATTTTACGAACATGGAAGGATAGAACATGATGACCGTATTGGCTGCGATTTTTGTTCTGGGTGTCATGGTTTTTATACATGAGACAGGTCATTTTCTGGCTGCTAAAATTTTTCGAATCCGTGTGGATCGTTTCTCGATGGGGTTTCCACCTCGTTTGATCGGGAAAAAGATCGGGGAGACGGATTACTGTATTTCTGCAATTCCTTTCGGCGGATACGTTAAAATTGCCGGAATGGTGGATGAGAGTCTCGATAAAGAAGCATTGAAAGAAGAACCAAAACCTTGGGAGTACAGGTCAAAATCGTGGATCCAGAGAGTACTGGTTGTACTGACAGGTCCGATCATGAATATCGCTTTTGCATTTGTGATTTTTACAGCCGCAGCGTTGATGTACGGTGTTGCAGAAAATGTCCATGTGAATACGGATGTGGGGAGCGTTGTGGAAGGGATGCCTGCTGAAAAGGCAGGCATAAAACCGGGAGATCACATTGTTGCCATCGCAGGAAGGTCTGTGAATTCTTGGGAAGAAATGGCGGAGATTATTCACGGATCAGCAGGAAAGGTGATTACTGTTGAGTGGACGCGGAATGGCACTTCGTTTTCTGCAGAATTATCCCCTGTTTTGGTCAAAGTCCAAGAGAAAGAAGATGCTTTGGAAATAGGCCAGATTGGGATTGGTTCAAAACTTGCGATTCAATGGCGAAAGGTGGGAATAATCGGTGCGCTCTCCAGCGGAGGGGAGAGTGTCTACACCATCACCAAATTGGTTTTGGTTTCCATTATAAAACTTATTGCCAGGGAAGAGTCTATTCGTTCGATTGGTGGACCTGTGGCGATTGCTAAAATGGCGGGTGAAAGTGCCCGATCGGGTTTTGGCGCTCTCGTTTTTTTTATGGCGCTACTCAGTCTAAACCTGGGCATACTGAACCTGTTGCCCATCCCTGTATTGGATGGCGGACACCTGGTTTTTCTCGGCATCGAAGGAGTTATTCGAAGACCCATCCCACAACGGATCAAGTTGATTGTCCAGCAAGTGGGCATGTTTCTTATCTTGGGGTTGACAATCTTTGTTATATACAACGACATTCTAAAGGTCATACATGAGTAGGAAAAAAACCTTCAGAATCCGGTTGACAAAAAATTGTTTTTTTGATACATTAATCATGTCGTAGAATCGCTCGAGAGATAGCGATTTTTCGCAAAGAACTACATGATGAAAGAATTTTTAAATAGAGCAGTCCCATTATTTGTTAATAGAAACAGTTTGTTTAAAAAATGAGAGGTGCCTGTGGAATCAAAAAAAACTCCGCTCTACGATGAGCACAAAACCTTAGGGGGAAAGATGGCTGATTTTGCCGGTTGGAACATGCCTCTTTGGTATCCTACGGGCCAATCCGTAGAACACCACGCCACGCGAAAAGCCTGCGGACTTTTTGACATCTGCCACATGGGTGAATTTGAAATCAAGGGCCCCAATGCGCTGTCCTTTTTGTCTTCCATGTTAACCAACGGTGTGGATAAGCAGGAAGACGGACAGGCGATGTACAACTTCATGCTGAACGAACAGGGTGGAGTGGTTGATGACTGTATCCTATACCGTTTTGATCAAGAAAATTGGATGCTGGTCGTTAATGCAGGGGATATCGGGGGAGATTTTAATTGGTTGAAAAAACATTTGCCATCCAATGTGCAGTTAAAAAATATCAGTGACACGACGGCAAAACTCGATCTGCAGGGTCCAAAAACCCCCAAACTGATGACGAAATGGGTGGCTGCGGAAGAGTTGGCCAATTTGAAATTTTTTAGGTTCATCTCCAATGTGAAAATGGATGGGATGGATGTTTTGATTTCCCGAACGGGATACACCGGCGAAATTGGATTTGAGCTTTACACCGAAATCAAACACTGTGTTGATCTGTGGAACCTTCTTCTTGAGGAGGGAAAAGAGTACGGAATTCTCCCCTGCGGTTTGGGTGCCAGGGATACACTCAGAACAGAGGCGGGGCTTCCCCTTTATGGCCATGAATTGAAGGCAGATAAAGTGGCACTGGGTCATCCGTGGGAATTTGCGCTTTCTTTGGAGAGCGAGTTCATAGGAAAAGAGAAGCTCCTTCGTCAAAAGAAGCAAGGATTAAATTACTACGTATTCCCTTTTATCATAGAGGGAAAGAGGAAGGCCATGCCAGGATGGGAAGTGAAAAAGGAGGGTGAAGTTATCGGCACGGTTTTAAGTGGCGTCATTTCCCCTTCGTTGAACAACACGCCCATCGGTTTTATTGGGGTGGATCGTTTTATTGAGGTTGGACACGTTCTTTCTTTTCATCAGGAGGGGCGACCTGAAGAGCTCAAGGGAAGGATCGTTGAGATTCCTTTTGTTCCTTTAACTTCGCGCAGAAAGATGAGTAGTTTTCTATAAAATGCAAGGTCTTGAATGCGGATTGATGTTGCTCTGACGCCAGATACATTCTGTCCCAAAGATGTGCAAGGGAAATGCGTTGCAGTCATTGATGTGCTCAGAGCGTGTACGACGATCGTTACGGCCTTGGCAAACGGCGCTCAAAAGGTGATACCCGTACGAACACCCGAAGAGGCGTTCAAGCTGTCCGACCGCTATGCAAAAAAGCGAATAAAACTGTGCGGTGAACGCCATGGGATCCGGATTCCAGGTTTTGATTTGGGCAATTCTCCTGCGGAGTATACAAAGAGCAAGGTATCGGGCAGGATACTTCTCTATACAAGCACCAACGGATCACAGACGATCATCAAGGCGTGCGCGGGAAAGCAGGTTTTTATTGCCGGATTTATCAATGTCGGGGCTGTAATAAAATGGCTTGCTCAATCCGAGGCGGATTGTTGCGTCGTTTGTTCCGGCAGAGAAGGGAGGTTTTCTCTGGAAGATGCAGTTTGTGCGGGGATGATCGTGAATGGACTCAAAGGTGCATTTCATGATAAACAGGTGGATAGAAGTAACGAAGCTTTGGCAGCGGAGATACTTTATCAACATTTTCGCAGTGATTTAGAGGGAATGATCAAAAAGGCTTCGCACGGGAAATATCTGACAGGTTTGGGTATGGGCAAGGATCTTTTGCTGTGCATTTCGGTGGACAGGTATGGTTTCGTTCCTGTAGTGCAAAACGGATCTATCGTTTCCAAAACAGGGTAATCTAAAAAATACGAGGACACGTGTAAGGTTTTACAAATATCAAGGTATAGCAAAGCAATCGTCTGGTATAAATCATAGACAGGATGTCTAAATCCAAATTCGGCACATCAACGACAGGATGTCAAATTGTATGGCCAGTAACAGAAACAACAAGGGGGGAGAGCGGCGGCGGGAAGTTTTGGGTATTCTCATCATGGCTTTTGCTCTGTTGATTTTTCTTGGACTGGTTTCCCATCGTCCTTCCGATTATCCCAACAGCGGAAATCAAGCGAGTATCAAAAATTGGCTTGGATTGGCAGGCGCATGGATTAGTTACCATCTCTATGTGTATACCATCGGCTATTCCTGTGTCATCTTTCCTTTTCTCATTTTTCTTTTTGGATGGAACATCTTTTTGCAGAGAACATTTCGACCTTTTTTCCGCCTCTCCCTTTATGTGTTGGCGCTCGGTCTTTTTATGTCCACAGCCCTTGCGATGCCTGAGGTTGTTTCTTCGGAAGGGAGCAAGTACGGGTTTCGACTCAGTGGTCTTTTGGGTGGATTTTTTGCAGATCAGATGAATCGCTACTTGGGTACAGCAGGGAGTGTTGTTGTTCTTTTGACTTTTTTGATTTTATTCCTTGTTTCGGCCACTTCTTGGAGTATGAGAGAAGCGCTTTTGGGATTCAAAGATGAAATAGCAGCTCTTTTTTTTGGCACCCGGAAGCACAGGGAGAGGATGGACACGCCATTTCCTCCTGTTTCGACTAAGAAAGGTGCCCTTCACATCCAGAGATCGTTTGAAGAAAAAAGCGCTGTAAGGGTGCAATCAGAAATGCCAATTCAAAGACCCATTTCAATATCCCACGAAAAAAGGGAGGTTTCACAAGCAGCGATTCCAACTGTTTCTTCAGCAAGGGAATATCAGTTTCCTCCACTTGATCTTTTAACACCGCCGCTTCCGGAAGAGAAGAGGTGGAACCGCCAAGCCCTGGAAAGAAAAGCCTATTTTTTAGAAGAGAAGCTGAAGGAGTTTGATATCCGCGGAAATGTGGTGGGAGTCCAACCGGGTCCTGTGATTACCCGCTTTGAGATCAAACCCGCTCCAGGAGTTAAGGTCAGCCGTTTCATTGGCAGTCAGGATGATCTGGCACTGGTTATGAAAGCTTCGCGTGTCCGCGTGGTCGCCCCCATACCCGGGAAAGATGCTGTGGGAATTGAAATACCCAATGAAGAGCCGACCCTGGTTACCCTGAAAGGTGTTCTCGAATCCAGGGCTTTCCAAAAGTCGCCGTCGAAACTGACGTTGGCACTTGGTCAGACGATTGACGGCCAGCCTTATGTGACGGATTTAACGATGATGCCCCATCTTTTGGTAGCTGGCGCAACAGGTTCCGGGAAGTCCGTTTGTCTGAACACCATGATTGCAAGTATCCTGTATCGGGCCAGGCCATCGGAAGTCAAGCTTATCCTGATTGATCCAAAAAAATTGGAATTGAGTCTTTACCAAAAACTGCGCCATTACCATCTTACCACGAGGGAGGATCTGAATGAAGATGTAATCACAACAGTAAGCAATGCGGTGGCTGTGTTGCGTAGCCTGGAGGTTGAAATGGAAAGGCGGTATCGGATTTTGGCCAGGACGGGTGTGCGAAATATTCAGGATTTCAACAGGGCCGTTGAGGATGGCAAAGTTCCGGCTCTGGAAGAAGGAGAGGTTCCGCAAAAACTTCCCTACATTGTTTTGGTTGTGGATGAATTGGCCGATCTTATGATCATGGGAGCCAGAGAGGTGGAAGAGCCCATCGCGCGGCTTGCCCAGATGTCCCGTGCCGTGGGAATTCACCTCATTCTTGCTACCCAGAGGCCGTCTGTAGATGTGATTACAGGAGTCATCAAGGCCAATTTTCCTTCTCGAATCGCTTTTCAGGTCGCAGCCAAAACCGATTCCAGAACAATTCTTGATCGTAACGGTGCAGAAAAGCTGTTGGGGCGAGGCGATATGTTGTTCTTGCACCCGAGAGAGCCGGAACCTATTCGAGTGCACGGGGCATTCATTTCCACAGAGGAAGTCCATCGCATTGTGGATCATGTCAGCCGGCAGCCCAAGGAAAAGGAGTGGAGATTACCGAGTTTTGGGTCGAAAGAAGTCGAAGGAAAAGGAAGGGTGCAAGGCGAACGCGACGAGCTCTTTCGAGAGGCGGCCAAACTGGTCATACGGCATCAACAAGGATCTGCATCTCTGCTTCAGCGCCGACTTCGTATTGGTTATGCACGTGCCGGCCGTCTTATTGACGAGTTGGAAGAGGCTGGAATTTTAGGACCTTTTGATGGGAGCAAGGCCAGAGAAGTATTGGTGGACGAGAGTGCTCTTGATTCGATCACCAATCTGGATTTCCGCGGTGATCAAGAAGCGGAGGAAGAATGAAGATTCGAAGCGCATGGATTGTTATGGTGTGGGGTGGGTTGTTTTCAGCTGTTCTTTTGGGGAGGGAGATTTCATCCGACAATATTATTCAGAATGTTGAGAAGACGTTCACCTCAGCGAAAACATTAACAATTCATTTTCAACAGACCTACATTTGGAAATTGACAGGGGAAGAACAGGTGCTGGAGGGAGAGCTCCTTATGGAAGGAGAGAAGAAATTTCGAGTCACCACGGAAGATCAGGTCATTGTATCCAACGGGACGACTCTTTGGACCTACAGTAAACCTTCCCATCGGGTACTCGTGGACAAGTTGGTTGTTTCGGACGACGCGTTGCTTCCCCGGCAGATTTTGTTTCGATACACTCAGGACTACCGGTCTCGCGTGACGGGCGAGGAAGCTATTTTGGAAAATCCCTGTTACAAGGTGGTCTTAATCGCCAAGACACCGGATGTGTTTATTCCACAGGTTTGTGTCTGGATAGACAAGAAGGAGTGGGTGCCCCGAAAAGTAGAACAGATAGATATTGATGAAAATCGAACGATTTTTCTTCTTCGCAGTCTTCAGATGAACAGCATATTAAAAGAAGAAACATTTCGATTTACTGTTCCGGAAGGTGCAGAGGTAATTCATATGCAATAGAATTTTAAGATTGTTTGGAATCAATCACTTTTGTCAGCAAAGTGTACGATTCTGAGTAAGCCTTTTTAAATCGTACATCAAAATGATTTTGGATTAGGGTCTTTATTTACTGTTTGTTATTGTGTTTTTTAAAGGGTGTTTCAAGATGGTATGTTTTTTGCCTTTTTATTTGTTTTTAATTCCTATTCAATTCACTCCAAAGTTTAAACCTTAAAGGAATGGGGGTTGCCTTGGACGAGGGAATGAAAGAACAGCAGGTCACTCTGAGTGACTATGTACGTGTGCTTTATCGAGGGCGGTGGATTATTGTTATCTCTTTTCTTGTCGTTGTGGCTTCTACTGCCTATTTTACTTTTACCGCCCAGCCAGTTTTTGAAGCATCTGCCTTGGTTCTACTCAAGGAAGAGGGAAGGGTCCAGCAGCAAATATTCGAAGTCGCCAGTTTTATCAAACGGGAAACCATGATCAACAATCAGGTGGAGATATTGAAAAGCCGTACGTTGGCGGAAGATGTCATTCGTCTTTTGAGGGATTCTCCTCATGCGGATTCTCTTTGGATATTGGGAAATGGTCCCGTAAAAAAAGGATTTTCTATCAAAAAATGGATCTTTTCTCTTCTCATAAAAAAAGGAAGAAATGGCGAATCCGATGTGCCTTTATTCGATGATTTGGTGAAAAACTTCAGGGAAGGCACCATTGTCGTGGCTCCAAAACGGGATACAGACATGATCGAGCTGAAAGTTCAGGCATTCAGTCCTTCTGAAGCCAGTTTTATTGCGAACACCTGGATGGAAGCCTACCGGGATTTGGACATTAGTGAGAGCCGCGGCGAAGTGAGTGAAGTTCGGAAATTCTTAGAAGAGAAACTGCAGGACGTTCAAAAGGAATTGACGGGCTCTGAAGAAGCTCTCAAGGACTATAAAAAGAATCAAAATGTGACCGAGCTCACTGAGGAAACAAAACAGCTTATAGAGCAACTGGCAGGGTTTGAAACCATGTACCAGGAAGCCAAAACCGACTTGGGTGCAAACGAAAAGCGGTTGGCTTATCTCAAGACGCAGTTGGACGAAAGTCAAAGAGCCGTATTG
>Ga0172362_10006087_pt1 | contig 10403 bp, 11 predicted proteins | sample LakKivs1_kivu2a2_FD_114534 | JGI IMG/M metagenome (GOLD analysis project Ga0172362, IMG submission 114534) | Sediment microbial communities from Lake Kivu, Rwanda - Sediment s1_kivu2a2 | ecosystem: Environmental > Aquatic > Freshwater > Lake > Sediment | place: Rwanda: Western Province, Lake... | reverse complement strand
TGTACCTGAAGTTCCACTAGAACCTGAAGTACCAGGAGCTCCTGTACCGCTTGTTCCTGAGGAGCCTGAAGTTCCATCAGCTCCACTAGTTCCTGAGCTACCGTCAATACCACTTGTTCCCGAAGTTCCACCTAAAGCCAAAGCGTCAGCAACTTGTTTTATGGTTGCTTTATATGATGAACCTGCTGGATTTTGGGAAGTGTCCCCTGTTATTACTATGTGGATTACGTCATTTTCCGAAACTCCTGTTGCTAGTACCCTGTCTGTAAGTCTTTGATAATTCGGCATTTTATTTTATTGTATAAATATAAAAGGTATTGTTTTTAATGGTATTATTGACCTTCAAATATATAAATATTCGCATCCATGAAAATGAATATCTCACCGTCTTGATAAATCTTAGCTTTTTCATCACAATATATAATTCCGAATTTTTCACATCCTATAGAATCAATTAATTTTAAACCTAATGCGGGTGCGGTATTAAACTGAATTGGTAGTGTAATAACTAATGATGGTGGTATTGCGGTGTTTATAGTGGCAATTAAAACACATTGATTTCCATACACGTCACACGCGAATAGATTGAATGGTAATGATACCCCTGTTACTGATGTAATTTCTATTTGAGTCATACATCAATAAATACTCAATAATTTATTTAACAACTACCAACCGAAGGTGATGGTGTTGGAGTTTGTGTTGGAGTTTTACTTGGTTTTGGGGTTTTACTTGGGTCAGGACAACCGCATGGATTTGTACAAGTTACTGACGGTGTAGGGGTATTTGTTGAAGTAGGGGTTTGAGTCATTGTAGGTGTTGGTGTTGAACTTGGAACTTTACACGGGTCAAAAGATGGTGTTGGGGTTACAGTTGGAGTAACTGTAGGTGTAGGTGTTTTAGTGGTTGTTGGCGTTGGCGTTGGTGTAGGTGTTGGTCTATTAACATATAAAACAAAATTACATGTTGGGTCACAACTACCTGGTACAGTAGTTAATGTATAAGAACCATAAACATCTTTTGGTGGAATTAACAAATACGGTCTAAATAAAAATGGTATTGTATGCTCACCTAAATTAATTATTATATCTTCATTATCAGGTTTAAAAATAATGTTCATTAATTCACCATCATAGTTATTACTATCAATAATAATTTCATTAGTTGAACCTGAACTACCTGATATAACATATGTAAAATCATCTTCTAAACATTCTGTAGTACAGTCGGGACAATCAGGATTAAACATCCTAAATGTATTTTTTAATAAATTAAAATTGTGTTTAACTTCAGGTGCGGATAGAGGTGTTACATACATTCTAAATTGTGATATACCACCTTCAAATGTCCCTGCAAAATTTTGTTCTATTAATATATGGTTATCCATACCATTAAATGTTGTACCTGTTAAATCATTAACAGGAAAACATTCAGGGTCTTGAATGTATGGTCCGTTTGGTAAAGTTGTTGATGAAAAAACAAGATTTTCTCTTAACCCTTGTGTTCCGCCACCCCAAGAAATATTAAATGGTACCCCAACTTGTCGTTCTTTATCAGTGTTTAAAGCTCTTGGAATTATCTCTTCAAAATCTTCTATGGTATGAAATAATTTACCGTTAATGTAAATTTTTAATCTACCACTTCTCATTTTCTTTTCTAACAACCATTTGTCATTTAAATTGACAATTTGAATTGTTTCAGGTGTTTTACCGTTAATATTAGTGTATGGTATTGTTATTAATGACGCTGCGTTATTGGCTAAACTTTCCAAATGTAGTGTTTCGGTAATGTCACCCAATCCACCTCTATACCACAAATCACAAACATCTAACCATGTGTATCGTTCCCAAACCGCATCAAACTGAAACCATCTCTCAATGTCTAACCATGATGGACAAACTTCTGCACAGAACGGGTATATTGGTGTAGTACAATAATCAAATATTGTATATCCTGTTGTGAATGTTGTTCCTGTATTTTCACAAGAACCCGTAGTTGTACAATCACCAGTAAATCTTAAAACTCTAATACCTATTGATGGATTTTTGGGGTCACCACATAATCTAAACGACATCGCATTTGACATTGAATCATATAACGGGTCTTTTTCACAAGTATTTTCTATTGAGGTAAACCCTGTATAGCAATCCACACAATCATCACAAGTATCACAATTTGTACATGTTGGAGTACAAGTTGGTTCTGGTTTCCAACAATCAGGAGTAGGACTTGGTGTCGGTGTAGGCGTGGGGGTTGGTATTATTATATTTGCACACTCATGTTTTTGACATTCCCAACCACAAGTTTCACAAGGATAATCATTACAATCACATCCACAACTTATTGTTTTTTGCGGGTCACCTTTACAAAAATCACAACCGTAATTTACATGAGGGTCATGAATGTTATTTACTGACCTTGGTGGGTAAACATAGATACATCTACTATTTATTATAGTTCTATTACAACAAGCGCAAGTTTCAAGTTTTGTTAAACCTGAAGTAACTCTATTATAGTTTGGGAAACATTTTGGGTTACCATCAGCGTGATGCCAAAATTTATTTTCCGACCTAGTTCCAAAATAAAAGAAAGTATTTTTATTGTTTGGATATATTTCATTTAGAGTTGTTTCATTAGGTCCTGGTGTATATTCATTAACCAACCTAGGTTTTAATAACATTTCAATAGTCCAACCTTTGTTTGTCCTTTCAGGAAAAACCTCATAATCATACCCAAATAATTTATAAAATCCTTGATAAAATCCACCATATAATTCATGATACATTCCTTCATACGGACTAGTTTTTGACACAACTTCATATAATACAGTTTTGTTAAAACCCGAAAATCTAACATTGGGTGAAGTACTCGTATATCCAGTAACTTGGAAAAGTTTCAGTCTTCTGTCAAAATACAACCTATTAAATTTTAGAAAATCACTAAACAATCCTTCAGTAAAGGTTATAGTTTCACCTGTTAATTTGGTTACTAATCCGTTATCTGTACCAACTAATCCTATATCACAAGATGTGTTTGCTGAAAAACAAGCTAAATCTTTATTTTCAGGATTATAATAATTTTGAGAAACAAAAATATTGTTGTAATTATATTGTTTATAATTTAATGTTAATTTTTGTGATGTTAATGGATTATTGGTGTCAAAATATACAGGTAATCTATTCCCATATGTTTGAGCAATTAAATACGGTGAGAATATTACTTCTTCATTATAATCTCTTTCATCGGTAGACAATGACATATCATTGGACTCTAAACTAAAACTTAAAGACCAATTCGGACGAGGATATTGATTAATATTTTGACTCGGCATCTTTTTTATGATAAATAGTATAAAACGAAGTATTTATTGTTAAAAGCATCATGATAACTTTTAATAAAGAGTACTTTGGTAATAATTATTATTTCTTCTTGAAAGAATCAGAAGAAAAGATAAGTTTATATTACTCTGTTGCCGAAACTTTAACGGAATCAAGAAAAAAAGATAAAAAAATGGATTTTGATAAAAGAGACAATAAAAAAATTAAAAAAATTGTGGACGACCTTTTAAATTCAAAAGACAAACCATCATTGAAAAAAGTTGAGGATAAACTTAAATCGGTAAAGAAAAAAGGTGAAATTGATGAATTAGTAGATTCTGATGGTACAATGTTGAGTTCAAGAATACCATTTTTAAATTTAACTTTAACACCGAGAAAAACTATGGACCAAACGGTTGCAATGTCAAGAGTAACTAATGACCCTGTAACTAGAGGATACCGTGTTTATTGGGGTGAAAGTGAAGATAAAGAAGATGATGTATTGTCCGAAGTTGATTTTTCAGATGCTTTTGGGTATGAAGAAACTGAATTTAAAGATTTTAAAGATTCAGTAAAAACATTAAAAGACATGGGTGTTGATAATCCTGTTGAAAGAACTTTAGATTTTGGTAAAATCAAAGGTGAAAAAGTTAAAAAAAATAGAAAAGGACAAAAAGTTTTAAAACAAAGGTTATCTGAAAAAGATTCAATTGAAGAACAACAAAGACAGGAAATGATTAAAATGGTTGAGGATATGTTAACCAAAAAATCAAAGTCGGATTCTGATGTTGTAGGAAAAGAAAAACCAATCAGTAAAATATTGGTTAAAAATTTAGAGTCAATTAAAAAAATTGCAGATAAAGAAGGTATTAGTATTAATAAATTAATAAACATTCTTAAAAAAGGTGAATAAAGATTTATACGGACATAAAGTACCACTACCTGAAGATGTTGTAACTTATTTAGAACAATGTTATGACGCAGCGTCTAATGCCGACGAAACAACTGAAGGGTATAAAAGAAATAAAGAATTAAGGGATTCTAAAGAAGTTATATACCAACAATTAAAAAGAATGAAAAATTGGTTTGATTCTTTTGATGGAAATGAAAATGATTTACCTTATATATTAAATGGTGGTCACTATGTTAAAAATTGGGTAGATAATACTTTAGGGTCTATGAGAAATAATGTTGATATGGGTAAAAAAATAAAATCTGAAGTTTTACCAAACCAATATATTAAAAATCACGAAAAGGGTGATTTAAGAAATATGCACAGACCCAGTAAAAGTCACAAATCCTCGGTAGAAAAATACGATACAGCAGTTACTGAAAGCCTAAAAAGAATAAACGAACTAATAAAAAAAATAATTTAAAGATATGGCAACACAAGAACCATTAAATTTTGAACAACCCGCAAATAAACTTTCGGCAATTGCTGAAATGGAAAGAGCTAAATTGTTACCGAAAAACGATTTTAAACCAACAAACCAATATTCGTCCGTGAACCCTGACGCTTTAGCAGATGGTGATGATATGGGTAAAGGAACTGGTGAGTTTTTAGATGTGTACAATCAAAACGCGGGAGCTATCCAAGACATTCTTGAAAGAAAGGCTGAAATAGTTATTAACGAATATCAACCAAACAAACCGTATACAACACCAAGCGCGTAATGAAACTTTACAACACAGTTAAATCTCTTATCTTAGAAGTAGCATCAGTAGATTCTATTGTTAAAGCTATTAAAAATAAAGATAAAGTAATAATTTACTATGATGGTGATGAACCAGGTGGTAGAGGTTTACGCGATATTGAACCTGTTTGTTTTGGTTATAGTAAAGCAAATAACCCTGTTCTTAGAGCTTGGGATAACGAAGGAGCTTCTCACACGGGTTACAAAGGTGAACAACCGTTACCTGGTTGGAGATTATTTAGAGTTGATAAAATCTTATCTTTTAAACCTACGGGTGAAAAATTTGCACAGATGAAACCAAATTATAATCCTAATGGGGACAAGAGTATGAATAGGGTAATAATAAACGCAGTTTTTGAAAATCAATAATATTAAATATGTCATCAGAAAATGAATTAATTAAAAAACTAATGGTATCTAAAGCCATTATGGATAAACACAAAGAAATACCAAGAACTGGTAATTCTTCGGGGGTGATTAATACCCCTGCGGTAGAATCTTTTAATGCTCCTGAGGCAAAATACAATTTACCTTCAGAATTTTTAGAAGAAAGTACACCAAAAAAAGTTGTTAAAAATGAAATACCAACAACAGATAGAATAATGTCATCAAAACTACCTGATGAAATTAAACGATTAATGATTGAGCATCCAATAACCCAATCAAACCCAATGACAGGTCCAACTTTATCAAATGATTTAATTGATAAAGCCGCTAGATTAATGAATGTTGATGCTAGCGGTAAACAAGTAGGTGAAATTCCTAAAAGAAAACCTCAAGGACAAAATGTCTTTGAAAATGTCTCTGAAACATCAAATTTAAAGAGTTTATTAAAAGAGGTTGTTGAGGAAGTTTTATTAGAAAATGGTATACTATCTGAATCAAGTCAAAGAACTAATGATGTTTTTAGTTTTAAGGTGGGTAAACATATTTTTGAAGGTAAAGTTACAAAAATTAAAAAGATTAAATAATTTTAAAAATAGTATTTTTCTAAACCCTCCATTTAATGGGGGGTTTTTTATTTATCTAATATTGATATTAAATCGTTATTGTCTTATATTTTCTGAGACAATTTTTATTTATGAACGAAAAAATCAATGTATTAGTTTTACCATCAGATAGAACAGGAGTTGGTAAATTTAGGTCGGTTGACCCACACATCTTCTTACAAAATCTTTATCCCGATGATTTTCATATTGATATAGATTATGAACCAAAAATAAACGATATAAACTATTGGAAAAAATACCAAATAGTTCATGCACATAGAAGCATTGGGAGTAACTATGACGCATCACCAGCAATAATTAAAGGTTTAAAACAATTAGGTATTCAAGTTGTTGTTGACATTGATGATTATTGGTTACCCACCAAAGAACACCCAATACATCAATTAATTGTTAAAGAACAAATTGATAAAAAAATTATTGCAAATTTAAAAGAAGCGTCATATGTAACAACAACTACTAATTTATTTGCCGACGAAATCAAAAAAATAAACAAAAATGTTGTTGTATTTCCAAACGCCATTAATCCAAACGAAGGTCAGTTTAATCAAAAAACAGAATCTTCAGATAAGATTAGAGTTGGTTGGTTAGGTGGGTCATCTCACTTACATGATTTAAAACTATTAGAAGGTTTTATATCAAAAAACGGTTCAGAATTAAATAACAAATTACAATATGTTATTTGTGGGTTTGACACTAGAGGTGTTGTAACTGAAATAAATCCACAAACAGGAGAACAAAGAAGAAGAGATATTTTACCACACGAGACCGTATGGGCGAGATACGAAGAAATATTTACAGACAACTACAGAATTGTTGACGATAACTATAAAAATTTCTTACTTCAATATAAAGAAGAAGAATACAAGAGCACTGAAGAATTACCTTATGTTCGTGTTTGGACAAAACCAGTTACGTCATACGCTATGAACTATTCTAAATTTGACATTTCATTAGCGCCTATTAAAAACCACATGTTTAATAGAATGAAATCTCAACTTAAAGTAATTGAAGCTGGTTTTTATAAAAAAGCATTAATCGCGTCAGATATTGGTCCGTATACTATTGATTTAAAACACTGTTTGAAAAATGGTGAATTTGTTGACGGTAATGCGATGTTAGTGTCTGAAAATAGAAATCATAGTGATTGGGCTAAGTTTATTAAAAAATTGGTTAATAACCCAAACCTAATTACTGACATGGGTGAACGTCTTTACGAAACAGTTAAAGATAAATACGACCTTTCTATTGTGTCTAAAAATAGAGCAGAATTTTACAAAACAATAATTAAATAATCATGATTAATATTCCAATTACTAAAATTTTATTTTTGGACATTGAAACCGTCGGTGGGTGTCCTGACTACGAATCTTGTCAAAAATTTAGTCCTGAAATTGCTGACCAATTTGAAAAGTACTATGATTGGTTTCAGAAAAGATTTCCTGAAGACCATTTGGTAACACCAAAAAACATTAAAGAATCTGAAACAAGAAAAAATGAGGTTTTTAGAAAAAGAGCTGCTTTAGTACCTGAATTTGCAAAAATAGTTTGTATTTCTGTAGCTTTTGTTATGGATAACGGTGAAGTTAAAAAACAAACATTTTCAGGTGACGATGAGAAAAAATTGTTAACCGATGTTAGAAATCTTCTTGACCGTTGCCATAAATTAGATTTCTTTTTGTGTGGACATAACTTAAAAAACTTTGATATTCCTATGTTAGCAAAACGTATGATTATCAATGGTATTATGCCATCAAAGATTCTTCCATCCTACGATACCAAACCTTGGGAAGTTAAAGCTATTGATACTAAAGAAATTTGGCAATACGGGGCGTACAGCTCAATCGGTTCATTAGACTTGGTTTGTTCAACCATGGGAATACCAACTCCAAAGGACGGTGAGGTTACTGGAGCAACTGTACATGAATCATATTGGGATAATCAAATGTTACCTAAAATTGCGGAGTATTGTGAAAAGGATGTTGAGGTTTTAATTGATTTTATAAAAAAATTAAAGGATTTAAAATGATAGATAAGTTAAAAGATTTAGGGTCTTTAAAAGACATGGCCGACAAATTAGAGCAGATGCTTAAAGAAAATAATGCGGATGAGTTAAGTTTAGATAAAATTTACGATGAGTTTGGTTTAGACATTAAAAAACTTGATGAGGATATGAGGAACTATAAACCTAAACTTTATTTAGGTTTTACAAAACTACATCCTGATGCTTTTACACCCAAGTACAACTATTCATCTGACTCAGGATTTGATTTACATTCAGTTGAGGATGTAACTATAGGTCCTTTTGGTAGAGCTTTGGTACCAACAGGATTATCTTTCGATATTAAAGACGGATATGAAATTCAAGTACGCTCAAAAAGCGGTTTAGCGATTAACCAAGGACTCATGGTTTTAAATTCACCAGGTACTGTTGATAACGGGTATACTGGTGAAGTAAAAGTTATAGTATTTAATACTAACAATCATGAAGTTAATATAACTAAAGGTATGAAAATTGCTCAGGCTGTTTTATGTCCTGTGGTTAACGGTGGATGGGTTGATTTAGAAGAAAATGATACTGTAGAAAACAAAGATAGAGGAAATAAAGGATTTGGTTCAACTGGAATATTTGCATGATAACAATAATTTACTCAACACACAAAGATGAAAATTACAATAACAAATTTAGACAACATTTGTTACAAACTGTTGGTTTAAAAAATGTGCAAATATTACAGTATATTAATCATAATCAATACAGTTTATCTGAATTATATAATAAAGGAATTGAAGAATCTGAGTTTGATATTGTTGTTTGTTGTCACAATGATATTAAACTTGAAAATGGTTGGGGTAAAAAACTACTAAATGATTTTTCTAATAACCCCGAATTCGGTGTAATTGGAAAAGCAGGTTCTTGTTATTTCCCTGAATCAGGAATATATTGGGAAAGAATGGGTCAGACCATGGTTGGTCAAGTTTATCATCACCCTGAAGGAAAGAAAAAATGGTTAAACCGTTATTCGGCTAAGTTTCCATTTTTAATACCTGTCGTAACTATAGACGGTTTATTTATGTCGTTTAACAAGACAAAAATTAAACACACGTTTGATGAAACAATTGGTAAGTTTCATTTTTATGACCACCCATTTTGTTTATCTAATTATTTGGATGGTGTTAAAATAGGTGTGAGAACATCATTTGAAATAACCCATGAATCAGTTGGTATTCCTAACGAAGAATTTTTTACATCAAAAGAAAAATTTTTAGAAAAATACGGCAAAAATTTACCTTTGGATTTACCACCAACAGAAATATACTTTGAGGTTTCAAAAGAAAAACCAATCAAAAAAATAGGTAAAATAGCGATTATAATACCAACAAAAGGTAAAATTGAAATGTTGTTTGATTGTGTAAATTCATTTTATGCACACTGTAATCCTGAGTTATTTGATATTTTTATTGCGGATACGGGTTCATCTGAAAGTGAAAAAGAATGGATTAAATCGAATATTCTCAATTTAGGTAATATTAAACTACTCGAGTATGATTACTACAATTTTGCAAAAATAAATAATGACGTTGTAAAAAATCACATAGATAACAAATACGAATTTTTATTATTTTGTAATAATGATATTAAAATTATTAATAATGTTATTTATGAAATGTTAAAAGTTTACCAAACAAATAATAGGGTAGGTACTGTGGGAGCTAGATTACATTTTAAAAATAACACAGTTCAACATAACGGTGTTGTTTTGCTTTATTCAAATAAAACAAAACAAATTGGTGTTAGTCATTTAGGTATAAATTCTTATTATGATTATAATAAGAATGTTAATGAGGTCATTGGTAACACAGGAGCTCTATTAATGATAAAAAAAGATGTGTTTTTAAAATGCGAAATGTTTAATGAAAACTACACTAGTTGTTTTGAGGATGTTGAATTAAATTTAAAATGTGTTATTTTAGGGTATAAAAACTATTTATCAGGTAATTCGGTTTCTTATCATTATGAATCACAAACAAGAAATGAAGATGATGAAAATTTAAAAAAACTAAACTATGATTATAATAATTTTTTATTACCTTTTATAATTAGAAATGTTGATAAATTAAAAAATAAAATAAAAATAATTAATTAATATATATTGTAATGGCACAAGGTGCTCACAAAATCACAGAAGAGTTTGAAAATAAATTATCGATTTATACTGGCGCGAAATACGTTATAACCACAGATAATCAAAGTAACGCATTATTTTTGGCGTTATATTATGAAAAAAACATAAAAAATAACATTAAAACAAATACTATAAAAATACCATCAAGAACATACCCTTCAGTTCCTTGTGAAATAATACACGCGGGATTAAAGGTTG
>Ga0172362_10006086_pt1 | contig 10404 bp, 7 predicted proteins | sample LakKivs1_kivu2a2_FD_114534 | JGI IMG/M metagenome (GOLD analysis project Ga0172362, IMG submission 114534) | Sediment microbial communities from Lake Kivu, Rwanda - Sediment s1_kivu2a2 | ecosystem: Environmental > Aquatic > Freshwater > Lake > Sediment | place: Rwanda: Western Province, Lake... | reverse complement strand
TTTGACTTCGCTTAAGGATTTATATTTTCCCGCGACCTTTTTTATTGTTAATATCATTATAAAGAGACAAAGCAAGGTGTCAACCCTTTTGGCAAGACACTAAATAATAGGATGCTAAATGATAAGAATAAGACGCCAAATAAAAAAAGGATAAGATACCAAATAAAAACTGTTGAGTTAAGATTGCCTACACCTTCTTAACTCGACAATTTTATCGGGGGTTTTTGGGGGTATCGGGGGACGGTAAAGGGGTTTAAAAGAAAATATTTCGGTTGAATAATTTCGCTAAAATGTTATTATGATTTATTATCAGTAAGGTTGAAAATAAATATGAACATGGACACCAAAAAAATTATTGGCATTTCTCTATTAGCCGCGGGCGTTTTGATAATTTTTTTCGCGCTGTATTCGTCTTACGCCATATTTACCGCCAAAAAGCCGGCCCCGGAGGTTTTCAAAACCCAAGGAGGCGCAAGCTCTCCTTTACCCCAGGCGTCTGCGCCGGCAACTGGCCTTTCGGAAAAAGATATCCAGGAAAATATCCAAAATATGGTGGGAGAGCAGATAAAGGGCCTATTGCCAACGGATTCTATTGTCAAGCTTTTGAATCTGATAAGCTGGTCAATGCTTGCCGCAATTCTGACCTGGGGAGGAAGCAGGATTTCTGGTTTGGGCATAAAACTATTAAAGGCCTGAAATACATATTTATTTTTTTATTCGCAGAGACAAATGAGAATTGTCGCTGATTTCCACATACATTCCAAATACTCCAGGGCGACGAGCAAAGATATGGATCTGGAAGCGCTTGATAAGTGGGCAAAGATAAAGGGCATAAATGTTTTGGGCACGGGAGATTTTACGCACCCGGAATGGTTCAAATCCCTAAAAGAAAAATTGGAGCCGGCGGAGCCCGGTTTTTACAAATTAAAAAAAGAGAACCCGAAAGAAGCGGTAAGATTTATCCTAACCAGCGAGATAAGCTGCATTTATTCAAAAAACAACAAAGTCAGGAAAATTCATATTATAATTTTTTCTCCTTCTTTTGAGGTCTGCGAAAAGATCAACGTCCAGCTGGGATGGATAGGAAACCTAAAGTCCGACGGCAGGCCCATTTTGGGCTTAGACGCCAAAGAGTTGGCAAAAATCGTTTTGAACGCGTCTTCTGACTGCCTTTTGGTGCCGGCCCATTGTTGGACGCCCTGGTTTTCTATTTTCGGTTCAAAATCGGGGTTTGATTCAATTGAGGAGTGTTTTGAGGAATATTCAAAATATATTTATGCCGGAGAAACGGGATTGAGCAGCAATCCGGAAATGAATTGGCGTCTTTCCGCCCTTGATAAAATCGCCCTTATTTCCAACAGCGACAGCCACAGCCCCCAGAAAATCGGCAGGGAAGCGAATGTGTTTGACGCGGATCTTTCTTACCCGGCTGTAGTCGGAGCGATAAAAAACAAAGATCCGGTAAAATTTTTATACACCGTTGAGTTTTTTCCGGAAGAAGGAAAATATCATTTTGACGGCCACCGCGCCTGCGGAATAAGAACCAGCCCCGAACAAACCAAAAAATACAACAATATCTGCCCGGTCTGCGGAAAACCCCTTACAGTCGGGGTCTTGAGCAGAATAGAAGAATTGGCAGACAGGCCAAAAGGAGCAAGGCCGGCCAACGCCATTCCCTTCAAGAGCCTTATACCCTTGCAGGAGATAATCGCCGATGTCTTGGGCTCTTTGCCGGCCTCAAAGCAGGTTCAAGAAAAATATCAGGAATTGGTCAAGAAAATAGGAAATGAATTCAGGGTTTTGATTGACGCTTCGCCCCAAGAATTGGCAATGGCGGGATTGCCTGAAATCGCAGAAGGTATTATAAGAGTAAGAGAAGGCAGGGTTAATGTTGATCCGGGGTACGACGGAGTTTACGGAAAAATAAGCATTTTTTCGGGCAGGTCCGAAGAAGAGCCGATAAAACAAAAAACATTATTTTAATTTCATAGAAAAATATGATCAAAGCCGATCTTCATATTCACACCAATTTTTCTTATGACGCCATCTCTTCGCCCGAAGAAGTGGTTGATACCGCTATTTTGAGAGGCATCGGCTGTATCGCCATAACAGATCACGGTGAGATAAAAGGCGCCATCAAGGCGATGAAATACGCCTTTGATAAGGATATTTTGGTTTTGCCCGGCATTGAAGTGCTGTCTAATTCCGGAGACGTACTGGGCATTAACGTGAAAAAAATCATTCCCAACGGATTAAGCATTCAAGAAACAATAAAAGAAATAAGAAAACAGGGCGGAATCGCCGTTGTGCCTCATCCTTTTGGCAAGCCCCTTATCGGTTTCTGGGAGGGAAAGGAACGGTTAAAATTGGTTGATATGGACGCAGTGGAAACCTTTAACGCCTCTCTCATATTCAAATCCGGAAACAGAAAAGCCCTTGATTTTTCAAAAGAAAACAGCGTCGCTTCCACCGGTGGCTCTGATTCGCATCGGGCGTTGTTTGTGGGCAGGGGATATATTGAGATCGCGTCCGCGGTTCGTTCGGAGAAGGACCTGATAGGCGGAATCTTGGAAAAAAAAGGAAGAATCGGCGGCAGGGGTTTAAGCTGGCTGGAGCTGTTGAAGAACGGAGCCAACTCCGGGATTCAAGACGTGGTCAGATATTACCGGCTCAAACGCCGGACGATAAAAAAGAACGGCTTTAATTAGCTGTTTTATTTTAGTATAATAAAGAAAAATATGCCCGACAAAAAATATCATTTTCAAAGGGGCGTTTCTCTGCTGATAACAATAATGGTGCTGGCCATAGGCCTTTCAATTGTTTTGGGATTGACAGCCATCCTTATAGCCCAGCTAAGGGCCGTAAGGACCGTTGGAAATTCCGTTGTCGCCATCCATGCCGCGGATACCGGCGTTGAAATATCTTTAAAAGACATAATAGCCGGGAACTACGGGAAATACGTCTCTGCCGAAGAAGGAACAATCGGCGACGCCAGTTTTAAAATAAATATTGCCTGCTGTAGGGCAGGAGAAGCCGGCTGCGAAATCGGGCCCGGTTTTGATGAGCTAACGGAATGTCCCACTCCTCTTTCCCAAGACCCTGATTGCTCCGCTCCGGGATTTTGCGTCAAATCAATCGGCGACTATAAAGGCACAAAAAGAGCTATTGAGGTCAAGGTTCCCGCGATTAGGCCGAAAAATTGCTACAAGATAACGGGCTACGGCGACGGCAGCATACTTCCTTCTTCGGATTGCGAAGACAGCGGGTCAGATTTCTGGGCAGGGACATTTACTTTCTGGTCTAATAATGATTGGTATCCTCGTGGTGATTGGAGTATAGATGGGAAAAAACTTTCCAGTGAAACCTCCCTTCAAAAACTTCCCGACCAGCCCTGGTTATTGCGGGTTTTTTGCGAAAAAGAAGACGGAACCCCCGTAGAAATATGGTCGGGCTCTCAAGTATCGGAAACTTCCAATCCCATTGGCGAGTATGAAGAAGGAGAGGGGCTAGGCGTTATGATAGAAGGCTGTCATCAATAACAATCTGGTTTGGCGCTTTTGCGCTTTAAAACTTCTAAAAGTTTACCCGTTTTCAAATCGGCTGGCATTTTTATGAAAAAAAAACAGGCGGAAGAACGCATTGAAAAACTGAAGAAAATCATCAATCATCACCGCTACATTTACCATGTTTTAGACAAACAGGAGATTTCCGATTCTGCTTTGGACTCTTTGAAAAAAGAGCTTTTTGATTTGGAGCAGAAATTTCCCGATTTAATCGCCAAAGATTCGCCTACCCAAAGGATAGGAGGCAAACCATTGCGGAAATTTGAAAAGGTTGAGCATATTTTGCCGATGATTTCCCTAAACGACGCTTTTTCCCGGAGCGACCTTGATGACTGGCTGGAAAGAATTTCAAAGCTTCTGGCGGAACAAGAAGTTTCAGAACTTGATTTTTACTGCGAGTTGAAAATTGACGGCTTGGCAATAGAATTGGTTTATGAGAAGGGAATTTTAAAAACCGGTTCCACCCGCGGAAACGGCAAAATAGGAGAAGATGTCACCCAAAATCTGAAAACCGTTGAAGCCATTCCCCTGAAACTAAGAGAAAAATCGCAAATCATCGGCGGCCTGAAGAAAGAAAAAGCGAGCCGGGATATCATAAGGGCAGTAGAGAAATACGACTTTGAAAAGCCGATAATTGTCCGCGGAGAGGTGTTCATCTCCAAAAAAGATTTTGAAAACGTCAACAAAAACCAGAAAAAAAATAATCTGCCGCTTTACGCCAACCCCCGCAACCTTGCCGCGGGCTCTGTAAGGCAGCTGGACCCCAAAATCACGGCCCTTAGGCGGCTTGATTCTTTCGCTTACGAACTGATTACCGATTTCGGCCAAAGAACGCATCAAGAAAAGCACGAAATCTTAAAAGCCCTGGGCCTTAAGACCAACAAACACAACAGGTTCTGTAAGGACTTGAAAGAAGTCATTAATTTTCACGAACATTCCCGGAAGATAAGAGAAGGGCTTTCTTACGAAATAGACGGCATTGTGGTGATTGTAAATTCCAACAAGATTTTTGAAAAGCTGGGCGTGGCGGGAAAAGCTCCGCGAGGAGCCATCGCCTTTAAATTCCCCCTGAAACAAAGCGCGACGGTTGTGGAGGATATAAAAGTGCAAGTGGGGAGAACGGGCGCCTTGACGCCGGTGGCGGTTTTGAAGCCGGTTCAGGTTTCCGGCGTAACGATTTCCCGCGCCACCTTGCACAACGAAGGAGAAATAAAAAAACTGGATTTGAAAATCGGGGACACCGTCATCGTGGGCAGGGCAGGGGACGTGATTCCGGATATAATCAAGGTTTTGCCCGAAATGAGAACTGGCAAGGAAAAAGAATTCAAGATGCCCGATTCCTGCCCGGTGTGCGGGAGCAAGATAGAAAAAAAGCCGAGCGAGGCGATTTTCTACTGTAAAAATCCGGAGTGCTTTGCCCAGAAAAGAGAATACTTTTATCATTTTGTTTCCAAAGCCGCCTTTGACATTACCGGACTGGGCCCCAAAATCATTGACAAGCTGATTGACGAAGGATTGATTTCCGATCCCTCCGACCTTTTTGATCTGGAAGAAGGCGATATTTTTTCGCTTGAAAGGTTTGCCGAGAAATCTTCGCAAAATCTGATTTCGTCAATCAGGCGGAAAAAAGAAATATCCTTGCCTCGGTTTATCTACGGCTTGGGCATAAGAAACGTGGGCGAACAAACCTCCATAGATTTGTCGGAAAGGTTTTCCGGGCCTTCGGCTTCCGGCTGGCAGGCCGTAGAAAACTTGAAACAGGCCGGCCTTGAGGATCTTGAAAGAGTGAAAGATATAGGCCCTATTGTCGCAAAATCAATTCACGATTGGTTCTCGCAGAAAAGAAATAAAGAATTTCTGGGAAGATTGAAAAAAGCCGGGGTGAAAATAGCGGTCTATCAAAAACAGAAATCAAAAAGCCAAAAATTAAAAGGCCTGACCTTTGTTTTCACCGGGGAGATGAAATCAATGGCTCGGGAGGAGGCGAAGGCGAAAGTCAGGGATTTGGGCGCCGACGTTTCCGAGTCCGTGTCCAAGAAAATTGACTTCTTGGTAGCCGGCAAGAACCCGGGATCAAAATACAAAAAAGCCAAATGATTGGGAGTAGAGATAATAAACGAAAAACGATTTCTAAGGATAATCGTTAAGAACACCCCCTAAGAACACCCCCCACAACAGCTTAAAATCTTTTCTACGATCGTAAAAAAGATTTTAAAGATTTTAATGTGGGGGTATCAAAATGTTGGGGTATTGAGATGTTAAAATGTTGGAGTATCGAAATGCTAAAATATTAAAATTATGAAATGCTGGGGTGCCAAAATGCTGGAATGTTGAAATGTTAAAATATTAAAAAGATTTTTTATGCGACAGCTTCCTATCACAGAAGAATTTTTATGGGAATTATTTAACCTTTATTGGAAGGCAAGCGATATTTTTAATTGGCCCGCAAAAACCTTACAGGAGGTAGGCATCCCCCCTTCTGAGAGATTGGACAGGATTATCCAGAAGAGGAAATCAAAATATAATTTTAAGAATTTGATTAATCATCTCTCCCGAAGAGGATATATAAAAGTTAGATCGCTAGAAGCAAAACGGGGAGCTATTCTGACTCAGAAGGGGATGGAAAAGATTTTAAAAATTAGTTTATATAAAATGGAAAAAAAGAAAAGAAAAGATGGCAAGTGGATAATGGTAATTTTTGATGTCCCCGAAAAAAGGCGTAAGATGAGAGATATTTTTAGGACAGAGCTCCAAATTTCAGGTTTTAGAGAACTTCAAAAAAGCGTTTGGGTTTCTCCCTATGATTTGCTGAAAGAAACTCAATTTTTAATCCAAAGACTTTTTCTTCTAAAATTCACAAAAATATTTTTAATCGAAGAACAGGAATTATAATTTAAAAACGGTAGTTATAATTAGTTATAATTGAAGAATGCTAAAGTTAAATATTCCAGCCGCGCTTTATTTTAGAAATATTTTAAACGATCGTATGGAATGTTTTTTTGGGGGTAAAGGGAAATAAATGGTTAGGTGTTTTATCGCAGTTGGGTGTTTTATCGCAGTTGGGTGTTTTATCACAGTTGGGTGTTTTAAAAAATAAAAATGCTTAATCGCTTAAAAAAATAAATGTTTGATTATTTTAAAAAAATTGATTGGATTTTGATTATTTCCGCCTTGCTGCTTTGCGCCTTCGGATTGCTGTCCATATACAGCTCGTCTTTGGGCAAAAACGATTTTCTTAATTTCAAAAAGCAGTTTATCTTTATCGGAATCGGAATTTTATTAATGTTTATTTTAAGTTTTCTTGACTGGAGAATATTAAGAGAAAGCCCCTATTTTATTTTAATACTTTATTTTATTTGCCTTTTGCTGCTGTTGGGGCTTTTTTTCTTTGCTCCGCTCACCAGGGGAGTGAGAGGATGGTACAGAACCGGTTCTTTTTCCGTTGACCCCATTGAGTTTACGAAAATCGTTTTGATAATTCTTCTGGCAAAATATTTTTCAATGCGCCATATGGAAATGTACAGATTAAAGCACATTTTGCTTTCGGGGCTGTATGTTCTTTTGCCGAGCGTTTTGATTATCCGCCAGCCCAATCTGGGCTCTGCGATGATTTTGATTTTTCTCTGGGTAGGCGTCTTAATTATTTCCGGAATTAAAATGCGTCATTTTTTGGTTCTTATTCTATTGGGCCTTTTGCTTATTCTGCTGGGGTGGAACTTTTTCTTGAAAGATTATCAAAGAGAAAGAATTATAAGTTTTATGGCTCCCCAAGTTGATCCTTTGGGCGCCAGCTGGAGCCAGGAGCAGGCAAAAATCGCGATTGGCTCGGGCGGAATTTTTGGCCAGGGATTCGCAAAAGGATCGCAAACGCAGTATGGATTTTTGCCCGAGCCCCAAACCGATTTTATATTCTCGGCGATCGCCGAAGAGTTCGGGCTGGCGGGCATGGCAATTATTTTTATTCTGTTTGCAATTTTGATATGGCGCATTATGAGAATCGCGATTTTCAGCCAGTCAAATTTCCCCCGTCTTTTCGCCAGCGGATTATCTATTATTCTTATCGCTGAATTTTTTATCAATGTTGGAATGAACCTTGGCATTTTGCCCGTGATAGGAATTCCCTTTCCATTTGTCAGCTACGGCGGTTCCGGTTTGATAGCGGCTTTTGCTGGGCTCGGAATTTTATCTAATATCAAAGCCAGTTGATATATCCAATAGCAGAATCGGCCAATAAGGAAAACAGAAAAAGAAAGACAAAAAGAGAAAAACAAACCAGGGAGTAATTTTTGCGGCTACAAAAATTACTCTCTGGTTTTTTGTTATAATTCGCTCATAATTTCCCTGCAATTTCCTTATAATTTTCCTGCAACTTCCTTATAATTTCCGCTGTAAAGCTTAGCGCGCGTTTATCCGATATTTGTCCACAGGTTTGTTGTTGACACCGCTTTATGATTTAAGGGATAATAGAATAATAAATTGCCCGATATCGGATAGTTAAATATCGCCGATATTTTTTGAATCGGGGATTGCATTTAAATGCATAAAAAAATAAAAAGAAGATTCAGAAAAAATCCGCATAAATTTTTTCCGCAATGCCAGAAGACCTAAAAAATAATTACATATCCCTGCAAGAAGCGACAAAACAATGCGATTATACGCAAGAGTATTTAGGTTTGCGGGCGAGACAGGGAAAATTAAAAGCTGTAAAATTAGGAAGAAACTGGGTGATAAAAAAAGAGTGGCTGGAAGAATATTTGCTGCGCACGAAAAATTCCAAAGGAACTAACGCCAATAACAATGGCGGGCTTAGCCGTCCTCCGGCAGTGCCCAAAACCGATATCCAAACAATTGATAAAACCAAGGCGGAACAAAATATTCCGCCAGCAGACCTTCCCATCGGCCAATTCAGCGAGCCAGTCCAAAATTTTTTTGAAAGGGCGCAAGCAAACTGTCTTCCGACCCAGAGCCGGGCGCCGCGCTTCGGGTTTGTTTTCGCCTTGTCTTGTTTGCTTCTTGCCGCGGGCGTTGTTTCCGGAAAGGGGTCTTTGCAGAATGTTTTTTCCCAAACAAAACCCATTGCCGTCGCCGTCGCCGCGAACCTTTACGAAACCGGAGGCGAAATTGTTTACGGCTTAAAATATTCTTTGGGAGATTTCTCCGGCGTTGTCGGAGAAAAATTTGATGCGATAAAAAACTTTTCCGCAGAAAATATCCCGTCAGGATTTTCCGGAAAAATCGGCGGCGCTTTTAAAGATTTCGGCAGATGGCTGTCTGACAGCGGGGAGAAAGCCGTTTCCGCCACTCGCCAAAAATTAGGGGCGATTCCCGAAAAGATTAACGACCTCGTTTTCGGGCCTGTTGAAGTTTCAGTTTCCAACGAAGATTTTACCGCCCTTCTAAAACTTTCAAAAGATAAAAACGAAAACCTAAAACAGCAAATAGAAGATTTAAAAAATAAAGAAACTGCAGCCAGAGAAAAAGAAGTTGAAGTGAGCAGGGTTACAAGGGTTGAGCCGGTAAGAGAAATAACAAGAGAAATTGTGACGACTGGCAATTTTGTTCAGCTTCAAGGGCAAATAAACGATATTTTGGCGTGGAAGAACGGGGTTGACCAAAACATTCAGAGATTAGACAGGGCGAGACAGGCAACGGTTGTTTATTCCAACACTCCGGCCGCCAATTTCAGCGCTGCCGGAGGAAGTTTTTATGCCGACCCATGGGGAGTCCAAACGAGATCTCTGACAGCTAGCTCGCTTTCCTCAAGCGGGGGCTTGAGCGTTGCCACGAACACCAACATCGGGAATAATCTTGCTGTGGGGGGCAATGTAACCGTAACGGGCGCCATTGTCGCCGCCGGCGGCATTGCTTCGGGCAATGTCACGATGCTGGACGACGAATGGATCGGTTTAGGAGCGGCGGCAGGCAGGATTGTTTTTGACGATCAGATTATTGACGAAATAGAAATCACAGGCGCCTCTTTGCTTCTGCCAGCCGACAACCAAAAAATTCTTTTTGGCGCGGGCCAGGACGCCTCAATATATTACGACGGCGTCAATTTAGTGATAGACCCGAAAGAAGTTGGAGCGGGTCTTGTTGACCTTAACGGCGGCAACCTAAACACCGGAGGCACGATCACGGCAGGCACAATAACAGACGGAACGTTTTCTACTACAGCAGGAATAATTACCGGAGCAACTTGGAACGGAGTGGCTATCGGAACCCAGTACGGAGGCACAGGCCAGAACTGGTCAGCAGTGGCAGCCAACAGCATTCCGTATTTTTCCGGCCTGGGAACAATGTCAACTTTTGTTTCAGCCAACAGCGGAGTTCTTGTGACTTCTGCGGCAGGCGTTCCTTCCATACTGGGGACAATGACTAACGGGCAATTGGTTGTTGGTTCAACTGGCAATACTCCTGTTTTAGCCACTCTGACCGGCACTGCCAATGAAATAGACATTACTAACGCAGCCGGTTCCATCACCATTGGCATAGTTGATCCTTTAATACTGGGCAAGGGAGGAACAAGCAAGGCCTTAGTCGCTTCTAACGGAGGCATTGTTTATACTGACGCTGATTCAATGGAGATATTAGCAGGAACAGCAACAGCCAGCCAGATATTAATGTCAGGAGCAAGTTCTGCTCCCTCTTGGTCTACTGCCACTTATCCTGCCACAACCACAGCCAACAGGATATTATATTCCACCAATAACAATGTCATAGGAGATTCAGCCAACCTTACATTTGATGGAACAAACGCCACAATAGGAGGGGCTGGCAAGTGGCAGTTTAGGGATACGGCCATACATATATCCAGCGCTAATGACGGGGATATGGATATTGA
>Ga0172362_10006085_pt1 | contig 10405 bp, 9 predicted proteins | sample LakKivs1_kivu2a2_FD_114534 | JGI IMG/M metagenome (GOLD analysis project Ga0172362, IMG submission 114534) | Sediment microbial communities from Lake Kivu, Rwanda - Sediment s1_kivu2a2 | ecosystem: Environmental > Aquatic > Freshwater > Lake > Sediment | place: Rwanda: Western Province, Lake... | reverse complement strand
TTCATCGAGTTCGCGGCGAGCTGGGCTCCGCTCGGCAACTACGTGGGGGCACGCAGGCAGGTCGAGCAAGCCATCGCGTCTCGAAAGAACCTGCGCGACTTCGAGCCCTGGACCAGGCAGCGAGGCAACGTCCCGAAGTCCAGCCTCGATGGAGCGCGCGAGACCGTGCTTCGACCGCCGAAGCAAAGGGACGCAAGGCTCGCCCGGAAGTACCGGGTCACCGACGGCGAGCAGCTCGACGCCGTCGGGCTGGTAAAACGTGCTGGCGGCGATCCAGAGCAATTCGTGCCCGTGATCAACGTGGCGCTGGCTTCCTGGACGGACCTTGCGGCTCGCGAGACGCCCGCAGAGCTCGATGCGCTGAAGATGTCGTGCGAGAAGGTCGACATTTCGCGTGTCCTGCGCTCTGACCTGCCATGCGCTGCGGCGTTTCCCTTCGACGCAAGCGTGCTGCTTCAGAGCCGGTGGGAGTCCGTGTTCGAGGAGCAGGGAATCGAGGAGAATTCAAGTTCCTGGGGAAGGAACCACGTCGGCCCTCTCATTAAGAGGCTGACCGAGCCCTTTCCCTACGTGGCCTGCCTCCTTGCCGACGGTGACCGCATGGGACAGGCCATCGACAGGCTGGTTTCGGCGAACGCCCACCGCGCATTCTCCCAGGCCCTGTCGACGTTCGCAGGCGACGCGCGCAATACCATCGAACAGCAGCATCGCGGCGCGCTCATCTACTCGGGCGGGGACGACGTGCTGGCATTCTTGCCGCTGCCGGAGGCGCTCTCCTGTGCCGATGATCTCCGCCAGTGCTTCTCCACCGTGATGGCGGGTGCCTGCGACAATCTGCCCACGACGGAGCGGCCCACGTTGTCGGTAGGCCTCGGAGTCGGTCATGTCATGGAGAGCATGGGAGACCTTCTCGCGCTCGGACGCGCGGCCGAACGCGAAGCGAAGCGCGACCGCAACGCGCTGGCCGTGCTCGTGGACAAGAGGTCGGGAGGTCGGAGGGCGTGGAGCGGTTGCTGGGACAAGGATCCGGTCGGTCGCCTTCGTACGGACGCGGAGTTGCAGAAGGCACGCCTCTCGTCGCGCAAGATCTACGAGGTTGCGCGCACGCTGATGCGACTGCCGGAGCCAACAGATGGCAACGATCCAGGCTGGGCGCGGCTGCTCGCGCTCGAGGTGCGGCGGTCGCTGTCTCGGGTTGGCGAGGGAACTCTGAGCCCCGAGGAGGCCGGTCTCTCGCTCGACGACAACGCGGGCTATGCGGCGCTGCACCGCAACGTCAGGGCGTGGATGGACCGCATGCTCATCGCACGGACGTTCGCTATGGCGGTCCCTCAGGTTCGACGCAGACAGGAGGAGGAGGCAGCATGACGACGGTCACTCGAGTCGCGCTTCTTCCACGCGACGGCCTCTTCTGCAAGGACGGCCGCGGCTGGCACACGAGCGCATCTGGACGCGGACATGCGCTTGACTGGCCGTGGCCACAGACGGTGCTCGGAGCGCTCAGATCTGCCTGGGGGCGCCGTGAGGAGCTCACGAGCAACACCCGGTTCGGTCCAGACGAGTGGCGCACCCGAACAGCCCTGATCCGGCTCGAAAGGACCCTCGTGGTCCGCCGACCGCACGGCGCGGAGTGGAAGCTGGAGCAACGCGTGTGGCCCGTGCCCGCGGATGCGATCTGGATCGAGGGCGCCACCCGTGTGGAGAGGCTCGATCCGGCTCCCGGCGCTGTGCCCACACTGGGCCGCGACGACGATGAGCCACGCGAGGCGCTCTGGCGGCCGGCACTCGACAGCCCCGCCAAGCCGCTTGCCCGGCCCCGCTGGTGGAGCGACGAGGACTTCTCCGCCTGGCTTGCCGGTCGCCCGGTCCCCGTTCGCGGGCGCGGAGACGCTCTCGCGGTTTCGCGCCGGCTTCAGGTCCACGTCGGCATTCGCACTGAGGAGCTCACGGCAGACGAGGGGGTGCTCTTCTCGCATGACGTGATCGAGACGACCGAGAGGAACGCCGAGTGGGGAATCGGCGTCGAGGCCCTCCTGCCCGAAGGCGATGTCCCAGGCACTGGAACGCTCGGATCGGATTCGCGCCTGTTCCGGGTTGAACGACTCCCCGAGGTGCTGTTCGAGCCACCTCGCGCGGTCCTCGATGCGTTTCGCAGCGGAAGCAGCGGGATTCGGATGGTGGTCGTCACGCCGGCGTGCTTCGAGCAAGGCTGGCTTCCCGACGGCCTCGGGCAGGAAGGCGGCGAGTACCGCGGGAGGCTCGCTGGCCTCGACTGCGAGGTGGTGTTGCGCGCGGCGTTCGTGCCGCGGCCGGTCCATGTGTCCGGCTGGGACATGGCGGCGGGCACACCCAAGCCGACATCGCGCATGGTGGCGCCTGGCGGCGTCTACTTCTTCGACCGCATGGACGGGAAGCCGTTCGACGAGACCCACGCTCGCTCGCTGTGGCTTGCGGCGCTGGGCGCCCGGAGGGACGAGGGCTTTGGCCGCGTGGCCCCGGGGGTATGGAGAAAGAGGAGCAATCCATGAAGACGAGACCATTCCTTGTTCACGCGCTGTCGCCGCTGCACGCTGGCACCGGACACGCGGCCGACGTGATCGATCTGCCCACCGCCCGGCTGAAGGCGACCGGCATTCCCTTCGTGCCCGGATCTTCCATCAAGGGGGTCCTGCGCGATGATCGACGTTCCACGGACCGCGAGAAGACGGAGGCCGTGTTCGGGCCTTCAGACGATCCAGCCGCCCACGCGGGGGCGTTGGTGGTTGGCGACGCACGCCTGCTTGCGCTTCCGGTGCGGAGTTTTCGCGGCACGTTCGCCTGGGCCACATCTCCATTGCTGTTGGTGCTCGCAAAGCGAGACCTCGACGATCTCGCGAAGGACCTGAAGGTGCCGGAGATCCAGGGGCGCGGCGCGCGGGTCACGACAGGCAACGCGTGCGTCCACAAAGGCAACCTTTACCTCGAGGACCTCGACCTTCCGACGCAGGAAGACCAGGGAATCACATCGTGGGCTTCAAGGCTCGCACCGCTCGCGTCGCCTGGGGACGACATCTTCACGAAGCGCTTCACGGTGGTCGACGACGATACGATGACCTTTCTCTGGGAGACGGCAACGCAGGTCGACGCCCGAGTGCGGCTTGATGCGAAGACTCGTGCCGTGGCCCCTGGCGCCCTCTGGCTCGAGGAGAGCCTTCCGCCCGAGACCGTCCTCATCGGGTTGCTGGCGGCGGATCGGAGCCGGAGAAGCAGCGTCCCCATGACCCCCGAGGATGTTCTCGGGTTCGCCCTGCCCGGCGAAGCGGTCCTGCAGCTTGGGGGCAAGGCGACGACCGGCCGCGGCCGCTGCCGCGTGATTCCGTTTGCGAAGGAGGGCACGGCACATGGCAAGGCATGAGGACACGCAAAGGCTGCTTCTTCGCGACCAGCGGCGTGCGCTGCACGCCTACGATGCCGTGGCCAAGGTGGAGCAGAGGCAGCAGAACGACTACCGCTTACATCGACGCGGTCTATCCGCCGGCCAAGACGTGGCCAAGGTGGAGCAGAGGCAGCAGAACGACTACGATATCGCGGTCAACGATCTGGGCGCGAACATCCTGAGGGGCGGCCTGTGTGCCGCGTTGGCAGCAATCCAGCGCCTCGGGAATCGCGGCGAGGTTCTGCTCGACCACCTGGCCACTGCAGGCGTGCCGGGCCTGGACAGCGCGAATGCCGGCGATCTCGTCCGGCGCGTACGTGAGCTTGACGCAGATTCATACATGATCGCCACGCGCGAGATGCTCTTGGTCGCGGCATGGCTGAAGCGCGCGGTGCAAGCCAAGTGCGGAGGGAGTTGATCATGCGGCAGGTACTCCAAGATCTCGGCGTACCGGAGCATGTAGGTCTTGCCTACGAGGCGTGGGCTCCCGTCGGCGACGACGGCAAGGTGGCCGACGACGAACGAGCCACTTGGCTGGCGAAACTCTCGAACCTGGCTGCTTCGCCGGACTACGCCAGAGCATTCGATCGGTGGAATGCCAGCTTCAGAGCACCTGTGGACCGTACCTTCGAGCTCGATCTCGCGAGCCGGCTGCTCGTCGGCCACGGGAACTTCAGCGCGACGGATGTCGGGCTGACGGTCCATCACACCTGGGGCGCGCCGGTCATTCCGGGCTCGGCGCTCAAGGGGCTCCTCGCACACTTCGTCGATGCCGTCTATGGGCCGGATGAACCGAAGCTGCCGCCATGGGAGCAGCCAGAATCCGAGCGCGACAGGGCACGCTACCAGGGCGTGACGTGGCGTGGACGGCGGATCGAGTGCGGGCCAGGCGATGTCTACCGTGCGCTCTTCGGAGCGCCAGATGCCGAACAAGACCCGGCGATGCGGGAGCGCGGCTTCGAGGCGGGTGCATCGGCCGGACTCGTCACCTTCCACGATGCGCTCTACGTTCCTCGGAGCACACCGGACGACAAGCCGTTCGCGGCCGACGTGCTCACGGTCCATCAGAAAGGCTACTACGACTCCTCCGGCACAAGCTGGCCCAATGACTACGACAGCCCCAACCCGGTTGCATTTCTCACGGTGCGGCCTGGCGTGCGGTTGCTCTTCGCGCTCTCCGGTCCCGCGGATTGGACCGATCTTGCGGAGCGACTCCTGAGGGATGCCCTGAAGGAGTGGGGCGTGGGCGGCAAGACGAGCGCCGGGTATGGACGGCTGGTGTCCCCGGCGCGCAACACGCATGGCAGTGCCGACAAGGGACCGGCAGGTCTACGGACAGCGGCGGCGCATGCAACTCCGAGAGTGGGAGATCGCGTCGAAGCCGTGCTACTCGACGAGCGCACGAGGAAGGGGGGCTGGAAGGCTCGGCATGATCCGTCGGGCCTGGCAGGAGCCATCCAGAACAGCGCGAGCGTGCCTGCCGACATGAAGCCCGGCGACCACGTCACGCTCGTCGTCAAGATTGCCAAGGGACACGAGAGCGCTTTCGACTATTTGACCGAAGCGAATGCCGACCGCTCCGAGTAGAAGAGAAAGAAGTAGATGGACCAGTCCGAATCGACACTGCTGATCTGCACCGTGGGCGGCAGCCCGGAGCCAGTCGTCGCCTCGCTCAAGCACTGGCAACCCGTGAGAGTCCGGTTCCTCCATACTCCTCAAACAAGAAACGATATCGAAACCAAGATTGTTCCGAAAGCCCAGGCCGAGGGTTTCAGTCTGGATGCAGGTCGCTACGATCCCTTCGAGCTACCCGACGGGCAGGACTTGGCAAGCTGTCTTGACCGACTCCGGCAACTGACACCGGAGGTCGAGCAGTGGGTGGCGCGCGGTGGGCAATTCCGCGTAGTCGTAGATCTCACGGGAGGCACCAAGTGCATGTCGGCTGCCCTTGCGCTTCAGGCCCGACAATGGCCTAGCCTATTCTCGTACGTCGGTGGAACGGAACGCACCAAGGATGGTGTTGGCGTCGTCGTGTCCGGCGCCGAGAAGGTCGTGTACCAGGCGAACCCCTGGGACGCGCTCGGCCACCAGGCGGTCGAGGAGTTCATCGTGCTGTTCGACCAGCACGCCTTTGTCGCTGCTGCGGAGGTCGTCGGTTCGGCAAAGACCCGCGTGAGTCGTCGAGACCGCAAGCGCGAGCTCAACGTTCTCGAGCAGCTCGCAAGGGCCTTTGATGCCTGGGATCGCTTCGATCACCAGACCGCGAAGAACACATTCGAAGACGTCGAGAAAGCGGGCAACGATCTGCGATCAGTGCTGGGCGCCGCCAAGGCTGACCGAGTCCTCGAATCTGTCACGCGGTTCAGGGAACACCTTGATAGTCTCTGTCAAGCACGGGCGCCGAGTCTGCACCACATAGTGGATCTGCTGACGAACGCCGAGCGCCGCAAGCAGGAGGGTCGCATGGACGATGCCGTCGCCCGCCTCTACCGCGTAATCGAGGCCATCGGCCAGGTTCGGCTGAAAGAGCAATACGGCATCGAGAGTACCGAGAAGGTTCCCCTCGACCGTATCCCCGAGGAATTGCGCGCGGTGTGGACACCAAGGGCGAACGACGGCTTCATCGCGCTTGGATTGCAGGATACCTACAAGCTGCTCGAACGGCTGAAGGATCCCCTCGGACAGAAGTTTCAAGAGAGTAGGTTGGATGGGAGGGAGTCGCCTCTGGGCGCGCGTAACCGGTCTGTCCTGGCGCACGGCTTCGAGCAAGTCTCCGTGAACGTCTTCGACAAGCTGTGGGGCTCGGCGCTCGCCCTTGCCGATATCGAGGAGGCCGACCTACCGTCCTTTGTAGCACTTGGCGAGCGCCCGAAGGCGAAGCGCTGATGAGGGGGCGACCTCGACACCGCGCGATGGTGCTCGCGCGCCCGCCCATCGTGCTACGGCCACAGCAACCGTGTATCGTCCGGCAGTAGCTTCTCGAACCGCTCGGGCGCGGAGTCCCAGGTCAGTAACCCCAGAAACTCTCGTTGAATATGAATCCGATAGAACTCATCGACTCGCAAGCCAGCGCGCCGGCGGGTAGTTCGAGGTGGAGGATCTCCGTCTGGATGGACGGGTCGAGCAGGAGAAGATCCATGAGCTGGGTGATCCGGGCGCGGGTGAAGCCGAGGGCGCGGGCCATGTCGGCGTAGTCACGGAGCTCGCCCATCTCGACGCGGCGCCGCAAGGCCTGGGTGAGCGCGAGCTGGCGGGCGATGCGCGTGGGGTAACGGCGCACGGCCGGCGTGAGCGGTCGCGGTAGCGACCAGCGGAGCGCGTCTCGCGTGGGCGGCTCGGTTGAGCGTGTGTGGCCCGCGGCCCGCGATCCGCAGTCCGGCCCCCGCGTACCGCCCACGAACTCGCTCACCCTCACGCTCACGCGGCCCGCGGCCCGCGGCCCGCGATCCGCGGACCGGCCCTCCAGGCGGCCACGAACTACCCGACAAACTCTAGCCCGCATTATTCATGACAACGCTTTCAGTAGATAGCATCGTGCGGGCTATTCGCGTTGGCGCAGCCGGGCTTTGCCCGGCGGAGCCAGAGCGCGGGAAGGTTTGGAAACCCTCCCAGGGTTTCCATCACAAAAGCTGGGGGCGCGCCTGACCGACCTTGACTCGCAGGACGCGCCTTCGCGGCCGCCGGCACCGCCGCCTCCTGCCCGGCCAAACAACCGGCTGCGAACGTCCGAGAGGCGGCGCTACCCCGCGCGCGGCAGGGGACGGCGCGCGTACAGGCGTGCGATCAGGTAGCCCGCGAGGCCGCCGCCGAAATGGCAGTAGCGGTCGATGCCGGGCAGAAACGAAATGGCGATGTTGATGACCAGGATGACGACCAGCCGCTGGCGGAGGCCGCGTGCGATGAGAGCCGGGAAGAGCGGCTCGCGGCTGCGCAGAAGTCCGAAGGTCGCGCCCACCAAGCCCCAGACCGCGCCGGAGGCTCCGACCGAAGGAGCGGCCGTGAACAAGGTGCTCGCCACCCCGCCAGCCAGCGCCGTTGCGAGGCAGAGAAACCCCAGGCGAAAGCGGCCGAGGAGCGGCTCCAGGAACGCGCCCAAGCTGTATAGCGAGAGCATGTTCACGATGAGATGGGTCAGGGTGCGCGTGTCGTGTAGCAGCGCGTAGGTAAGGAGACGCCACACCTGGCCGTCACGCACCGCAACCGGGTCGTTGCGTAGCAGGAGGAGAAGCCTGTTGGCGCGCGGGTCATCTCCTGCGGTGAGTGCGAAGAGAAGGAAACACAGCGCAATGAGGGCCAGCGTCAGGTGGGGGAAGCGGCGAGCCGTCCCCTGCACGAAGGCCATCGCCTCCTGGCGCTCTTTGCGTCCGTGCTCGACGATGGATGCAACATCTTCCTGGGACAGCTTGCGCGTGCGGGGGAGCCTTTGGGCAGCCCGTTCCAGCTCGGGCAGGCGTCGCCCCGCCACCCGCTTGAGGTTGCCTTCGTCGTCGATGTGGTAAAGGCCGATGTGGTCGTGGTTGCGGGTTTCCGCATCCAGCGCTCGCAGGGTCGCCCCGACACCTTCGCCGCCACCCGCCACGGCGATGAACAGGAGTCCCTTTTCATGCGCGGCGAGCACCCGGTCGAGGTGGGGGCGCAGCTCGCCCTCGGGTATGCCGCGATGGTCGAGAAGAACCAGGCCCTTGCCCGAGCCGATCCACTCCAACACCGCCAAGGGCTCGCTGAAGGCGACCAAGGCGGCGGGGCTGCGTCCGTTTCTTCCGGCAACTGCCGGGTCGGCCATGGCAACCAGCAACCGGTCGCGCACCGAGCCGGCTTCTGCAAACTCTGCTGTCAAGATGGTGCGATTGTAGCGGATGATAGGCTGGCTTGCCTTCGACCTCCATGTAGGACAAATCCCGACAAGCAGAACCTCCGCCGGGATGACACGCGAATCAGGGAGAGGGCAGTTACGAGGCCCCACCAGGTTTCTTACGCTAAGGCCTGTGGATACAACCCCCGTGGTGGAGCAGAGGCAGCCGGACCGCCGAGGGTCCGCCCTTCGCAGCGCCTCAAGGTTTTCTGTGAGGCCGGGACAAGAGCGAACAGGCGCGGCTGGCCGTGCACCCTTCCCCTCCAACCCTGGGCGTGCGGTGTTCGAGGAACACCTCGCGCACGAACCATCGTTCTTGTCCCGGCCGCTTCTTGCTTTTCGTCCGCCCGGGTCGCGCGAGTCGTCCTCGTGCACGTCCGAGGTGTTCTTCGTGTAGTTCCCCTGCCTTCGCTCCCGTTCCCGATCTCGATACAAACGGCTCTCTCACAATCTCGCTTGGATAGTGATCGGGAACGGGGGGGGAGGCAGGGGCGTCCGGCCGAGGTCAGCTTCGTCTGCAACGTCGCCGTCGCCGTCGGCGCATGAGCAGGTAGAGGCCGATTCCCGCCAGCAGCCAGGCGCCCACAAGCACATGGGCGGTGTATGCGAACCTGTACTGCACCGTCGAATGCGGCGTCAGGAGGACAGGCAGGCGTCCCCGCTGGGCCAGGGCGAGCAGGTCCATCAAGATGGCCACCGTCGAGTGGATGAGGAAGCCGGCCCAGATGCTGCCGGTCTTCATGGACAGCGATCCCAGGACGACTCCCGCCACGACGGCGCCGCAGGCCTCGAGGTAGGGCTTGGGGAAGTGGATCATCACGTAGGGCACGACCATGCAGAAGATGGCGCCCGTACCCAGGCTGCGCGCGCCGCGCAGCCAGAAGCCGCGGAAGAAGACCTCCAGGCTGAAGAACTGGCCGATGTAGATGACTTCCCACACCCAGAAGTCGAGCCACGACCGACCTGCCCCTTGATACATGGGGTAGTAGCGGCCGAAGTCCGGGGTGTAGGAGACCGCCACCAGGGCCGGTATCACGACCACCAGACAGAGCAGGTAGATCCAGGCGTGCTCGCGAAAGCCGCGCATGCGCAGGCCGAGGTCAAGGGGGTTCTCCTTGAAGACCAAGGGCCATACGGCGAGGGGCAAGAGGTAGCAAAGGTAGCGAGAAAGCCCCCAGTAGACGCGGTAACTCAGATCCGAATAGAGGGCGAGGTCCAGGCTTCCAGGATGGGCCTTGGCCCAGGCATGCAGGCGCGGCCGGATGGTGTCGTGGAAGAAGTCGTGCGAGCCGTAGTCGTTGATGAGCAGGAGGCAAAACGCCCCGAGGACGCAGGTCAGGGCCAGCCGGGTGTCGATACCCTTGCCGCCGGCCTCTCGCTCTTGCCGAGCCTTCGCCTCGAGCTCCAACCAGGTGTCGCGGAAGAAGCGGACCACGATGGGTGCGATGGCGAAGAGCAGCACCACCGAGACAGCCAGCTTGCCGAGGGAACTGTTGAGGAACTCCATCCGGGAAGCCACCCTCTAGCATGAATCCGGGCATGCGCGTTGACCGAATCGGCGGCTCGTGGCAGAACCATTCCATCATGGCGGTTCTGAAATCGATCAAGGATGTCGTTGTCGGCCAGGCGTTCAAGCTCGCGGGCAGCCCGCGCGTGTCCAAGCTGGTGAGCGATCCGCACCTCATGAACGCGGCCATGAGGGCCATGAGCGTGGGTGGAGCGGTCAAGTCGAACCTCGACAAGGCAGGCCGCTTGGCGGCCGGTGCCTTCGGGCTCGCGACCCACGACGAGGTGGTGTCGCTACGATCCACCATCCAGCACCTCGAAGATCAGCTTGCAAACCTGGAAAGCAAGTCCGCGAAGAACTAGGGCGTGTCCCCAAATTCCGGACCGAGCTGGGCGTAGCGAGGAACCTCGGTCGCGACGAGCGACGAGGGCGCATGGCCCAAGCCATGTAACCGAGGAGCGAGGAAGCGAACGAGGTCCACAGCAAGCCCAGCGACGGGAGGAGTTTGGGGACACGCCCTAGAGCGCCGAACGGTTTGACTCCCGTCGTGAAATCAATCATTTGCGTCGCGTCCCTGCGTTGCTCGTCGTCGGAATACGTCGAGTATTCCTCCTCCTCGCGCCTTGGGCCG
>Ga0172362_10006084_pt1 | contig 10407 bp, 11 predicted proteins | sample LakKivs1_kivu2a2_FD_114534 | JGI IMG/M metagenome (GOLD analysis project Ga0172362, IMG submission 114534) | Sediment microbial communities from Lake Kivu, Rwanda - Sediment s1_kivu2a2 | ecosystem: Environmental > Aquatic > Freshwater > Lake > Sediment | place: Rwanda: Western Province, Lake... | reverse complement strand
TTGCATTTGATAAAGCGCAAAAGCAGGCGGAGAGAGCTGGCTCGGTTTTATCATTACAAACGACATAACTTATTGGCTCCACTAAGAGTTAAAGAACGAAAATGAAAATAGACAGTACAACTAGGATAAAGAAAGAATTTCCTAATTTTAAGTATTTCGTGGTAGGCGACGGTCCTCTTTTAAATAAACTTAAGAAAGAATCGCATACATTGAATCTCGATGATGTGATAGTTTTTACCGGAGCACGCAAAGATACGCAAAAAATTTTGAATGCCATCGATTGCCATCTATTCCTGGGGCCGAAACCCCTATTGGGTAATGCAAATATGGAAGCAATGGCGTGCGGCAAGCCGCTGATTATCTATGCACCGACCAAAGTTGACTGCGATATTGCAAAAGAGCTTATTAGCGAGGGGGTAAATGGTTATATAGCCAAAGGCGAGGATGAATTGCTCTGCGATGTCTTAATAATTCTAAAAAACCCTTCAAAAGCCCGGGAGATGGGGCAAAATGCGAGAAAAATAGCCGAGGAAAGGTTTGATTTTAGTAAACACGTCAGAAAGATAGAGGAGCTTTATTTCGCCGTTGTTAACAGAAAGCACGCTGAATGCAATTATTGACAAATGTTTGATACTCTGTACCGACCCACAGGGCGAAAGGCTTGGGGCGTGTCGTCAGCATGGTGTCCACTCGCCGCTGTGCCCGCTTGTGCTCCGCAGCCAGCGGAGTTTCGTTCGATAGTTTTGTATCCTTGGACATACCTTGTCTCCTTTCGGGCGATAGTATCGCCTAAATGTGCGTCCAAGGAAACCCTGGGGCCGGGGAAATCCAACATGGTATTTTATTTTAAGACATGCGATAAAATCTTTCTGGAAAGAGGTGATTTTGTATCAGAGTAAGTGCCCAGGCTGCGGGGGCAATCTTCCGGAAAACGGAGAATCTCTGGATAGGCACTCCATTTATAAATTGTTTTCTTGTGCCACCTGTGACCTCTGGTTTTGGGAACCGAGGGAGCTCGATAGAAAACTATATGAAGATGGCGTCAAAGGTAGTTTCGGGTTGGTTATGCCCGGTCACATAAATGTGAAGACTCTTTACATGTGGCACGATAACTTCTTCGGGACTTTTCCGGGTAGAAAAGGTGATCTGCTTGATATCGGGTGCGGAAACGGCAGCTTTATCGATGAGTGCCGTAAAAAGGGTTTTAAGGTATGGGGGGTCGACCTTGACAGAGTCAGTGTAGATAACGCCAAAAATTTGGGGCTTGAAAACGTGTATCTGATGACACTAGAAGAATTTTCGGATTTTGCAGGTAAGTCTGGTTTAAAATTTGATGTGATAACTTTTTTCGAAGTGCTCGAACATCAGGAAAATGCCAAGAAATTCATGCAATGCGTAAAGATGATTTTGAAACCCGGCGGATACATTGTGGGTTCAGTGCCTAATAGAGATCGGCTAATCATCAGAGCAAGAGAAGAGTTTGATTATCCTCCGCATCATTTTACGTGGTGGTCAAGGAAATCACTGCTAAATCTGCTTAGAAGTCAGGGATTAGAAAGCATAGAGATATCCTCATCTTTCAGGATTAATTATCTTATAGCTTATCTGAACAGTCAGATACTGGGATGGGGGAACAATGCCAAGCTGAGCCGGTTTATAAAAAGTAGATTTTTCAGACTTGAAGACAAGGAATCATCAGCCACTTTTGACTCACTGATAAGCTCGGGGAAAATAGGGGTGTTTGGCAGGATATTGTTACTTGTAAAGAATGCCGTCCTGTTTTTCCCCACATTACTGCTTTCGTCGAAATTGGAGCCTCATTTATATTTTCAATGCAGGATGGAAAACCCGGCAAAGCCTAATTAATAGAAAATTTATCCATTTCATCCCCTTTGTCCAAAAATGACAGGTATTTGGATTATTACGAGTATACTTTTAATTGTTATAAGTGCCTCCCTTCTTCTTGTTTCAACGAGAGGATTTCGAGTTATTGCTCCAGCTCATTTGTTTTTCATTTACTATATACTCTTTATTTACATAGGTTCAATGCTCAAGTTTGCTGGATCCCCTGATCAGTATGCTCAAACTTATAGGGTCATTTCGCTCGGCTTGTTCTTTTTCAGCATTGGCGTATTATTCAGCAGTTTTTATCATAATTTTAGCGCCATCAAAGAATTAAATAAAATTAAACTGCAACCTCTCAAAGATCCCTGGAGGAAACCTGTTTCCATGCATGCCATTTTCTGTCTGTGCCTGTGTGGCTTTGCACTTTCTTTCTTGTATTTTTATCATGCTGGCGGCATACCTGCATTTGCCGCACTTGTCGAGACCGCCAGGGTTGAGGCTACAAGAGGTGGCGGGTATTTTTGGCTTGGCATATCTATTCTGTTGCCTTTCGTTTGCCTAATATTTATCGGGAAAGCTCTTGCGTATAAGAGCAAAAAAATAACGGTGCAATCTGCGCTGTTTTTTTTAATCACATCTCTGATCATGTTTTTTACGGCTACAAAAGATCTGATACCTTTTTTCCTCCTATGGATAGTCTTTTTCTTCCAGTTCTATTCTGGGAGGATTAATAAAAAGCTGTTGTTGGTTCCTTTTATCTCATTAGCTATAGCAATTGCTATGGCGGGATTTACAATGTCGCACAAATTGGAGGTCGGTTACAACAAGGGCTTTTTTTCGTTCGCCCTGGAAATGTTTTCCCAGCGGGTTTTCTTTGCCGTGGTTAATGTCGTGCATTTTATAGTTGAGAACTTCCCCGAAAAGTACCCTTTTCTTTTAGGATATTCTTATTGGATGAACCTGAGAGCTGCCCTCCCGGGAGCGGATATCGGGTTCGGCGGATGGATAAATATGGAGGCGTTTAACATGGGTGGCGGAGCCACGGTGCCGATGATCGCTGAGTTTTACGCCAATTTCGGTGAACTGGGCGCATATTCAGGTATGTTATTGGCGGGTTTTATAGTGCAATCGATATACATCTACCTCTTGCGAAGTCTTGCAACTGAAAAGAGGCTTGACACCTTGATTTCCATCACTTTCCTCGGGATGGGGCTTGTGACCTTGGCAATAAATAGCGTCTTTGGGTATTTATTCTATACGCTCATACCGGTTTTGGCTTGTTTCTGTTTCTTAAAGTTTCTTTGTCATTTTCTGACTGACGTGGTTTATGGACAATTTACACATTACGGCGTAAGGACTTCATCCGGGCCGACAACGCGTAACGCCTATGAAGAAAGCCTGGAAAAGCCATAAATGCTCGACTTAATCTGTCCTAACTGCAAATCAGGCCTCAGCCGAGAAAGCGGTGGCGCCGTTTGTGGCCGATGCGGTTCGATATACGAGGAATCAAATGGAATCATACGGTTTGTCAAGGCCGATAACTTTTACGAGGGTAGATTTGGTGCTGGAAGAGGTAACACAAATAATGTACTCGAGTTAGCCAGAAAGATATACAGTGCTATTGCTGTCAGCGTAGAAGGGCTTAGAGTCGAACACGAAAGACTTTATAAAAAATTAAAGAGCAACAAGAGAAAAATCAATGTGCTTGACATAGGCTGCGGAGGCGGTAAAACCTCCTTGAAGCCCTCAGTAAATTATTATGTGGTCGGCTTAGATCTTTCTCTTTCTTCATTGTTTAACGCAAAAAAAATATACGATGAGGTTTACTGCGCATCGGCTTTTTCAATGCCTTTTGGTGATAACACATTTGATTGTGTATGTTCATTTGATTTGATGGGTCATATCCCTCTTGAAAAAAAGGAGTTGTTTATTTCGGAGGTGCGAAGGGTGCTTAAGCTCGCCGGTTTGACATTCCATTACATAGAGGTAGATTCCCCTAAAGGATACAACAACTGGGCGAAAAAATATCCCTCGCTTTATCAACGGCATTTTGTAGATCTTGAGGGCCACATCGGACTGGAGTATTATAAAAATGTCATGCAGAGATTCGAAAGAAACGGCTTTGAACTATTAAGGCATAAGGGGATTGCCAAATTCGTTCTTCCACCCGGCGAATTCTCAAAAAGGTTTAATAACGAATACAAGAAGAAAAACGCCCTTATAAAAGCGTTGGCGCTCTTAGACGGCCTGATTGCGTCCAATACAATGACCAAGGTTCTATCGGGGATAATGCTTAAACCCTTTTCTCTTTTTTTGGATCCCCTTATATCCGATGATTACAGCGGACTGTTATATGTCGCTTTTAAAAAAGAATAGATCGTCAAGGGGAAAATAATGGGTGTCAAAACGAGATTAAGAATCTTCAGGCACTATATGAGTAATAGCGATGCGAGGAGAAGAGTTGCATTAAATGATTTTATGCGTGCCATGCTCTCACCCGACGCCAAACAAATAGCAATGAGATATATTGAAAAGCACAATGAAGATGCCAAGTATGTTTACTATAAAATAAAAGGTCATCCTTCAATTTTTTCCAGGCCACATGAATTAGGCGAGAATGCCTTTTGCCAGGTAGTATCCGAAACTTTATACGATAAAAACTGGTATTATTATCAGATAAAAGAAACTATGGTGGAAGACGGCGATGTGGTAGTTGATTGCGGAGCAGCCGAAGGACTTTTTTCTTTTACCGTATTACAAAAGGCCAGGCATGTCTATGCCATAGAGCCTCTCCCGCTTTTTGTTAATCAAATGAAAGCCATGTTTTCCGGGGACAAAAAGGTAACGATTCTGGGTTTAGCGATGTCTGATAAGGAAGGCTCCATATACCTGAAAGAAAATGGCTTGTTATCTGAAGTTCATGACGAGAAATTATCTGGGGATATAGAGGTGCCCGTAAGCACTATCGATAAGCTGTTTTACGAGAAAGGTATAAATATAAACTATCTGAAGGCAGACCTGGAGGGACATGAATCAAGGATGATAAAGGGAGCACTTAAAACCATTCAGAAGTATCGCCCCAAATTAGCTATCACAACATACCACGACAATCAGGACTACAGGGAGTTGGTTGATATAATAAAAAGCGCTGAGCCTTCTTACAAATTCAAAGTTAAAGGGATTGAAGAAATCACCGGAAAACCGATGATGTTACATATGTGGCGCAGTTAATTTCCGCAAAATAATCAAAAAGAATTCTGGAACGTCTTATGAAAAAACATAAAATACTGTTCCTCGATGAGATAGGCCGCATAGATGGAGCAGAGGTTGTCTTATACAACTTAGTCACAAACTTGGATAAAGACTGCTTTGAGCCTCTGGTCGTGTGTGGAAGCGATGGGATGCTTGTAGACAAGCTGAGATCTCAAAAAATACGGGTGAGTATTTTGAAGATGAGGGAGCCCTTCAAGTTGTTTTTCAATATAGGTGCGATCCACATTTTCAATCCTTTAAGCGCGCTTGTGTTTTTTTTTACTGGTTTCATTTTCGGTATCAAATTTTATTTTTTTCTCAAGGAAAATGCTGCTGACATTGTACACACAAATACTCTTATGGCAAATCTGTTCGGATCAATCCCTGTAAAGGTTGTTGGCAGGAAGCTCGTCTGGCACGAGCACAACATCCAGCCACAGGGCCTCAGGGGATGGGTCTTAAATATTATGGCAAAGTTTTTCCCCGACAGGATAATAGCGATCTCAAACGCGGTGAGAGACATCTACAAGTCAGTTCCAGATGGACATAAAATACAGACTATATACAATGGTATAGACCTGTTGAAGTTTTATGCCTTAAAGCATGAGGGACAAAGCATAAAGGAAGAGTTAGATATACCGAAAAACTTCAAGATTGTGGCGATTACCGCTGTTCTAAGGCCTTGGAAAGGACACAGGTATTTCCTGATAGCCGCAAAAAAAATCCTGAAAGAATATAAAAATGTAAAGTTTCTCATAGTTGGGGATGAGATATTCAGCAAGGATAGAGGCTATAAGGATTATTTAAAGAATCTGGCTATAAATCTTAGCATCGAAAATGATGTGATTTTTTCAGGGTTCAGGAGTGACATTCCCCAAATCCTGTCCGAGATAGACATACTGGTGTCGACCTCAGTTATGCCTGAACCTTTTTCTTTGATAATTCTTGAGGCCATGGCGTCAGGCAAGCCAGTGGTGGCCACCAATACGGGGGGAGTCCCAGAAGTGCTTGAGGACGGTGTTACCGGGATTCTGGTAAACCCTCGTGATTCTGTGGCTCTGTCGGATGGCATTCTCAGGCTTCTGCGAGATGAGGAAACTGCAAGGAGGATGGGGCATAACGGAAGACAACGTGCCGAGAGATTGTTTTCTATTCAGCGTTTTGCGAAGGAGATCGAGGGGATTTATGACGAGATTCTAAATGAAGGGCGAGGTGTTCATTCATCAATTAATGAGTGTCACGCCAGCACCGGGATGGCTAAAACGAACACTGGGCAGAGGGCTACTTCGTCTGTCAAGACTGACCATCCTACTGAGTGTTCAATTGTCTATCCGCGATGATGTTCTTTTTGCTCTGTCCCTGCATTTGCTCGTCGTGCTTTCCGATATGTCGCAATGATTTTGGGTGAAGGACTCCGACAGAGGAGGTGCTTGGCATGGACGAGAGACTAAATCTGTTGGCAGCTTCGGCTAATGCGACCACCTACGACCTTACGGCCACAAAGGACTATGTTGACGGGGCTCCGCACATAAAACTTGCTTCGCTAAGGAGCCTGTATTGGGACCTGTTGGTTCAGGTATATGACTATGCAGTGAAGCATACAGACTGTCCCCATGTGCTCGATTTGGGTGCCGGGGAAGGCGAGGCAGCCTTGTCATTTCTTGAACTTGGGGCAAGAGTGACGGCAGTTGATATTTCCATGAGCCAGATCGATGCCCTAGGTAAGAAGTGCGAGCAGTTTGCAGACCGGCTTGAATTGCGGTGCGAAAAAGTTCAGGGAGTGTTAGCGGATAGGGGATGCAAGTACGACGTGGTGGTTACAAACTCTTTCCTACACCATGTACCTGACTACCTGGGGATGATCAAAGGTGTGGTCGGGCTGCTCTCACCTCATGGCCAGTTGTTTACCTTCCAAGATCCACTACGGCATGATTCTGTAAGTGCGTTTACAAGGGCGTTCACCGATGTTGCCTACCTGTCCTGGCGTCTTTTCAAGGGGGATTTCTGGGGTGGGCTTGGGAGACGGCTGCGTCGCTGGCGAGGTGCGTACTTGGCTGATTCAGTCTATGATAACACGGATTATCACATTCTGCGAAATGGTGTTGATCAAGAGGCACTTAAGCACCTTCTGGAGCGTGCTGGCCTGAAATGCAGAGTGGTCCGGTACTGCAGTACGCAGAGTCGGATATTTCAGAGGTTTGGAAACATCTTGGGAGTGGAGAATACCTTCGCACTAATTGCTCAAAGGTCGGTTCAAGAATGAGAGCTGCTGTGAATTCCATTGATTCAGCGGTAGTGGGAAGTGTTCCGGTGTGTTCAACACAGGCTTCGTATATGAAAGCCCATCCGATATTGAGGTTTTCCTGAATAACATCAAAGAGGGCGAGTACGAGGAACTGTCGATGAACTGTCTACGATACGCTCGAAACAATAGTTGGGATGTGATGAGACAAAAGTGCTTCCAACTGTATAAGGAACTACAATGAGAGATGAAAGCTTGGTATCCGTAGTCACGCCATTATACAATTCAGCAAAATTCGTAGCCCAAACAGTCGAATCAGTTGTAGCTCAGACTTATGAAAATTGGGAAATGATAATTGCTGATGACTGCTCGACCGATGATTCCCCCGAGATAGTCAGGTCATTCGCAAACGCTGATAGTCGGATCAAATTAATAAGACTGGAGAAGAATAGCGGTCCTGCTGTGTGCAGAAATGTCTGTATACAGAGAGCCGAAGGCAGATATATAGCATTTCTGGATAGCGATGACTTGTGGCTCCCTGATAAACTTGAAATGCAGGTCGGATTCATGCAGGAGCTTGGTTGCGTATTGTCCTATTCGGCGTACAGGAAAATAGATGAGGACGGAAATATAATCAGCGCAACCATAGAAGTGCCTGACAGAGCCGATTATCACAGCTTGCTACTCACAAATGTCATAGCCAATCTAACGTCAATGTATGACGCAAAGGCCTTGGGTAAGATTTATCTGCCCTTTGTGGGCCACGAAGATTATGCTTTGTGGCTGAAGATACTAAAAGCCGGGCACGAGGCGCGAGGGATCAAGAAGTGCCTGGCACTATACAGGCTAAGGAAAGGCTCGGTTTCTGATCACAAACTCCGTGCGGCCCGCTACCAATGGGCTGTCTATCGCAAAATTGAAAAACTGCCGTTGCCTCCCGATGCCCAGGATTCGTCGGCGATATGCGCGTCACTGGCGCCGTGACAACCGGCGCATCCTATTGCCGCTCGGGCGTGTGCGACGGCAAGCTCCTCCTGCGAAAAGTTGATGTGGCAGACATGACATCGGCTGTTGTCGGCGCCTCCAGCGACAGTTCCCTTTTCACTCTCGTCACTAAGAAGCAGCGGCTCTTCCTCCAGCAGCAGCGGTTCATCATCCAATAACAATGGTTCATCCTGACGGCCGTCTGCTTTAGTCCCCTGCTGTGAGGAGACGTCTGGCGCCTCCGTGTGCGGTCCTTTATCCGTTCTTGCCTCTCGGCAACTGAGCCCTGTCAGGGCCGAGAAGCCCAGTATCAATGCAGCGACGACGTACTTCATACGTACTGCCAGTCCCTGAGCCACTGGTAGTTCTGCGGCAGATTGGCCCACGCCTGCTCAGAGGCCGCACCCAGCGCAGCGGCTTCCTTGAGGTCGAACTGACGGCGTTCTTTGACTGCTTTGACGACGTTGTCCACCTGTTCGATGCTATTGAGGCCGGGGATGGGAATGACCGTGTTGCTGGCGAGGATGTATCGTATGGCCAGCCGGGCACGCTTGAGATTCTCTTCTTTGTCGCCGGTAAAAAGCGAGCCGGCCGCAAAGGGCTTAATGCCAAATGCGCCGACGTCCTGCTTCTTCAGCGCGTCAAACACGCTGTCCGTTTGCGCCCTGCGGCTCATCGTGGTAAACGGAAAACACACGCAGTCTATCTGAGGGAAGTACTCGATCATGAACTTGATCCAGCGCCGGTCGTGGGTCGAGAAGCCGATGAAGCGGGCCTTGCCCTGCTTCTTGGCCTTCTCCAGGGCGTCCACGATCTCACAGGCTGTGTCGAAGGTGTGCCTGCCGCCGGGCTCATAGCACGTGATCCGCCAAAGATCGGTATATTCCTGGCCCGACTCCTGAAGCAATCCGTCCAGGACCTCCAGCAGTTTCTCGGATGTGCGATACTGCTCGTTACGCACTTCGTTGCCGCAATGGGACAACGCCAGATACATCTTGTCTCTTCGGCCCTTCAGTGCCTTGGCGTCCCGATTGACCTCGCCGGCCGTGCAGGCGTCAATATAGTTGATGCCGGCGTCGATACAGCGGCTGACGATCTCTGTCCGCTCCTGCTGGTTGCTGCGAGAATGTCCCCCCAGGCACACCGCTGAAACCATCAGATTCGTCTTGCCCTGCCTGCGGTACTCCATGTCGGGGTTGTAATTCAGTATTTTTGATGTGTCGACGTCTTTTGCCCCGGCGGCACCCGCCAGCGCGATAGCTGCGCCCGCGGCGGCCGTTGCGCTGTCACGCATGAACTGTCGGCGTGTCATCATAGGGTTAGTCATGGTAAGTCTCCTTTTCAATAATCAGCCACGCCGGAACCAGCGTATTGCGTTATTTTCGCTTCGGCAATCGATTCAGGATTTGCCCAGCGGTTTGCCGCTTTTGCCGTCGTATATCGCCTTGACCTCGTCGATCGTCAGCGCGCGATCATAGATTCTCACATCGTCGATCAGGCCTTCGTAGCCGCCGCCGATGCGCACATCAAGCTCGTCTCCCGTTTCGATGGGCAAAAGACCGAGCAACCCGATGTCATCAATCACGGCGACTTCGCCGTCGAGGTAAAGGCGGACGTCGTCGTAGATGTTGGGCAGGTCCGCCTCCATGATAACTACCGCGACATGATGCCACTTGTCGTCCTTGGTGTATTCCTTCATATAGTAGTAGCCGCCGTACGGAGTGAAGCCGATCCGGCCCCGGATGTGGCCGAAGCGGAACTGCTTGCCCGCCTCGTTGGTACCCCACAAGACGATATCACCACTGGTTTGTGTCGTCTTGATCCAGGCGGCAACCGTTCGGGGCTTGGTTCCGGTGACGCCTTTATACGCTTTTATCTCGACCGCGTCTGCCTTGGCGAGCTTCAGCGCTTTGCCAAACTTGCCCTCGACAGAGTTCTTATCGAAGGTCAATCCATCGCTAAGGGTTCCCTTGCGATTATGTTGCGAGGAATCGGCGGCGGTCTTGCCAGATGTCTCATCGAATTTCCACCATCCCATCAGATGGGGATCCTTGTCAAGGCTAACTTTGTCTTGAGCAACTCCC
>Ga0172362_10006083_pt1 | contig 10407 bp, 6 predicted proteins | sample LakKivs1_kivu2a2_FD_114534 | JGI IMG/M metagenome (GOLD analysis project Ga0172362, IMG submission 114534) | Sediment microbial communities from Lake Kivu, Rwanda - Sediment s1_kivu2a2 | ecosystem: Environmental > Aquatic > Freshwater > Lake > Sediment | place: Rwanda: Western Province, Lake... | reverse complement strand
CAGTACCGTCCCATGAAAGACCACAGTCAACAGGCATATCCCAGTTTATGGCAAAGCCCAGGTCAACAAGCACTTTCATGGTTCCGTCAATTGCTGCGGTATAGCGCTGCATCCCGCATCGGGGCGTTGCCGTAAGCTCTGCCATGACCCCGTTATCAAGCAAAACCGAATAGTATCCGGGTCTTGCCTGCTCGGCAAGGTGTGAGAACGTGCTACGGTTAAGTTTTGCAACAGAGAAAGTGCTGTCAGGCAGCTTAAGGTTGATATCTGTCATTGATGGAAGAAAGAGTATGTCACAGAGATCTCCTATACCGGTACCGCTCAGATGAGTATGGCTGAAGCCTGCTATGACAGTATCTGAATAGTTATAACCTGAACACCAGTCCCATCCAGAGGTCCCGTTATCCGGACTTAGCTGGACCATACCGAACGGTGTCGTTGCACCCGGGAAAACATGTCCGTGAGCAGCTGTCCCGATGAAGGGATCAACAAGAGCTGTCACATCTCTTTCTGCAGGGGTACTGCATGAAACGGCAATGACTGACATTATTGCCGCAAGAAAATTATACTTCATCATGAGAGGTGTTTATCTGATGTTCTTAAGGATCTGTTCTCCGGTACCTATCCTGTAGCCTTCTGAGGAGAACAGGATATTGCCCTGCCTGTCACAGCATAATACCACCGGCAGGGGGTGATCTGCCGGATTTCCGGGCACCACCGAGCCCATGAAATTCAGGCTGCTGTCAGCCACAAACACCGAATTTACAGGCAGCCCGGCAAGGTCTTCAGGCCTGAAGCTGCCGGCAGTGCGTTCCGGGTCGGTAAAAAAGATGAACCATCCTCCCCATTTATCGAAGTCTTTTTTAAGCTGTGGCAGGTCATTCAGGATGTGCCTTGTAGGCTCCTTACCCGGCTCTATCCAAATGAACACCAAACCTTTCCCCGAAAGCTTCTGCAGGTCAAGCTTATTGCCATCATAAGAGACAAGTTCTTTCAGCAGGTCTGTTTTCCTGCCTTCAAGTGAAATATCTTTCGTGTTATCTCTCAGGATTATATCAAGGTTTACCTTTTCACCCGGGAAAACATCAAAGAATGAGATTCCTGCCTGAACGTTTCCATTCTCCTGCCTGTTGCCGGTTGTGAGCATGTATCTGCCAGGGAAGAGAGGAATATCACGGGGAAGGTTATTGATCCTCACGCCATATCCGAAGTCAAGTGTTTTATACCTTCCGCTTTCCAAGAGTGCCAGTGAAAAGTGGATGTGATACTCAGGTACAGGGTTGGTCTCAGCAGAACCAAAGGCAGCATATCCCATATGGGCAGAGTGTTCAGTATCTCCTGCGAACCACACATTGTGCCATTCACCTGAACCGTAATATTGTGGCCTGCCTGTATCTGGGGCCAGGCGTGCAGGATAACCGGCTGTTCTGCACAATGCAACAAAGAAAATGTCACGTGAATGCCTGTCAGCCATGCGCAGCTTCTCAACACCGGCAGGAACAACAGGCGTTCCGTAATAATTTTCTGTTTCCGTTATTGCAACAGCTGTATCTACCCATAACGCAACAGCCGCCGGACCTGAAGCAAAGGTGCCTGACATGTCTGCACACAATGGTTTCAGCGAGCTCCTGAAGGGCGTAATAAGCTCATTGTCAATACGTGGCGAAAGTGCATACCCGTCATATATCTTTTCATCAGTGCCCTGAATATTATCCGGAGCATTGTCAAGGTGGTCCCTTAATACTTCAGCAGGCGTGTCACGGAGATCCTTTTCCGAAATATTCTCAAGAATTTCAATGGCTGTTGCGGCCTTTGCCCCGGACCCGGCAATGAATGATGCAATACTCCTGTAGTTGCCCATAGACTGCTGCAGTACTTTCTCAATCTTTTCTACAGGCAATCTGGTTTTCAAAGCAATATCCCGCACCCGGACATCCTTCATCCATGAGTTGATGTATGCCTGCCTTATGCTGTCACCATGTTTATTTTTCAGGTTATTATCGGCTGCCATGGCTGCATCAACAGCAGGCAATGGAGGCAGCACGGGCGGCACTTCAAGATCAAGTTCTTCAGTACCCGAAGGATGGATAGCGGTGATCATGACCTGCAGGGCAGTGTCAGATGGCGAAGCAAGAATATATCCGTAGCGGGCACCGTCGTCAGCCCATATCAGTAAAGAGCCCTTGCCTGTGGTAAATACCGACTTTCCCGATGCATCACATTTCAGCCTTGCTAGCGGGTAGAATTCAGCATAGTTATAAAGCAGGTAGCCTGCCTCAGCACCGCTTACCGGCACTCCGGCGTTGTCAGTGACTGTGATCTCCAGCTTTTTAACGGGGGCGTACCTGTCAAGGACGTTTATCTCTGAATAGAGCTTATCTCTTCTCACCAGGGGCTCTGGGCCGTTATACCTGCCAAATGCCCTTGTATGTATCAGCATGGCTCTCCGGGCCGGTTCAGTGAACCATCCCCTGTCAGGTACAGGTTCCGGTTCACATGCTCCCATATAATGCCATTGACCACCACTCCAGAACTCAACCCATGCATGGTTGTCATCAGAATGAGCCCATCGAGGTGTATATACCTGGCGGGCCGGTATCCCTGCCGCTCTGAGGGCGGAGACGGTAAAGGTAGATTCCTCTCCGCAGCGACCGCGGGCTGAAAGGATTGTTGCCATAGGAGATGAAGTACGTGAGTCTGAAGGCTGGTAAGCTACTTTTTCCTGGCACCACCGGTTGATCTCAAGCGCGGCTGAGGTGGCATCAAGTCCCTCAATACGTTTCTTTAGCTCACTGTAATATGATATCCTGAAACTGTCAGGGTTCTCATTGTTCACCCTGAGGGGAAGAACGAAGTGAAGGAAAACCTCATATGGGACTGAGGCGCCCCAGGCCGACTCTTCCCTGGCTTTCAATGCCAGATTGACGTTATCAAGCAGGAACCTGGTATCATATACTGCCAGGTCACTCAGCGGCATATATGCCAGCATGAACTGCACTGCCTCACGGCGTGCGTTGTCTTTAATGGTGTCAGCAAGTCCGAAAAGCCGGGGTACAGAAGAAGAGTATACGGCAGCCCTAGCGTGGTAATCAGCCTCGATATCGTTCCTGTATGCTCTGTCGACAATAAGATGGCTGTTGCTGCAAGACAGCAACACTGCCATAAGGAACACCAGAGGCAGCCTGATAATACGTGTCATTAAAGAATTATTTTAAGTAAGAGCCGCAACTGCTCCTGATAACAAGTTCAGGTGACATGTTTACCTGGCGCTTATACTTGCTCTTACCCTGGTTTTTCACTTCAGACCAGATGATATTGGCTACCTTGAGTGACATGGCAGACAAAGGTCTGCGCAGTCTCGTCACCGGCGTATTCAGCAGGTCAAAGCCTATACCGTCTTCCATTGAAACAAGGGCCACATCCTGCGGTATTCTGATGTTCTTTTCCTGTAGCGCAAGGCAGAGCGGGAATACAAGTGCTGAACTGAGAACAATGATAGCATCACTTCTGTGAGGCGGACGAAGGAAATTCTCAATCTGGGCAAAATCAAACTTTTCTCCTGCCTTTGGTACCCTGGCGACCGTAAAATGAACTGAATCAAAACCTTTTGTCTTTTTGGTAGCAGCCTTCAGTTCATCAAGCATGTCCTTGTCATATGACGCAGTATCCTCTCCGGAAATGATCAGGACATTCTTAAGCCCCAGTGAGATAAGGTGTTCAGTCATTATCGTGGCCCCTGCCATGCGGTCAGTACAGACAGTGTTAAGTCTCATCCTCCTGACGCATTTTTCAAGCAGCACCAGTGGATATGAATCCCTGTTCAGTGATCTGACCAGGGTATCCTCCGCTGCGTTTCCGACAAGGATCATTCCGCTGAAGAACTTCTTCAGCGACGATGTAAGCCTGTTGAAGCGCATATCATCAGGATCTCTTGTAAACACCGAGAATCCCAGCCCTATGCTGGAGAAGGCTTTCTGTAAATACGGTGTTATCTCATAGATAAACGGATCATTCATTGATGGAACGACCATTCCGATTATTCCGGGTTTCTCTTCTGCAGGAGCCGTTTCTCCTTTTTCGGCCACTGCGTTGAAATAGCCCATCTGCCTTGCGACAGCAAGTACCCTCTCCTGTGTTTCTTTCTTGATTCCGTGCTGATCAGCCTTGTTGTTCAGCACCAGCGATACAAGCGTGCCAGATAGTCCAAGCCTGGCGGCAATGTCTTTGTTTTTAACTTTCTTCCCCATTTTTTTAAATAATTAAAAAGCTAATTTAGCCGAATTTTGTCGGAAAATTAACCTGTTTAGTAAAATTTAACTAAAAGTGCCTAAAAACACAAAATCTATTTCCTGAGGGACTTATAGCCTGCTTGTTTTGATGCGGCTTCAAGCCTCTGCTGCCACTTCGATTTTTTGACAGGCTTCTTCTTGTTCTCTTCCAGTTTCTTCAGTATTGCATTTTCATCGACAAACCTCATTGAAACCTGTGACTGGAGTATCGAAATGATATTGGTAAGAAGATAATAGTAAGTAAGACCTGCCGAGAGGTTGTTCATGATAAGCATGAACATCACCGGCATCATGTACATCATCGATTTCATCCCCGGCATCTGCTCCTGCCCTCCTGACGGGTTGCTTATCTTTGAGGCAAATATCTGCGACACAGTCATCAGGAGCGTGAAGAGACTGACGTGGTTTCCGTAGAGCGGTATGTTAAAATTAAAATTCAGAACGGAGTCATATGTTGAAAGGTCATGAGCCCAGAGAAATGATTTCTGCCTGAGCTCTATTGATGTGGGGAAGAAACGAAACATTGCAAAAAGAATAGGCATCTGCAACAGTGTGGGCAGGCACCCTCCCAAAGGACTGACACCGGCTCTCTTGTAGAGTTCCATGGTTGCCTGCTGTTTCTTCATTGCATCTTCCTGCTTCGGGAACTTTTTAGCCAGTTCATCAACCTGGGGTTTGAGCACCCTCATTTTAGCCTGCGACAGGAATGACCTGTGTGTCAGGGGCGACAGCACAAGCTTGATGAGGATGGTCAGAATTAGAATTATGATCCCGTAGTTTGAGATATGTTTCTCAAGCCAGTTGAAAATGGGAATGATGACGTACTGGTTTATACCCCTGATAATGTTCTTACCGAGATATACCAGCTCCTCAAGATCCATTTTGTATTTCTTGAGGATAGGGAAGCTGTTCGGTCCCATGTACATCCTCATCTTCACTGTGGTATTCTCACCGGCTGTATAAGGGATGCCAATTTCTGAATCAAAAAACCTTATAAACCTGGAGGTGGGATCGACCTTGGCTGAAGAAACATATGCATTCAGGAAATAACCATCTGCGATCAGGACCGATGAAAAGAACTGGTCCTTATATGCAATCCAGTCAGTCTTAAGCAGGTTTGATGTCTCAACTTCCTTTTTCTGCCGCAGCGACAGGCTTTCTACGCCTTCCTGGTTAACCTTGTATTTCAGCTCCGTGTAATTGTCTTCATTCATCCTCCCTTTTTCCTGCTGCGGTACATACATCTTCCAGTCAAAGACAAGCGATGTTGTATTGGCCGGGATGACAGACCCCGTATTGATGAACTTCGTTTCATAGTCTATCATGTAATCATCAGGACGCATAGTATAGGTGTATTCAATGGCAGCGCCACCCGGTGAGTTAAGCCGCATGGTGAGACTGGCAGGCTGATCATTTACAACTATCGGTCCAGTATAACCTTCTGCACTGAAAAAGAGATCACTGGTGATAACAGCTTTGTTGTCAGTGGTAAAGAACTTATAGCCAAAAACGGTTGAATCACCACTGAACAGGACGACAGGCAGTGAGTCATAAGTCTTGTATTCTTTAAGCATGACGGAGTATACCCGGCCTCCCTTTGATGATACCGTAAGTTTTATTTTACTGTTTTCAATTGTGTAAAATTCATTTTGTCCCCTGGCAGCAGATGAGAAGATACCGTATAAAGTGCTGTCAGCAGGCCTGGTGGCAGGAAATGGAGAGACGGTACGCGAGGTATCTCTGCCTGTCATAGTTGTATCGGCCTGGCGAGCCTGATTCTCTGTTCCAAGCTTCTGATTTAGTTCAATAACCCTGTTTTTTGTTGCCAGGTCTTTTGGCCTGTAACCAAGCGCTTTTATATATGCACTCCTGGCTTCTTCAAAGTTGCCAGCCCTGTACAGTGAATCGGCATATTCTGTCTCTGTCTTGAAAAATTTCCCGGTCCTATGGTTGTTGTAGATACTGAACCCGATAAAGATCAGGAAGATAAGAACAATTCCGGTGATAGTATTTTTATCCATTTTTTGCTTTTAGCTGATTATTTTTTATGCAGGCTTTCACAAACCCGACGAACAGCGGGTGAGGTTTATGCACCGTACTGCTGTACTCAGGGTGAAACTGTACACCTACAAACCATGTATGAGACGGAATCTCAATTATTTCAACCAGTCCTGACTGCGGGTTTATTCCGGAAGCGATCATTCCTGCATTTCTGAAATCGATCAGGTATTTATTATTGAATTCATATCTGTGACGATGTCGCTCGGTTATTTCATCCTTCCGGTAGCATTTCCATGCTTCCGAGCCGTGGAGTATCTCGCATTTGTAGCTACCAAGCCTCATTGTCCCGCCTTTCTCGGTAACACTTTTCTGCTCTTCCATGAGATCGATCACAGGATACTTTGTCTTCGGGTTGATCTCTGTTGAATGAGCTCCTTCAAGTCCCAGCACATGGCGCGCAAATTCCACAACAGCGCACTGCATCCCGAGGCAGATGCCGAAGAAGGGAATGTCATTTTTTCTGGCATAGCTGACGGTCAGTATCTTTCCTTCTATACCCCTTGAACCAAAACCCGGTGCCACAAGCAGTCCGTTAAAACCGGCCAGTTTTTCAGCAACATTGGCTTCATTGATCTCTTCGGAGTGAATGTATGTGAGATCTACCCTGGCGTCATTGGCAACGCCAGCATGCACAAATGATTCGGAGATCGATTTATAAGCGTCTGCCAGTTCAACATATTTGCCAACCAGGGCGACTGCGACATGATGTGACGGGTTATGAAGCTTATGAAGGAACTCCCTCCATTCAGTCAATGCCGGTTCTTCTCCCTCGGGCAGACCAAGTTTTCTCAGGACTGTCCTGTCAAGCTTTTCTTCAAGCATTCTGACCGGCACCTCATAAATTGTTGACACATCAAGTGATTCGACAACAGCACCCTGTTCAACGTTACAGAAAAGCGCCACTTTCTTCCTGAGATCCTCGGTCAGGCTCTTTTCCGTTCTCAGCACGAGCACATCAGGCTGTATCCCTTCTTCAAGCAGCATCTTGACAGAGTGCTGGGTAGGCTTGGTCTTGAGCTCACCTGAGGCAGAGAGGTAAGGAACGAGAGTAAGGTGTATCACTATGCAATTCTGCGATCCAAGCTCCCAGCGAAGCTGCCTTACAGCTTCAATGTAGGGCAGAGATTCTATATCACCTACTGTCCCTCCTATCTCGGTTATTACAATCTCAAACTTGCCATCTGACCCCACGATCTTTATCCTTCGCTTGATCTCATCAGTTATGTGAGGTATTACCTGAACGGTCTTGCCCAGGTAATCACCCTTCCTCTCCTTATTGATGACAGCCTGGTATATCCTGCCTGTGGTGATATTATTTGCCTGTGAGGTAGGAACATTAAGGAAACGTTCATAATGACCCAGGTCAAGATCAGTTTCGGCGCCGTCACTGGTCACATAACACTCACCGTGTTCATAGGGGTTTAAAGTGCCGGGGTCAACATTAATGTATGGGTCAAGCTTCTGTATGGTGACCGAATAACCACGCGCCTGAAGCAGTTTGGCGAGTGATGAGGAGATAATTCCTTTTCCCAGCGACGAGGTGACCCCTCCGGTCACAAAAATATACTTTACTTCAGGCACAGTTATGCATTATAGGTTTCAGGCAACCGGGCAATCATTCATCAAGCATTGAGTTGTCTATCAGTTTTACCTTTTCTTCAAGGATTTTGATGTTCTTCTTGGCTTCAGCTATCTTCTCCTCAACCTCCCTTATCATATTGTCAGCGTTGGTTGATTTGGCAAAGAAACCGATGTTGTTTTCCCAGAGTACTATATCATTCTCCAGCTGCTTGATCTTACTGTAGAACTTTTCACGTTCATTGCGCACTTTGCGTGCAGCACGGGGATTGGATTTTGCACTGTCAACCTTGCTTCTGTACCTGAGGATATTCTTGTCTTCATCATCAAGCTTGAGCTTGTCAAACTGTTTGTTGAGCGCCTCCTTGTAATTCCGGGCTATCTCTTCCTTCCTGTTAAAGGGAACATATCCTATCTCGGTCCATCTCTTCTGGATATCCTTAAGCTTTTCAAAGCCGGCATTCATGTCTTCTCCCGGGTCAAATGCCTCAAGTTCTTTAAGCAGCGCCAGCTTGGCATTAAGGTTATCCTCGTATGAGGTATCACGTCCGGCAAAGAATTCTGCCTTACGGGTAAAGAACGTATCACAAGCCTTACGGAAACGCTTCCATATCTTTTCAGAGAATTTCTTCGGTACGGGCCCTATCTCCTTCCATTCTTTCTGGAGCCTGATAAGCATTTCTGTGGTCTCTTTCCAGTCAGTGCTTTCCTGCATGGCTTCAGCCTTCATGCACAACTCGGTCTTTAGCTGAAGGTTCCTGACCTGTGTCTCCTTGCTCTCGGCAAAGAAAGCCCGCTTCTTTTCAAAGAATTTGTCACAGGCTGCCCTGAATCTCTGATAGATTTTGTTATTATGTTTTTTTGGTGCAAAGCCAAGCGTTCGCCAAAGTTTCTGGCATTCGAGGATGGCATCGGACTTTTCCCTGAAGTCAGCAAATGTAAGTATCTCGCTGTTTGCTATCTCTTCTGCCTTCTCGCAGAGAGCTATTTTTGCGTCAAGGTTCCTTTTCTGTTCATCTTTCTGTTTTTCAAAGAATTCGTGATGTCTCTTGTTTACCTTAGACGTTGCTTCACGGAATCTCTCCCAGATGTCATTCTTGTTTTCATGTGGCACAGGACCTATCTCACGCCACTGGTTGTGGTAATCCTGGAGAAGCTTGAATGCATTGACTGCATTTGGTTCAAGCAGCAGCTCTTCGGCCTTTTCACACAATGATATCTTGGCTTCAAGGTTTTTCCTGAGGTCAAGGTCACGCAACTCACGGTTTATCTTGATATAATCATAAAATATCTCAACGCTGTGATGGTAATTCTCCCACAGATCCTTCAGAGCCGACTGGGGGACGATACCGATTGAATGCCATTCATTCTGCAGATTCCTGAAATCCTGGAATGTCTTGTTGATGGCCTCTTCCCTGTTGACAAGATCTTTTATCTTTTCAATTATCTCAAGTTTCTTGTGCAGGTTCTCCTGCTTCTCGCTTTCCTGTATCTTGTTGTAGTCACTCTTTCTGGTACGGTATGTCTCCAGTATTGATTTGATCCTGTTTTCAAGCTCGTCGGGCTCAGGCTTGTAATCTTCAATATTGCCTCCATCCTTTGCAAAGTTGAGTCGCTTCTCGTTGAACTCAGCCTTGGTCTTCTTGTAAAAGAACTCCTTTATCCTGTTAACGTCATCAACTATCTCAGACGGAGGCCTGTTCTCAACAATAAGAGAGAGAGTCTCCACAAGCTCTTTCCTTGAAAAACCGCTGTAGTCAACCGGAGGCAACTCAATCTCATCATAGTTGACAGACTCTTCTGTCAGTATCCCGGTTTCATCATCAGCAACCGGCTCTTCAGATTCAGGCTCTTCGGCAACAGCTTCACCTTCCGGTGCAGCTTCTTCATCCGGAGATTCATCTGCATGCCCTGATTCTTCCTCATGAACCTCGTTTACATGTTCAGGTTCAGCAGTGTCAACAGTTTCGTTTTCAGCCTGCTGCTCTTCAGGCTGCAGGCTTTCATCTTTCATTTCATTCAGCTCATCTCCAGTAGATTCAGGCGCTTTCTCTTCAGCCCCTAATTGTTCATCATGAACAGAGTTTTCCGGATCTTTGGTATCCATCATTAGTTCTTTTAGATCTGTATGTAAAATGGAATGGGCAATGCAAAGGCCCCCACTTTTTCAAACCACGAAAATAATGGTTTATTGGCAAAACTCAAACCATTAGGTTATTTTAATGAGAATACTGAATTGCTTAATATTCCAAATAAACTAATTTTGATGCTTTACTTGTTAAATGATTATGGAAAAGAAGGATATAATATTCACCGTGGTCATGGTTGCAGCCGTGGCATTGAGTCTGTACCAGCGCTATATGAAGAAAAAGAAGGGACTCACAGGGGCGGCAGGAAATAAGGCTGCAGAAAAGAAAGGATTGTCAGGCCAGCCTGATGATTACGAACCTTATTCAAAAGGGAAATCCTGACCCGTTCT
>Ga0172362_10006079_pt1 | contig 10409 bp, 8 predicted proteins | sample LakKivs1_kivu2a2_FD_114534 | JGI IMG/M metagenome (GOLD analysis project Ga0172362, IMG submission 114534) | Sediment microbial communities from Lake Kivu, Rwanda - Sediment s1_kivu2a2 | ecosystem: Environmental > Aquatic > Freshwater > Lake > Sediment | place: Rwanda: Western Province, Lake... | reverse complement strand
GCGCCGTGCTGGGAGTCTACGGCCTTGCCTATAATCTCTCCAACTTGCCGGCAACGCATCTGAGCCGCATCGTGGGGCAGGTGATGTTCCCTGCGTTCACCAAGGTGCAGGAGGATGTGAACAAGCTCAATATCGTATTCTTCAAGAGCGTCAAGTTCGTGGCCCTGGTGGCTTTCCCGGTCTCGGTCATCACCCTGATCTTTGCCAAGGACTTTATCGTCGTGGCCTATGGCAGCAAGTGGTTCCTTGCCGTGCTGCCCTTGCAGTTGTTGACCATCTATGGGTTGGCGCGTTCCATTGCGGTGAACATGGGCAACGTCTTCAAGGCCGGGGGAAAGCCCAACTGGCTTTTGTACATTGCCACGCTGCGCCTCGCGGTGATGGCCGCGTTCCTCTACCCGGCGATCAAGTGGCAGGGCATCTATGGGGTGGCGGGCCTCTCTGCTGTCGTGGCGGTGGCTGACTTTTTCCTGAGCCTCTGCTTGACGAACCGCATCCTTCACGCTCCCTGGAAACGCTACGTGCAAATCTTCCTGCCCATGCTTGTGGTCTCGATTGGCACAGCGGCTCTGGGGCATCAGGTCTATCTGTGGACGTCGGGACTTATCCATCCCTTCCTCTCTATGCCCTTGACAGGTGGACTCGCCCTCCTCATCTATCTGCTGATTATGTATTTGTACGATGCGGAGGTCAGGCTCGTGGCCTCGCAGGTCCTGAGCGGCGTGCGGCGTGAGGTCCGTCGGAGGCGCGTCGCTCATGGGGAGTCGCACGTCTGAGGTATGATTTTGCCTGCAATCATTTGTGATTTTGGGTACAAAATCATTGATGGTCATGAAGGAGGCTGCCACCGCGAAGCGAGTGGTGATCGTCTCAAGCGTCAAGCGCAACCCCTATACGTCGCTCCTGTGTGACGGCCTGCGCCAGCCGGGGCTCAATCTGCAACCCAGCATCATAGACCAGTTCTCTTTGGGCTGGATGTGGGAACATAGAGGGCAGCTTGAGGTGTTGCATGTGCATTGGCTCGAGCTGCTCTTTCTCCGCCCGACATTGTGGCGTAGCTTGAGGCGCTGGGTATCGGTCATGCTGGGGTTGGTGCTGGCGCGTCTATCCGGTGTATGTGTTGTCTATACTGTGCATAACATCGAGCAGCATGAAGGACAGTACAGGCTGCTCGTGAGCTTGGGGACGCGGGTGATTTTCGCCCTGGCGCAGGCCGTTCATGTGCATGATCGTCAGACTGCCGAGGTTCTAGCCCGGCGTTGGGGGCGCCGGCGAGGAGTACACGTTATCGCCCACGGGAATTATATGACGGCCTACCGCAACGAGTGCCCCCGTGCAGTCGCACGCAAACGCCTGGGCATGGCCGAGGAGGCCTTTGTGTACCTCTTCTTGGGGCGCGTTCGCCCTTACAAGGGGGCCGAGGAGCTCCTCACGGCATTCATGGCGACGGATGACCCGGGGGCGGTCTTGTTGGTGGCTGGCGAGGTGCATGAGCCGGGGTATGACGGACGCCTAAGGGAACTGGCCGGGGGCGATGCGCGGATTCACCTGCATCTGGAGTTCGTGGGCGATGATCAACTCCAGGTCTATCTGAATGCGTGTGACGTCTGCGTCTTGCCCTATCGCCATGTCACCACGTCGGGGGCCGGGATTCTGGCCTTCTCCTTTGGGGTGCCGATCATCGCGCCGAGGATGGGCTGCTTTGTCGAGCTGGTAGGAGATGCCGGCGAGCGGGGAGTCCTGTACGATCCTGCGGCGGAGGACAGCCTGGCGGTTGCGCTGCGCAGGGCACGCGGCTGCGACTTGAGCGCGATGCGGAGGGCCTGCGCGGACTATGCCCGTCGGCTCGACTGGGAGAGCATCGCCCGGCAACATGCTGCGGTGTATGAACGGTGATTTTGTGCCCAAAATCATCAATGTGGCTAGAATGGAGTCCATGAAGCTCTCTGTGCTTATGCCGGTATACAACGAGGAGGCCGGCCTGGAGGCCATCCTTCGTCGGGTTGCCGAGGTGGAGGTTGATAAGGAGATCATCGTCGTTGACGACTGCTCGCGGGATGCTACGTCGGAGATTTTGCAGCGAACCGAAATCCCGGGGCTGCGCGTCATTCGCCACGAGATCAACCAGGGCAAGGGGGCAGCGATCCGCACCGCGCTTCAGGCCGCCAAAGGGGATGCGGTGATCATCCAGGACGCCGATCTGGAGTATGATCCCCATGACTACCCCTCTCTCTTGGAGCCGATCCTGAGGGGAGAGGCTAAAGCCGTCTACGGAGTGCGCAACCTGCGGGGACAGAAGCCGCTCCTCTATCTGGGTAACAAGCTGCTTACCATCCTGACGAATCTTCTCTATGGCGTGCGTCTGCACGATATGGAGACTTGCTATAAGGTCATGACGGTGGATATTGCGAGGAACCTCGACATCGAGTGTAGTCGTTTCGACCTGGAGCCCGAGATCACGGCCAAGATCATCCGCCAGGGGCACAGGATTCACGAGGTGCCGATCTCGTATCACCCACGGGAAGAGAAAAAGCTCTCGCCCTGGCGAGATGGCCTTCCCGCGCTCCGTGCCCTGCTGCGGTATCGCCATTGGCGGCCATCTGGGGTGCATAGCCAATGAAGGACGCCGGCGCGCTGGCGTTTTGCTGCGCAGTCGTATGGGATGCGCAGAGGGGGTAGCCCGTGTTGAGCGGTGAGAGCATCCTCTGTTTCGCGCCGGACCCCTGGGAAGACATCTGGCGCAACCGCCACCAGATCATGTCCCTGCTGGCGGAGGCGAACCAGGTGCTCTATGTGGAGCCGAGGTACTATTTGCGCTCGGTGGTTCGGGGGCTTGTTCGGGGGGAGATCCCCCTTGCCAGGCTCCGAGCGTCGCGACTGAGTATGGTAAAGCCGGGCTTGCACGTCTTCCACCAACCCCTCTATGCACCCCTGAGTGGCCGTGCGCCGCTCAGCACCTTGGCCAACGCGATGCGCATAGCGTCGTTGCGGCGGGCTATGAGCTGTCTGAAGATGAGCCGACCGATCCTCTGGCTGTTCCGGCCCGAGATGGCGGACGTTCCGGGCCATTACGGCGAGCGCGCACTTGTCTATCACATTGTAGATGAGTATAGTGGCTATGGAGATATTGACCCCGCGCGAGCCCAAGACATGCAGCGGCGGGAGCGGCAGCTCATCGCCCGGGCGGACCTTGTGCTCGTGACCTCCAAGGCGCTCTTGGAGAGCAAGGGAGGGATAAACCCCAACACACACTGGGTGCCCAATGGGGTAGACTATGAGCGATTCACGGCCGCCGTGGCGGCTCGAAGGGAACCCCAAGAGGTAGTCGGCCTGCCGCGCCCACGCATCGGCTACGTGGGGGCCGTCAATGACAAAATTGATGCCCCCCTTCTCTTGGAGGTGGCCAGGGCATATCCGCAGGCTACCGTGCTGGTGGTCGGCCCGTGCCGGGCCTCGAATGAGGCTACGCGCGAAGGGCTGGAGCGATTGCGTTCTCAGCCCAATGTGCATCTCGTCGGTCAGGTGCCGGTGGAGCGGGTGCCCGAATTCGTGTCTGCGTGTGATGTCGGCCTTCTACCTTATGTGATGAATGCCTGGACGCGCAGCATCCAGCCGCTGAAGCTGTACGAGTATCTCGCCTGCGGGCTGCCGGTCGTATCCATTGACATCCCCGCCGTCCAGGATGAGAGCGACGTCGTGCTCGTCGCCCAGGATTCGCCTTCGTTCGTGGCCCTGGTAGGGGAGGCTTTGGCTACGGATAGCGAGGCTTTGCGCGCGGCCCGGCAGGCTCGCGCGTCGCGGAACACCTGGCGGGAGCGCGTGGAACGCATCTCAGAGTTGCTTGAGGCAACCCTTATTTCGGCGCGGAGTACCGAGCCTTAGCTGAGAGGGGCGGTTTCATCTATGCAGTATTTCATCATCGTCTGGAAACGCCTTTGGCTGATCTTGTTGTTGCTCGTGGTCACAGAAGCGGTGATTTTGACCTTGTCCTATACGGCCAAGCCGGTTTATAGGGCCTCTGTCCGCCTGCAAGTGCTGGCTACCGACCGTGCAGATGTGTCGCTGTTTACGCAGTACCGCTCCAGCAGCACCGTGGATGAGATCCTACAAGCCCAGAGCGACTTTACGCGCGCCCTGAAAAGCGGTTTTGTCGCCTGGAAGACGATCGCCGACCTCAACCTGGAGATCGGCGCGCTGGACTTGTTGGCGGGCCTGAGCACGGCGGCTGAGGGGGACTTTCTTATCGTGACCGTGGAATCCGATGATCCGGGGAGGGCTGAGGATATCGCCAACACCCAGGTGGATAACGCCCTGGAGTATTACCGTGGTGTGCGGGCCACGCCTTCGCGAGTGCTGCGCGAGTTCGTCTCTGGGCTGTTGGCCTCGGAGAAAGAGAACATGCTCGACGCAGAGAAGGCGTTGCTCGACTTCAAGCAGGAGCACAACCTGGAGTCCATCAAACAGGAGACCACTTCGCTCCAAGATATGCTCCGCAGCCTAAAGATGGAGCGCGAGCGGGCGCTGATCGAGCAGGAACGGGCCGCCATATTCGCCCAGACCTACCGGGCGGAGCAGAAAAAGGCTGCCGACAAGGCAGATGAGATCGGGGCGATGACCAAGGACGGCGAGGCGGAGGGAGAGGCGCAGAAGGAGGTCGCGCCCTACACGCAAAAGTTCTACCTGGACCTGGCGCGCCAACATGAAGCTACGGCACTGAACTATGAGGCCCAGCGCGACGGGTATGCGCGCAGCCTGACCGTCTACGACAAAGCCATCACCGAGCGCTCGGACGAGTTGCGCGACCTCTTGGGGCTCTATGCGGAATACAACGCCCTCGAACGTGATCTGACTCAGGCGACGAACAACTACAACTTCCTGTGGGAGAAAGAAAACGAGGCCCGGCTGAAGCAAGCACAGGCTGAGCAGTTGGGGTACATCCAGATCACAGAGCCGGCGCGCAAGCCCGATGCCCCGGTATCCTCCAAGACCTTGCAGCTCGCGGCGGCGGGTGGGGCCGCCAGCGTCTTGACAGGCCTTGTGCTTGCGTTCCTGATCGAGTTTCTCAGCTCTCTGGGCAAGGCTGCGCGGAAGCAGCGCGTGAGCTAAAGGGATGACCGGCTTGCGGCGCGTGCTGTACATTGATCTCGCTGCGAGTGTGGGCGGTTCGGTGATCAGCTTGTACGAGCTGGTCAAAGGGCTGGATCGGGGGCGCTATGAGCCGCATGTGGTTTTGCGGGCCACCAACCCCTACCTCGCTCGCTTCCGTGAGCTGGGTGTTGTGGTGACCCCATTGGGGCAAGAGGGGACACCGGCACAGGATGAGCAGAAGTTGGTCGCGCGGGCGCGCCGAGGCGGTCTGGCGCAATGGCTCAAGCGCAATCCGGCCGGCGAGCGGCTGGTGCATCTGGTGGGTTTCTATGTGCGCTCCTATCCCTCCCTCTGCCGAGAGGCGCAAGCCCTGGAGCGAATCCTGCGTGCCGTGCGCCCGGACCTGGTGCACGTGAATGACGTGATCTGCGTCAGCCGCGCGGCGATCATGGCGACCCGCAAGGTGGGCCTTCCGGCCCTGTGCCACCTTAGAGCCCTGGCTGAACGCAGCCACTTTGACCGTTGGCTCTCGCGCTCGCTCAAGGGTTTCATCTGTATCTCGCAGGCAGTGCAGCGCCATGAGCGCGGGTTGGGGGGCCGCACCGAGCCTAGCTGGGTGGTGTATAACGGCCTCGATCTGGCCGACTTTGATCAGGTCGAGGATGATACTTTGGAGCGGGCTAAGCTGGGCTTTGGGCCTGAGGAGCAGGTGGTGGGCTGCATCGGGCGTCTCATAGCCTGGAAGGGGCAGCGCGTTTTCCTGCGCGCGCTGGGCAGATTAGCACCGCACCGCCCCTCCCTACGCGGGCTGATTGTGGGGGGGAGTGAAGCGGGTGAGACGGCCTATGCCCAGGAGCTTGCGGAACTGGTGCGCCAGCTTGGCCTGGAGGGCAAGGTCACTTTTGCTGGCTTTCGTCGGGATGTTCCTTGCATCCTGCGGGCGATGGACGTCCTGGTGCATGCCTCTACCGCGCCCGAACCTTTTGGCCGGGTGATCATCGAGGGGATGGCAGCCGGGAGGCCCGTGATCGGCGCGGACGGCGGCGCTGTGCCCGAGATCATTGAGGATAAGGTTACAGGGCTTCTTGTGCCCCCTGGGGACGAGAGAGCGTTAGCGGAGGCTATTGCCTGGGTCCTGGACCATCCGCAGGAGAGAAAGGCCATGTGCCTGGCGGCACGGCGCGCTGTCGAGATCAGGTTCACGACCGAGCAGTATGTGCGAGGTGTGGAAAGCGTCTACGAGGAGCTTTTCCGATGATTTTGGGTACAAAATCACAGTTGAGCGATGAGCAGGTGAAGCGGCAATTTGATATTTCGCCCCTCCTTCCCATCCTGAGCAAAGTGCTGGCTGTAGTTGGGGTGCTGTTCATGGCCGGGATGGCCGTCGTGTTGGGCCTGCTCATCGGCAAGAGGACCTATGCGGAGAAGTGGCCCATCTTGGTTACGATGAGCGGCCTGGCTACCTATCTGGCTATCGCTTTGATGAATGCGCGGCATGCCCTCCTCCTCTGGATCGTCACGGCGCCTTTTGCGCGTTTCGCCTATCTGAACATCGAGCTGGGGCGAGGCATCCCCAATCTGACCCTCAACCGCATCATGACCGGCGTGCTGCTGGTCCTGGTCCTGGCGCAGTCTGCCACCCAGCGCCGCAAGGTGGCCCGCCCAAGCGTTCTCGATATCTTTTTGTTGCTCTATTGTGCTGCGGCGGCGCTCTCCGTTCCCAGCGCCGTGCTGGAGCTCAAGAGCGCGGTGCAGTCCTTTTTCGACCTGGTGATGATTCCCATTGCGGTTTACTTTCTGGCGCGTACTCTGATCACAGATCGCCAGCGGCTGCAGGCCGTCATGCATGCTTTGATCATCGTCGGCGTCTACCTCGCTTTGCTGGCTACCCGAGAGCAGCTCACGGGCGACGTCTGGTTCTACCCCGAGGACCGCAGTGTGCAGTACACGCAGAATATCCGGCGCGTTGTGGCCCTGTTGGGCAACCCGGCCTATCTGGCGACTTGCATTAACATGGCTTTGCCCTGGGTTTGGTATCTGATGCTCAGGGCGCCGCGGCGGCGGCTCTTGTATTTGGTGATTGTTGGGGTCATGATGGCGGGGGTCTATTTTTGCATGAACCGTTCGGCCTGGGGGGGCCTGGTGATCGCCTACGGCGTCATGGCCCTGCTCATCAAGCGCTTCCGGCGCTATTTTGCGCTGATGCTGCTCGTCGGTGCGGTTCTGGCGGTGGTGTACTGGGCATTGATCGTCTCCAGCGCCACCGTGCGCGAACGGCTTCAGGCACAGGGGCCAATCACTTATCGGTCCGAAACCTGGAACGTTGCCCTGCGGATGATCAGAGATAACTTGGCCTTTGGGATCGGCTACGAGAACTTTCAGTTCTACTACCAGCGGTATGGCCAGTGGGATGTCTACCTGCGTGCCCTGCCCACGCCGCATAACACCTATCTCTGGGTCATGCTGATGGGAGGGGTGATTGCTTTTCTGCCCTTCATGGCCTTTCTTGGCGCGGTGGCCCTATCTGCCCTGGGTCTGTATATTCGAGGGGGCAAACAGGAGGGGACCTTCCCTGACGCAGACCTGGCGGCTACGTTCCTGGCGTCCATGGCCGCCTTCTGGGCACCTGCCCTGGTGATGGACGTTTTGACCGGCTACTATAACACGATGCTCATGTTCCTGATCATCGGTGCGTTCTTCGGGGCGGCGGCAGGGGAACGGCGCAAGGCCCTGGTGGCAGGGGAACGGCGCAGGGCCCTGGTGGCAGAACTGGAGGCCGGCTTGCAGTTGCAGGGCGGGCGGATGTAGACATGCGCCAAGAGAGGAGCGCAGGGAGCAAGACAATCCCGCGACGAGACCATCGTGAGAAGACTGCTGCCGAGTTCCAGATCGAGGCGCGATGGTGCGATCTGCTGCGGCAAGGAGCCTCGACCGAGGATTTCCAACGGGCCTATGATGAGCTCCATGCAGAATTCCTCCGCCGGCAAGGGGAGCAGGGCGAGATCTATGCTGACGTCAACCCGCGCTCGGAGAGCGAGGATCGGGTTCGCGCCGTGGTGTTGCGCTCTATAGGCACTGGCGCGCGCGTGCTCGAGGTGGGCACGGGCGACGGGAGAACCGCTTATCTTCTCGCGCGGCAGGGGAATAGCGTGCTTTCCATTGACGTGTCGCATTTGGCCATAGAAAGCGCGCGCTCGCGCTGGGGAAAAGAGCCTGGCCTGGACCTGCGCTTTGAGTATGGGGACGCGCGCTCTCTGGCGATGCCCGACGCCAGCTTCGATTTCGTGGTCAGCGAGAACCTTGTGGAGCATCTGGCGCTCGAGGATATGCGCGTGCACCTGCGCGAGATGCGCCGCCTCCTGGGGCCTGGGGGAGGGTACCTTCTCTATACGCCGTCGCGCCTGTGGAGTGGGCGCGTCTCGGCAGGGTTTCACCTGCACGTGTACACGCTGCGCGAGTTGTGTGCGGTGATGGCTGAGGAAGGGTTTAGCCCCACCTGGCTTGAGCCGCGTTTGCTGCACCGCATGAGGCGTCTGGGCCGGATATCGGGGATCGGGTTACGGCTGGCCTGGGTCTATGAGTCGCTCTTGGTTGCTCTGCGCGTCCACACCTGGCCGGTGGGCCTGAAGGCGCGCATCATCCCAGGGATGATGATTTTGGGTACAAAATCACACATGGTCTATGGGCAGGCAAACGCAAAGGGTTAAAGGCGTATGAGAGTCGCTATCCTGGGGCAGTATCCGCTCGATACCGGGCGCCTCGGCGGCGTCGAGGTAGCCATCGTCTATGTCCAGCGAGAGTTGTTGAGGCTGGCGGATGCAGAGGTGCATATCGTGACCTGCAAGGAAGAGCTCTCGACCCCAAAGGTGGTTGAGCAGGGGCGGCTCACAGTCACATACCTTCCGCGCGGGCGTTTTGGCCGCCTGACCCGGCACCGGCGGGAAATCCAGGAAATCCTGGGTGTGCTGCACCGCTTCGAGCCGGACATCGTTCATGCGCATGGTTCGGGCCTCTATGCAGGGGCGGCGCTCGCCAGCCCCTATCCGGCGGTCATCACCGTGCACGGCATCATCTCCCAAGAGGCCAGGCTGCTCAGCGGGATTCGCAGCAGATTGCGAGGGTTGCTCGATACGCAGTATGAGCGCGCCGTCATCCGCCGTGCCCGGCATCTCATGCTCATCACTCCCTATGTGGCACAGGCCTTTGCGGGGATATTCCGTGGCAAGTCCTACCTGGTCGAGAATGCTTGCGATGAGCGCTTCTTCTCCCTGGAACGTAAGCCAATGCCGGGGAGAATCCTCTTTGCCGGGCCGGTGATACCGCGCAAGGGAGTGCTACCCTTGCTGAAGGCCCTGCGCCTGGTACGAGGGCAGTTGCCGATGGCGCACTTGCGTGTCGCAGGACCTACGATGATTTCGGGTACAAAATCACACACGGGACGCCCTGATTATTACTCTAGCTGCGAGAGCTACGTCCGCGAGCACGGGCTGAGCGACGCGGTGAGCTTCCTGGGACACCTGACGCAAGAGCAGGTACTCGATGAGTACGCCCATTGCGCTGCGTTCGTCCTGCCCTCTTTCCAGGAGACGGCACCCATGGTCGTCGAGCAGGCGATGGCCGCTGGCGTACCGTCGGTGGCGACGCGCGCTGGCGGCGTCCCCTGGATGCTGGAAGAGGGCGCGACCGGGCTGACCTTGCCCGTGCCCGATTCCTCAGAGGGCGACCCGGAAACGCTGGCGCAGGCGCTCCTACGGCTCCTGTCAGATCCCGAGATGGCTGCCCGCATGGGGCAGCGGGCGAAGGAAGTGGCGTTGGCGCGCTTCTGGCCGGAGACCGTGGCTCGCAGAACGCTTGAGGTATACCGCCACGTGATCAAGGAGGAGGGAGCCAGAGGATGAGACTCAAGGCAAACGCATCTGAGCTTAGGTTCCCTGAACGACGTCATTCTGAGGCCGGTTTTGGGCCGAAGAATCTCGCCTATGCCAGGGCCGAGACCCTTCGGAGTACCTCAGGGTGACAGCGTTGGCTGTTCAAAAAGGCCAAATGCGATTGCCCTGGATGAGGCTGGGCGGTCGCGGGGGGCGCTGTGCTCAGGCTGGCCTCGGAGGAGGCGGAGGCTCATGATCGTCGTGCAGACGCCTCTACGGATCAGCTTCTTGGGGGGCGGCACCGACTTTCGGGAGTTCTATGCCCGCGAGGAGGGATGCGTCGTCAGCTCGGCCATTGACAAGTACATCTATGTGATCATCAAGAAGCGCTTTGACGACAGGATTCGCGTGGGCTATACGCGGACAGAACTCGTGGACGATGTCGGTCAGCTC